>Ga0209576_1000631_pt1 | contig 21933 bp, 23 predicted proteins | sample SaaInlV_DNA_135m_FD_184686 | JGI IMG/M metagenome (GOLD analysis project Ga0209576, IMG submission 184686) | Marine microbial communities from expanding oxygen minimum zones in the Saanich Inlet - SI075_LV_DNA_135m (SPAdes) (version 2) | ecosystem: Environmental > Aquatic > Marine > Unclassified... | reverse complement strand
TTGAACAAGGTCCATTTACCATAAAAGATATTCAAGTGAATAAGAATTTACCTTATAAAATGCTGGGTTCAACTTTTTTATACAGCAGGTTCCATAGTGATGCACATATTAGTAATAAAAAGGCTGATGAGCTTTGGATTTTGTATTTAAAAAATTTTTTACCGACAGAGCGTAATAAAATGTTTATTGCTTATGATGAAGGTCAGGTGGTTGGTGTGATGCTAATAAATATATCCGCACAAAGAGAGGCGACACTTTTTTATGTGGCAGTTATACCCTCTCACCAAAGAAGAGGGGTTGGAAGGCTATTAATCAATCATGTACTTTTTTTCTTACAAACACAAGGCATTGGTATTATCCGTACAGAAACACAAGCTAAAAATATAAATGCATTAAACTTTTACTTACGTAGTGGATTTAGGATAATAGATAAAAGTTTAATAGTTTTACATAGGTGGAAATAATGATAAATCTTATTATAGCCGCACATCCAGATGACGAGGTGTTAGGATGTGGTGGGTTTATTGCAAATAGATCGTCTAAAGAAGAATGTTATGTGTTAATCTTAACTGGTGGCGCCGATGGTAGGTATGAAGATAGTATGAGTAATACTTTACGACAAAATTCTCTAGATGCGAATAGAGTTCTTGGCACAAAGGATGTTTATTTTGAAGACCTTCCTAATCAAAAATTAGAAACTATCCCTATTATTAAGGTGACACAAATTATTGAAAAATATATTAAAAAGTTAAATCCTGCTCGTATTTTTACACAACATGGCGGTGATATAAATCGTGATCATAGAGTCGTATATGAAGCAACAATGACAGCAACTAGACCAGTTCCAGGTCAAGTGGTGCAAGAGGTGTATACATATAACACACCGTCCTCAACAGAATGGAACTCTTATACAAATGAAAATTTTTTTATACCATCTGTATATGAAGACATCTCAACAGTTATTGATAAAAAACTGAAGGCAATGTCTATATATAAGAGTGAGTGTAAATTATATCCACACCCAAGAAGTCTGAAAGCTTTAAAGGTATATGCCAATTATTGGGGCATTACAGTTGGATCTGAATATGTAGAGCCTTTCAATCTCATGCGTAAAAATAACGTTTAAATGAAAATAATTTTTATCGGAGGTGTGCGTATTGGGTACACTGTATTGAAATCAGTATATGAAAGCGGCTATATAGTTGATACGGTATTTACATTGCCGAAAAACTCAAGCGCAAGTGATTATGTGAACTTTGAATCGTTAGTATCTAAATATGATACTAAACTTATACGCGCCACAGATGTCAACAAGTTATCTTGTGTAGATATAATTCAAGATATTTCTCCTGATTTAATCATTGTATGTGGTTGGCAACAGCTAATATCAAAAGAGATTTTAAGTATTCCCAAACTTGGAGCAATTGGGTTTCATTCATCTTTACTACCTAAATACCGTGGTAGAGCTCCAGTAAACTGGGCTATTATTATGGGAGAAAGAAAAACTGGAATAACCATGTTTCACCTTACAGAGAGTGCCGATTCTGGCGATATTATTGCACAGAAAGCATTTCCTATAATGCTAAATGATGATTGTAATACAATATATAAAAAATCTGCAAAAGCAGGTGCTGAGTTAATAAAAACACATCTCCCAATGATTTTCAAAGGATGCGCTCCAAGAATTCATAATCAGTCATTAAGCTATCCTACTTATCCTAGGAGAGTGCCTAAGGATGGAGAGATTGATTTTAACCGATCGGCAATAGATGTATATAATTACGTTCGAGCCCTAACTAAACCTTATCCGGGGGCTTATTATTATTATCAAAATAAGAAATTCATACTATGGAAAGTAGCAATACTATTTGATGAGTTGGATGCGTCTAATGGTGACTTTCTTATAAGCACTCTGGACTGCAAAATAAAGGTTTTGGAATTTGAAGTGCAATGATTTTTTTTAGATACCAATAAGAAGACTCGCTGTAAGGCCTTAATAAGTAATTTTAATTTTAAATAAAAAAATAATTCTATGAAAAGTAAATTAAAAAAAATCCTAGGATTTTCAACCCTGTTAATGATCTATATTTAAAAGATTTTGGACAAATATTTTTATGAATGATTTGCTTGATTTTCTACAACAATACAAGACTAACAATAAAACTAAAAAAATTTTTTTTAGTTTATCTGGGACCTATAGTCCATGGCAAATATTTCATGTTATTGTTTTAACAAAATCATTAAATAAAAAAGGGTATGGTATAGATTATTTTATTGGGGGCTCGCAAAATGTCATGGAGCGATTAATTAATTTTAACTCTAATAAAATTTTTAAAATAAAAAAAATTAATAATATAATTAAATATTTTTTTAAAATTGTATTTTACAATATAAAATTACTCCCTAGTTTTTTTAGCATTCAAAAGGCATTTGATATTGAAATTGATGGTGTGTATATAGGGGACTATATATATGACGAATTTATAAGGACAACTAATAAGCCGACAGTCAGCAATGTAACCATTAGATATATTCTTTCTATCAATAAAGCGTTATTATTCTATTTTTATTATAAGGGTATATTTTCTTCTTCTAAATATGAGTACGTATTTACAAGTCATTATTGTTATATTAGATATGGAATGATAGCAAGAATAGCAAGTAAATATGGAATTAAACCGATTTATTATGAATCATTTTGTGACAATGGTGGATTTAAACTGGTTAAGTTGTACTTAAAAGATGATCTAAATAAAGTTGTTAATCGTATAAATACTACTTTTGTTAATTCTTATAGTAAAGATCTGATGATTTTAAAAAAATCTAAGAAATACTTTAACGGGGTAATGAAAGGTGATGTTGAGTTATTATCGGATTTTCATAATTTTAACAATTCAAGAGTAAGTTCGAATTCAACAAAAAGAAGTGATATCACTAAATTAAGAGGAGATAGTAAAATTATAGTTATTTCTGCCCACTGTTTAGTTGACAACATAACTGGTATAAATGGAAGGCAAACTGTATACAGAGATTTTTATACGTGGTTAATAGAAACATTGAAACAATGCGATAAAAACACCAACATAACTACTTTTCTTAAAATCCATCCAATGGAGAAAGAGTATACTTACAAGCCTAAGGTGATTGATGTATTTAAAAGTGTACCTTTAAAGAATGTATTTCTTTGGCCAGATGACCTGGATTTAAAAGAGAATAATGATTTGATAGATGTTGTTTTAACCGTTGCAGGTAGTGTTGCAATAGAATTTCCATGTTTTGGTGTGCCTGTAATTGCTGCTAGTATAAATACAATCCCAACATCTAGCTATTACGAAGGTATTGTTGAGGTGAGGGATAAAGGTGAATATATCGATATTATAAAAAAAATACACACTATTGAAAAAATAGACCAGAATAATAAAGATATTTCCATGTTAAATTATTATTTTTTTTATGGCTCTATGTGGTATTTCATAGATAAAAAGTATTATCCAACTGCCGATGATACAATTCAGAGTGAATATTTAAAAGATAGAAGTTTTAATTACACCAATCCAACGCCAGTACGGCGTGATAGTTTTAGTGTTATTAAAAATAAGTTAAAATTATTTGACGCTGAATATGGTAAAAAATATGAAAGTGATTTAGATGAGTTTTTTTCTAATAAAGATATTAGAAAGCTATCTGAAGTGAGGTTTTTTAGAGAGCAAAGTTTTGAATTAAAAGAATAGGCTTATGGTGATTTTGTCTCATAGAGGGTATTGGAAAGATGCAAGAAAAAATTCGGTAGATGCATTTAAAGCAAGTTTTGTACGCGAGTTTGGTACCGAAACAGATATAAGAGATTATAATGGCGAACTTGTAATATCACATGATATTCCAAATAAAGAGTGCATATCTGTAGATTATTTTTTTAAAATATATAACGACTACAATATTAATCAACCGCTAGCATTAAATATAAAGTCTGACGGTCTTCAGCATAAACTCAATGGCCTTATTGAAAAGCATAGTATTGAAAATTATTTCGTATTTGACATGTCTGTTCCTGATGGCTTACTTTATCATAAGCATAATTTGGTTTTTTTTACTAGGCAGAGTGAATATGAAAGGCACCCATCTATTTACAAAGAGTCTGATGGGGTTTGGTTAGACGAGTTTAATGAGCACTGGATTGATGAATTGGTTATTGAAAACCATTTAAAAAATAAAAAAAAAATTTGCATTGTGTCTCCTGAGCTACACGGAAGAGATTATCAAGAAGAATGGCAGCAGTATAAGGGTATTGATAAAGAATTTAAAGATGAGGGGATTATGATTTGTACAGACTACCCAGAAAAAGCTAGGAGATTTTTTAGTGAGTAAAATAAAGGCAGTAATTTTTGATATGGATGGAGTGCTTGTTGATGCTAAAGACTGGCATTATGACGCGCTAAATAGATCTTTAGGATTATTTGGTATGGAAATAAGTAGATATGATCATCTGGTCACATATGACGGCCTACCTACAGTTAATAAATTGTCAATGCTTTCTTTGGAAAGGGGGCTTCCAGAAGAGCTACACGAGTTCATTAATGATATGAAGCAGCAGTATACAATGGAAATTATTCATGCCAAATGTAAACCAAAATTTTACCATGAGTATGCACTATCCAAGCTAGCCTCTGATGGGTATAAAATGTCTGTAGCATCAAATTCGATTAGAGATACTGTTGACATTATGATGAAAAAGTCAGCATTAGATCAACATTTGGAATTCTCTATATCCAATGAAGACGTTTCTAATGGCAAGCCAGATCCGGAAATGTATCAATTAACCATGAAAAAGTTGGGCTTGATGCCCAATGAATGTATGATTGTTGAAGACAATGAAAACGGTATAAAGGCGGCAATAGCAAGTAAAGCCTGGGTTATGAAAGTTGAGAATGTCGAAGAGGTTAATTATTTTAATATTAAAAAAAATATAAAGTTTTTTGAGGGGAAAATGTGACGATTAACATACTGATACCCATTGCAGGAAATAGCAGTTTTTTTCCAGAGGATGAATATCCATATCCAAAACCACTAATAGATGTTTGTGGAAAGATGATGATTGAACATGTTGTTGATAATTATTCTATGATTACTGGTGAGAAGCGGTTTATATTTGTTATTAAGAGTAGTGATTGTGATAAGTATCATTTAGATGATGTTTTAAGACTTGTTTCTAATCATAAATGCAAGATTGTTAAGATTGACAATGAAACAAAAGGTGCTGCTTGTAGTGCTATTATGGCAATTAAGTATATCAACAATAAATACCCTCTTATTATTGCAAATGCTGATCAAACATTAGATGTTGATATGAATTTAATTTTGAAAGAAGTCGGCCAGTATGATGGAGGGGTAATTTCTTTTAATTCAGCCCATCCCAGGTGGTCGTATGCAAGATTAAATAAAGATAATTTTATTGTTGAAACATCTGAAAAGCGGCCAATTAGTAATCATGCAATAGCAGGGTTCTATTTTTTTTCAAAGGGAAGCGAATTTGTTAAGGGGGCAATGAGTATGATTCGCAAAGATGCTAATATTGAAGGTCTTTATTATGTGGCACCAGTATTTAACGAAATGATTTTAAAAAGGAAGAAAATTAAAACCATTATGATAGACAATGACAAGTACCATACTTTTTACACGCCAAACAAGATAAAAGAATTTGAAAGAAATAATTTACTCTTGTCTTGATGTAATTAATTATGAAGCTTGCTAAGCTAGACAAAATGACAAACGGTTGGTTTATTGGTAATTTTATCCCAACCCTTATAAAAACCAATGATGTGGAAGTTGCTGTAAAGAGGTATAAAAAAGGGGCTATAGAGCAAAAACACTATCATAAGATTGCGACTGAAATAACTGTAGTTGCCAAAGGGAAGGTTAAAATGAATGGCGTAATATATGTTGAAGGCGATATTATTCTTATAGAACCAAGTGAGGTTGCTGATTTTGAAGCTATTGAGGACTCTATTAATGTTGTTGTTAAGTTTCCGGGTGCAAGTGACGATAAATATATAGTAAAAGATGGTTTATGTTGAATATCGTTATACCAATGGCAGGAGAAGGGAGTAGGTTTGTTGCTTCAGGGTTTAAAACACCGAAGCCTTTCATTAATGTTATAGATGCCCCCATGATAGTTAAAGTTTTAGAGAATTTATATTACCCCGAGGCTAGATATATATTAATAGTTAGAAAAGAACATTTAGAAGAGAATGAAGAAATCGTTTCTTTTATAAAAAAGAATTTTAATGTTGTCATCATTCCTATTGACAAGGTTACCGAAGGTACGGCTTGCACAGTGTTATACGCGAGAAAATATATCAACAATGGAGAGCCATTGTTGATTGCAAACTCAGATCAGATTGTGGATACTGGTATAGTTGATTTTATTCATGATTGTAAAGATAGAAAGCTTGACGGATCTATCATGACCTTTGTTGAGATTGAAAAAGATCCGAAGTGGTCATATGTAAAAATAGATGACAATTCATTAGTAACAAAGGTTAAAGAGAAAGAGGTGATTTCTAATTATGCAACTGTAGGAATTTATTTCTTTATAAAAGGACGTTTTTTTGTAGATTCCGCTATTGATATGATTATCTCGAATGATAGGGTGAATAATGAGTTTTATACTTGCCCTTCTTACAACTATGCAATAAATATGGAAAAATTAATAGGAATATATAATATTGATTATGGGCAAATGCATGGACTAGGAACTCCGGAAGATTTAAATATTTTTATAGAGCAGAAATCCAAAAGATAGCGTGCTTCAAAAATTAGTACATAAAATTTTTAGTAAGTTATTGTTATATTTTTTGGAGAAATTTGAAAAAAATACTACCAAGTTTGTAACTAAGCACACAAGACCTATGTATTCCAATGATATTGGAATTATTTCACCATATAAAGTGAAAGAATCAATTTCTATAGTTATGCAAGGTGAGGTTTTGGAAGAGAATAACTTTACTTATGAAACTATAAAATTGTATAAGCGTATGTTTCCTCACTGTTTGATAATATTATCGACGTGGGAAGGTGAGCATTTAGATACTATTGATAAAATTATAAATCTAGATGTCCAGGTAATATTAAATCAGAAGCCAACTGTTTCAGATGGCACCAACGTTAATATGCAAACCGTATCTTCGGTGTCTGGAATTGAGCTGGCATTAAAATTAAATAGTGATTTCTGTTTAAAAACTAGAACAGATCATAGAATCTACAACCCCGATATTTTTGCAAACATGCTATCTTTACAAAGATTATTCCCTAGTATTGTTCAAAATCAGAATGATAGGCTTGTATTTTTTAGTCTGGGGACGATTAAGTATAGATTGTATTCAATTTCAGATATGTTTGTATTCGGAAGGACTAATGAAATCTTGAAGTATTTTGACGTAGAGTTAAAGGAGGTTTTTAATGAAAATAGTAGAAAAATCTTATCTATAAACAAATGGTCAAAATCGAGATTTAGCGAAGTATATTTGTTTACCGAGTATTTGAAAAAATACCATAAAGATATAAAATGGAGTCTATCCGATTATTGGAGATTTTGCAGGGATTTCTTAATAATTATTGATGAGAAGTCGATAGATATTTTTTGGCATAAATATGATAGACATAATGAATATAGAAGGAAGAATTATGAGTATGCTAAAAACAATATAGAGATTAGTTTTCTTGACTGGGTGAGTTTTGACTATATGAAAGTTGATTTAGATGAAAAATGTATTCAAAATACAATTATTAATAAAAGCATAAGTAGCTACATAAAAAATAAACAAAATGTTTGAGGTTGCTTTTGTTTAAAAAAATAGGCTTTATGTATTTTTCTTATCATAGAGTTGATTCAGACGAACTATTTCAACAAGTATTGCTGAATTTTGAGCATGTTGTTTTTTTTGACTTGAGGAATCTATTTCCTGAAATGTGTTTAAAGGAAAGTGAAGACGTAGCCCCTTTTTCCAAAGATAAACTGCCACACCCTCCAGTTATCTTTAGAAGTATGTCAAGCTTTAAAGCATATTTAAAAAATGAACGTATTGTAATTATAAATGGATTTGGTGATCAGAAACCGATGTGGCGATTATCGTATTTATTAAATAGGTATAAAGTTCCAATGATAGGGGTCCAAACAAAGTCAGGACTAGATAGTGAGATTTTAAGAGATAACAAGGTCTCTGTTAAAAGAGAGCTAACTATACTGAAAAAAATAATTGATAAAACAACTTTCTTCATTTATCTTGTATTGTTATATTTTAGAGTTTTATCAAAGTATGATTTATATTTCATTTCTGGAGAAAGGTTGTTAAAAGGAATTACAAAGTATAAAATTAAATATAAAGAAATTATTTACGTTAATAGTAGTACATATGATTACACTTTAAATCATAAAGAAAATACTATTAATGAAAGTGATTTTATTGTATTTCTTGATTTTGCCGTCCCCTTTATAGCAGATTTTGAAAAATGGGGCTTTAAAGCGATAGATCCAGATTTGTATTATTCACAGTTAAATAATTTCTTTTGTCTGATTGAGAAATTGACGTCTAAAACTGTAGTGATTTGTGCGCACCCTCAATTTAATGTAAAAAAGAAGGAGAAGTACTTCCCTAATAGGGAGGTTGTTTGGTTTAAAACCAATGCCTATGTAGAAAAATCTTCATTTGTCTTGGTTCATTTTACAAATGCCGTGCATTATGCGATTATTCATAATAAGCCAATTTTGTTGCTTGACAATGATATTTTAAATCCGTATATAAAAACGGGAATGGACTATATAAAAAACGAACTTAATTTGACAAGAGTAGATTATAATTCTATTTCTGAAGGGGATTTACTCAGTGTTCTATCTTTTTTAAAGGTTGATTTGGATAAGTACAATCAGTTTAAAATGAATTTTCTTATCAACCCAGGGGATGAAGGTATTACCTCATCGAAGAAAATAATTAATATAATAAAAGAAAAGTATTGCATTAAATAATTATTATTGGTTTTTACACTATATGTTCGCATTAAAAAGAAAAAGAATAGCAATTAATGGTTTTGGTAGAATCGGAAGAGCTATTGTCAAAATAAATCAACAGTATAATTATTTTAACCTAGTGTTAATTAATGACATTAATCCGCACATAGATAATTTAGCATATTTATTGAAGTATGACTCAACTTATGGAAAATTTCCTAGTAAAGTAGGTAGTTATGATGATGGCATTGTTATAGATGGGCATAAAGTAGTGTGTACATCTTATGACAATTTGCGTAGTGTGCCTTGGGAGAGATATGATATAGATATACTAATTGATTCATCTGGAGTTGGCTCTAATGTGCAAAGTGCTAAAGAAATCACTGATAAGAAAATAATTGGGAAAGTTATTGTAACCCATTCAAATGATGCTACTGATAATGAGGTTGTTATGGGTGTGAATGATAACTCTCTTCTAAATGAACATAGAGTTGTTTCAAATAGCATTTGCGATGCAAATGCGATTGCTCATATAATGAACTGGCTTGATGATGAATATGGTATTTCTAGTGGGTCCTTAACCACTATGCATCCATGGCTATCTTATCAAAATTTAGTTGATGGTCCAGCTATTTCACAAAAGAATCCAGGTGTAGTATGGACGGACTACGCTCTTGGAAGGGCAAGTAGTGACAGCCTTATTCCTAAAGACACTACGGCAATGCATGCAGTTGAAAAGATTCTCCCAAATTTAAAAGGTAAGGTGATGTCCCTGTCTTATCGAATACCAACAGATATAGTAGCATCATCTGATATCACTCTAAACTTAAATAGAAGTGTAGATAAGCGTGAACTGAAAATATTTTTAGAGAGTAAGTGCGACAATAGCCATTATGTCAGAATTAACACGGAGTCTCTTATTTCGTTAGATTATGAAAAAGAAGAGGTGAGTGCAATAATAGATATGCAATGGCTAACTGTTAAAGACAACCTTGTAAAAATAGTCCTTTGGTATGACAATGAGTGGGGTTATAGTGCTCGCGTACTAGACCTCGCACAAAAGATGATGAAGTTAGATGATCTTTCTTGATTTTGATGGCGTCATTGTTGATTCAATAGAGGAATGTTATGTGGTATCTTGCGAAACATATTATGGCTATTCGGCCTCTAATGTTGTTAACAATAGTTGTTACAAAGATATTTTTTACAAGTTTCGTGGCTTAGTTAGGCCTGCTCGGGAATATATGAATCTTCATAGGGCAATTGAATACTCATTTTCAAATACAGAGTGTAAAGATGATATAGAGAGTCTTTTTTATCAGTCTATCAAAGCAACAACAATAACTGAAGGTGAATCGTTTGAAGAGAAATTCTTTTTTACAAGACTCTTATGTCAAAAAAAAAATTTCCCATTATGGATCAAAATGAATCCATTAACAGATTTTGGAAAAACTCTAGTTGGATATGAGAATTCAGATATCATCATAATTACAACTAAAAATTTACAATCTGTTTCTAAAATTTTAGAATTTTACAAAATTAATGTTGAAGGCATTTATGCAAATGATGATGTTAGAAAGGCAGGAAGCAAAGGGGAGATAATTAAAAGCATTATGGATGCAAAAAATGAATTAAAAGCTGTGTTTGTTGATGATTCAGTAGAGCATCTTAATACGGTAAGAGATTGTAGAGTGGTATGTTATTTTGCCAACTGGGGGTATGGCCATGATGACGGTAATTATCCGATATATGAATATTAAAATGGAGATAGTGTGAATATTGCATTGATAATAGGAAAGAAAACAAGTACCGGGGTTCCAGGGAAGAATATTAGAAAAATACTCGGAAGACCGTCAGTAGAATATGCATTTATTGCTGCTAAATATGCGTATCTTGATAAGATTTACGTATCAACTGATTCATATGAAATTGCAGATATAGGTTTGGCATATGGCGCAATACACATTTCAAGACCACAAGAGTTGGCCACCCCAGAATCGTTAACTGAAGACGTATTAATGCATGCTTATAATTTTATTCAAGATGATTTAGGAGATGATGTGGAAATAGATACAATCTCTTTGTTGTTTGCAAATAATCCTGCAATAAATGTTAACTTGTTAAAAGAGGCAATTGATTTTACAAGTTCCGACGTAGAGTATGATTCATGTTTTTCAGTTGCAAAATATGATATGTTTTCTCCTGCTCGCGCAAGAAAGGTTGAGAGTAGTGGGGAGATTACGCCTTTTATTGATTTGAAATATATTGACAATGTTTCGTCAATTAGAGATTCTCAAGGCTCTACGTATTTTTGTGATTTATCGATTCAGGTAATGAAACCTGTGTGTTTCGATGATATGGATAATGGTCAATTACCTTTTAAATGGCAAGGAAAAAAATCCAAGGCAATAGAAACTGATTTTGGTTTTGATATAGATTCAGAGTGGCAAGCTGTCGTTTTAGAATACTGGTTAAAGAAGCACGGATATACAGAAACTACAATCCCCTGGGAGAGATCGAATGTTGCGTAAAAACTTTCTTAAAGAGAAGCTTGAAAGCGGCAAGGTAGTTTTAGGAACGTGGTCAATAATACCCTCTACAATTGTTATCGATATCATCGCAAGTGCCAATCTAGATTTTATTATTATTGACTCAGAGCATGCACCCACGTCTTTTGAAACTGCTCAAAATATGGTTATAACTTGTGAATCTAGAAGGGTATCTCCAGTTATGCGTGTGGGAGGGATTAGTGAGACCGATATTCTTAAAGCGTTAGATATTGGCGTTCATTGTGTTCAAATTCCAAATGTTAATACTAAAGCTGATGTTGAAAAAATAGTCAACCTGTCGAAATATTTTCCCATTGGGAAAAGAGGGTTTTCCCCATTTACAAGAGCTGGTGACTATTCAATTAAAAATTCAACAAAGATGACTGAGATTTCTAATGCTAATACTTTAATTGCTATAAATGTAGAAGGAAGGGAAGCGATAGACGAAATTGATAATATTCTATCAATTGAAGCTTTAGATATTGTATTTATTGGATTATTTGATTTATCTAAAGCATTAGGTATTCCTGGAGAAATTGAAGATATAAGGGTTACAAATTATTTGAAAGACTTAGTATTTAAAATAAACAAGGCGGGAAAGTATGCTGGCACAATAACAACTTCAGAGGAGAGTATTTCAAATTTTATAAGTATGGGAATGAAGTACATAGTCCATCTTGTAGATTGTGAAATGCTAAAGAAGTCTTATATCGATATTAAGACATATTTTGATATAGAGATGAATAAATGAGTAAAGTTTATATTACGGATTATATAAAAGACCCCTACATTGAAAAAGAGATATTAGGATCTAATCTTAGCACTTCGTCTAATAAAGATATAGAAGTTCTGTTGGTTTGGCATGAGCGTATCGATAGTGACTATATTGATCAATTTCCTAATTTAAAGGCGGTTGTGCGTTACGGAGTTGGCTATGATGTTATTGATCTTAGGGTCTTAAGAGAAAAAAAGATAGTTTTTTGTAATACTCCTGACTATGGTACCGATGAGGTTAGCGACACTGCAGTTGGAATGATTTTAAATGTTACTCGTGGAATCTCACGATACGATGTCAACTGCCGTAATTATGAAAATAACTTATGGCAAGAGAATACAATAATCCCTTTAAAAAGATCCAGTCAAATGACAGTTGGAGTGGTTGGCGCAGGGAGGATCGGTGGCAGTATTTTGAGAAAATTAAAAGCAATCGGCTTCAAAATTTTATTTTTTGATCCGTATAAAGAGCGGGGCTATGAAAAAATGTTAGATTCGGGTCGAGTGGAGTCCTTGGATGAATTGCTTTCTGTGTCCGATATTGTGTCTATTAATACACCTCTTACTAAAGAAACAAAAGGAATGGTTGATATAAATTTTATTAATAAAATGAAGGATGGGGCTATCTTTGTTAATACTGCACGTGGCGAAATAGTGGATAATTTAGATGATTTCATTCAGCCATTAAAAACAGGGAAAATATTTGGATTGGCGTTTGATGTATTGCCTCATGAGCCACCTAATGATTGTAATTTAATCAATGAATGGAGGGAGAGAAAGGACTGGATAGATGGTAAATTGATTATAAATCCCCACGTATCATACTATAGTAAAAATGCATATAAAGAAATGAGGGAGAAGGCAGCTAAAAATGCTAAAAGAATTTTAGACGGAAAGAAGCCGTTTAATATTATTACAGGCTGATAATTTTTTATGTATAGAATACTATTAAGTCTAATAAAAAAAATTATTGATATAATGACATTATTAATTGCCAAAATTATTATTTTTTTTGAAATTATATATGGAAAAAAAGGAACATTATTCTTAAAGGAGAGTATTGAAAAAAACTTAAGTTTGACCCTAGAAAATGAAGGTATTATCTTTGATATAAGTCACAAAGGCCTATATTATAGAGCTTCAACTTTAATTACAAAAGAGCCAGATACAATAGAGTGGATAAATAATTTTTTTAAGAAGGGGGAAGTTTTTTATGATATTGGAGCTAATATTGGAGTTTTTTCATTATATGCAGCAAGTAAAAAACATGTAAAAGTGTATGCATTTGAGGCTGAGTCATCTAATTATTCTTACTTAAATAAAAATATAAATCTAAATGGATTAGAGGAAGAGATTGTTGCTTTAAATATTGCAATTAATGATGTTAATATTGTATCTCATTTAAATTTGAGCTCAATATCTGAAGGTGCGGCGCTACATAATTTTCATAATGACATTGATCAAGAGCATAAACAATTCAAACCTGTATTTAAACAAGGGTTATTAGGCCTTAGTCTTGATTATATTATTGATAAATTAAATGTTGACGCTCCAAATCATATAAAAATTGATGTAGATGGTGCAGAGCATAGAATAATCAATGGCGCTATAAAATTGCTGTCTAATAATAACTTAAAGACAATATGCATTGAAATAAATCCTAGATTGGAGTTAGATCTAGAGGTTGTAAACATCTTGAATGAGTGTGGCTTTTCTTTACTAAAAGGAGAGAAATATCTTAACAAAGAGTGTGTTAAAAATAAGCAGCCTTATAATATGTTTTTTGTAAGAGAGTGATAATTTCCCCCTTAAACTAGCTAATATTTATACTATTATTATTTAATAAGCAATGTTTAATCAATAAAATTCTATGTATATCGAGTTGAATTTAAACTAAAAAAACTGATATGTTATTTTTTAAAAAAAACTGTTAAAGTGAATATTGATATAGATATTAATAAGGTTGTTGACCTTCATACGTACGCATTATCAAGTCGAGGAGTTCTAAGAAAATATTTACTATTTGCGCATTCACTATTTTTACTTTTATTCAAGAAGTATGATTTGACTATAACCTCTCCTATCAATAACGATGGATTTGAGTATATTTTTTACAAATCTATGCATAGATTTGATTATGATGAATTGTTTGATTCTATAGTAAACGAGTGCACCTTAGATAAAAAAATTATTGAAAGTAAAGTTGTATATGGCTTCGACTTACACTTTCTTGACAATTTTATCAAATATAGATGTTTATTTAGTGAGCTTAATACACAAAAGCTAATTGAGAAACTATATTTGTTTTCTAGTTTTTTATTTTACACAAAAATTCTTCATCATTTAAAGGTGGGTAAATGTAAAAAAATAGTTGTATTTGCAGATATGCAGCCTGTAGACAATCTTATTGTGCAGTATTGTAGAATGCTTAATAAAGAGACAGTAACATTGCAGCATGGACTTTTTGTTGATTATGCAGGGACTTATAATATTAGTTCTGTTTCATACAAAAATGTTGTTAGTGATTATTTTTTAACATGGGGAAATAACAATAAGGCGTTAATCGAGAGGTATAATCCAGATTGCAGTGTCATAGTTTGTGGTAATCCAGCTATAAAACCATATAAACCTTCTCGTAAAGGTGATAAGTTTTTTACAGTTTTTTTTGATTGGGATGTATTTAAGGGAGAAAATAAAGAGTTATTAGATATTGCTTATAAAATCTCTGATCAGTTAAATATTAAATTCAACTTAAGGTTCCACCCATCAAACAATATTTCTAATTATGATATAAATGATAAATATATTTTAAATAACATTGATTATAGAGAATCTTTTTTTATGCTTGGTCATACTAGCTCAATGATTCACATTTGTCAGCGACTTGGATTGTTGGTATTTAAATATGATAGCGATATTCCAACTAACCCAGTTGATAAAAAATACTGTTTTAAAAGCGCTGATGATGTTTTAATAAAATTAAAAAGTTTAGATAAATATGCTAGTAAATATAAACAAAATATTGGACCTATTGGATATAAGTCATTGAAAAAATACAATAAGATTTTTAATGACTTATGAAAAAAGATAAATTAAAAATTTCTATTATAACAATTGTTCTAGATGCTGAAAAGACAATAGAAAGAACAATTAAATCTGTTATTAGTCAGCCTTATAGTCAATTTCAATATATTATTATAGATGGTGGATCTACAGATGGAACGTTAGAAATAATTAGCAAATACAAAGGTAAGATTGATATTGTTGTAAGTGAAAGTGACTACGGACTTTATCACGCAATGAATAAAGGTATAGAATTAGCTACCGGTGACATTATTGGTATGATTAATGCAGATGATTATTATTATCCGGATATTTTTAAAGATGTAATTGAATCGTTTAAAGATGTAAATTTAGAATCTAATATTTTTTTTGGAGATATGTTTCACAATGGAAAAACTATTGCTGGATGGAGACCTAAGTCTTTAAAAATTGGCGCTTTTGGCGCACATCCATCAATGTTTGTCCCTAAGTCTGTTTATCAAAAGATAGGGGTGTATAAACTACATTATAAAGTATTGAGTGATTATGACTTTATGTATAGAGCGTTTAATGTTTACAATATTAAACCAATCTACTCGCCTAAATTAACCGCGTTTTTTAACACTGGTGGATTGGCCTCCATGAATATATTCAGGTCTTATACTGAAGAGATGTTGATTAAAGTTGACAATGGGGAGTTAATGTATAAAGCTTTTGGAATATATCTAATAAAGTTGTGTAAATATTTATTAATTACGCGTTGGAGGTAGTGTGGCAGTAATTTTCAAAGCAAATGTCGAGGAAAAAATTAGTAGCTCTAAGAAGTTAGTTATTGAGATTGGTTGTGGATCCACACCAAAAATAAAGGGTGCAATTACCGTTGATATTGAAGATTTAGATGGTATTGATGTCGTTGCTGATGTGAGTAAGGGGCTACCGTTTAATGACAACTCTATAGATGAGGTGCACTCATATCATTTTCTTGAGCATGTCGAGGATCTGCACTTTCTGTTTCAAGAGATGCACAGAGTATTAAAAGAGGGCGGGCTTATTATTGGCACTGTGCCGCATTTTTCTAACCCTTATTATTATTCAGATCCAACTCATAAAACATTTTTTGGGCTTTACACTTTTAGTTACTTTGATAAAGAGCAACAACTTTTTAAAAGGAAAGTGCCAACATTTTATTCCAAAGATTTGTTTGATATAAAAGAGATAAAGTTGGGCTTTACATCTCCTTTTCCTGGAAGATATATTTTTAAAAAAATAATTGGTTTTATTGTAAATATATCACGCTATACCAAGGAGTTTTTTGAAGAAAATTTGGTTTATATTGTTCCTGTATATGAGATTTACTTTGAATTATGTAAAGCTAAAAAATGAATATCACATTTTTAACAAAATACACTTCAAAAGGGGCCTCTAGTAGATATAGATATTTTTTATACTTGAATCGCTTCATGCAAAGAGATGTCAATTTAGAGATAGACAGTTTTTTCAGTACCCATTATATTGATTCTTTATATCAAGGTAAACGTAGTATTTATCGGGTATTTATATCATATATTAAACGTTTTTTTGTTTTGCTAAATAGTGCTAGATTCCTTGTTATAGAGTATGAGGTATTTCCATATATACCCTATTTTATAGAATCATTTCTACTTAGGAAGAGGCAGTATGTCTTAAATATCGATGACAATGTTTGGGATAATTATAAAAATACTACTTTATTAAAGAATAAATTTGATCAACTAGTGACCAATGCTGATGGTGTGATTGTAGCTAATGATTTTCTATTTAATAAGGTTAGTAAATTAAACACCAACATTGTTAAAATTCCTACTGCTTTAGATACTTCATTATATAGTGGTAGTAATCAATATAAAAAATTTGAAAAGTTTAGTTTAGTTTGGATAGGGACGAAAATTACTTATAAATACATTCAGTCGCATGCCGCTCTTTTTAAAAAAATGGCCACTCTATTGGATTATCAGTTGGTAATTGTAGCTTCTAAGGACTTAAAAAAATATTCTATTGATGGTGTTAACATGGTATTTTATGATTGGTCAAGTAAAATAGAGTCAGAGATATTGGCTAAGTCACATATTGGAATTATGCCTCTAGATAATGATGATTTTTCAAAAGGTAAATCATCATTCAAGATAATTCAATATATGTCTGCTGGATTGCCAGTAATTGCGAGTAGTATTGGTGAAAACAATGTTGTTATTCAAGATGGTGTAAACGGATTTCTTGTTGATGATGAAACTAGCTGGATAGCATCAATTAGAAATTTATATAACAACGATGATCTATATAGAAATTTTTCAAACATGTCATTAGCATTATCAGACAACTACTCTATTGATCAGCATGTTGATCAGTATTATGATTTCTTAAAAAGTAGCTTTATGATTAATGAACACAAGTAGATCTCTAATATTTAGTTCACTGTTTCTGATCATTCTGGCAGGGATTTTTCTTAGATTTTATAATATTGAAGAAGTTTATACAGAGTATGACGATGTCGGTGTAGTGGCATTACACCATTCTCTATTTAGTGATGATAGGCAGGTCGTTAAATATGATGATGGCATTTTAAAGGCAAATATTAAAGTAAGCTCCCAAGGGTTAAAAGAAGGGCTGCTTGATAGTTTTTGGTATCCAGTATACCTAGGTCATACATGGACCTACCCAATTGGCCAGTATTTATTTTATCCAGTAGTTATTAATGAAGATGATAGTTACTCAGAAAAAGTACGAAAATCTAGATATTTTTCTGCTTTTTTCTCAAGTCTTAGTTTGCCATTATTGCTCTATTTATTGTTCATTGTTAATGGCAGGGTTTTTTCAGTACAAATGTTATTTCCTATAGCAATTTTAGCGTTCTCATATAATTCTGTATTGTATGCACATCATGCTAGCCCATATTCAGTAACGGTTACAACTTTCATTTTGTCTCTCATATGGTTTGTACATCATCTGAGAGGGCGAATAAATCCTACGAATTTTTATTTGTTACACGGAGTGTTGTTTCTATTTAACTATCTAATATTATTATCTTTACCATTGTATTTTGCTGTGTATTTGATTAAAAACAAACTGCAGAGCATAGCTAATATTATTCAGCTTTTCTATAAGGGTTTTGCTTTATTTTTAGTGATAGCAATTCCAATTTCAGTTGTCTTTCTTAAGCCTTTAAATGGATTGAGGGGTGTTAATCCTCCAGATGATTTTAGCTTGCAAAGTTTGATGTATTTTCCAGAGCAATTTGTTACTTCAGTGGCCTCGTCTATCGTAGGTTTAGTTACAGATATTAATTTTACGATTTTATTTGTTGGAATAATTTTTATTGTTTCTATTATTTTATTCTTTTATAAAAAAAATCAAAAGACAGAATTTTATTTGATACTATTTATATTTCTTTTGACATTTGAATGGATGTTTCTCCACTCTATGGAAAAGATTGTAATGGATCAAACTCGACATATGTTGATGTGGACGCCTATTGTTGCACTATTATTGTTTTTCATATTAAAGCCAATTAAGTTAGCAAAGAATTTAATTGTAGTAGTTGTTATGGTTATGTCAGGATTATCAGTACAAAGTAATATATCCTTAATTCAAAGCAAATCTAGTAATTTTGATTTTGAATTGATTAAAAGTTATGATGTTAAAAATATCTTCACATATAGCTTTACATTGTCGCCATTGATCTCCTTTCCTGATAAAAATGTTTACAATATTGATGTCAATTCATTTAATAGAGATGTATTTTCCGATGTTCTTCCTAACAAAGGTTTGCTAGTATCTCAGTGGAGGGATATTAATACGTATTTATCGGGAGAGGTGACTGTCTTTACTAAGGAATTTTTGGATAATTATGATATAGTTTCTGTAGTGGAAAATCACACTAACATCTATTTTCCTTATAATAATTACCCAGTATCCTCAGGTGAGAATGGATTTTATCTGTACCAAATGACATTAAAACCAGGATTATTGGTCGAGACGATGGATTGAGTCATTAACTTGTTTTATGTGAATCTCAATGTTATTTGAATTGATTAATTCTCCAAATTTTTTATCCGTATTCGGCACGTTAAGGGCATCGATTAATAAGTACGATATTTTTTTGTTAGGGTGACTAACACTATCAATAAAATTCATGTAATCTAAGTTTACTTTGTTTATTTGCATAAAGTCATAGAATGGGTGTGCTTGCACTATTAGTCGTTTCAAATTTGAAAAATCAGCATCTATATTGCTATGCATCATCGTAAAATGCTTGTAATACATAGGAGTAAATAAGAGTTTTAGATTAATATTATTCTTTTTGCACAAATCTATTATTTGATATAGGTATCTTATTTTTTCTGTATCGAGCGAGAAATTTTTAGAAGAAGCATCAAAGGAATGAGGAGATTCCCCTACTTTCATTTTTGTCCATTCTTTAATATTAGATTTTTCTATTTTATAATATTGTGCCCGATCAACAATTTTCCACCCACTTGAATTATATATTTGTGGATAGTTATTGATATTTTTGTAGAGTGTTTTAAGTGAGTCTATCAACATAGTGTGAGAAATATAGTATTTAATATTGAACTTCTCTCCTAAAATATTGTTAGGCTTATCTTGCCTATAATTAATACCATCCTTGTTAAATTTTAGTGGGTGCATACCAAAAACTACTTGCTTGACTTTATTATTTTTAAGTATGTATTCTAAATATTTATAAGATTCATATATTTCTTGCTCATTAAACGCAAAATTAAAGTATTTGATTCCTGTCATTTTCTGCATATAGTCGGTATTTCCTAAAAATGTCATCTCTGAACTACCAAGAAATATGCCTTCAATTTTTCTATCTTCAATAAGCCCGAGCTTGAATTTTCTACTTTGTGAGTCTGTTTGTGTTTTATTTGCATTGATATGATGAATGCGAAATTTATTGTTAAATCCATATGGGTCAACTACATAATTGAATCCAATTACCAAGATTAAGAGTGATAGTGAAATTATGGGGAATAGCACAACCCATGTTTTTGTTTTCATTTTATTAAAATTGGAAGTAAATAAATTCAGTAGGTTGTGACAAAAGTATAATGCTTAGGAAAAATATTATTATAGAAAATAATAATGATATTCGAGATGTTTTAATGTTATCGTTTAAATAACTACTTGTATTTTTTAGTAAAGTAGTTATTAATAAGCTTGCAGTTATCAGTGCAAATGCAGCTAAATTTACAGATCCAATGTTAGTAAAATTTATCAGTGCAAAGATAATGGAAAAGGCATCTTCAAGAGTATTGGATCTAAATATAATAAATGCAATATTTATAAACATAAAGAATAGTAGCCATGCAACATATTTGTTGAGTTGTATTTTGGTTTTTCTCCAGTAATGATTGACAATCAATGCTACACCATGCAATGCACCATATGTAACAAACGTCCATCCAGCACCATGCCAAACTCCAGCTATAAAAATAGATGCAAAGGTTGCAAGCATTGCTTTATGAAAACTAAACGAACTAAAAGACCGAACAATAGGGATATATATATAACTGGTAATAAATTTTGTTAGTGTGATATGCCATTTACTCCAGAAATCAATAATATTGGTTGATTGAAAGGGAGAGTTAAAATTAATTGGAAGTTTAATATTGAATAGTAATGCTACTCCTATTGCCATATCTGCATACCCGGAAAAGTCGAAATATAATTGAAATGAATAGCTTAAACTTGTTTGCCATGCAGAAAATAATGTAAGTGCATCTGGAGATGTGAATCCTGGATTGGCATAGATTGCAAGGTTGTCAGCCAAAATCACTTTTTTGAACAAACCAATTGAAAAGATGAATAGACCTAATTTAATGTTTTCATAATGAATAAATTTGTTTCTTAATTTTTGAAACTGAGGAATCATTTCCTTATGGTGGACGATAGGACCGGCAATCAGCTGTGGAAAAAATACTACAAAGAGCGTGTAATCTATGAATTTTCTCTCATTTGTTAATCCTTCGTAACTATCAATTAAAAACGCAACTTGTTGAAGGGTGAAAAAACTAATGGCAAGTGGTAAGGCAATCTGTAACAAGTGTATATTTGCATCTGTTATGAAGTTGATATTAGTAATAAAAAAATCCATGTATTTGTAAAAACACAGTAGCAATATATTCAATACAATGCCAGATATCAGCCATATTTTTCTATGTTTAACTGATTTTTCTTGATTAGAAACTAAACGTGATACAAAAAAGTTAATTGTAATCGACCCTAAGATGAGTGGTAAATATTCTAAAGTCCAATACGCATAAAAAAATAATGAACTGGCAATTAACCATAATTTTGATCCTGTTAATAGTTTTAACTTATTTAGGTAGAAATATCCTGCAAATACAATAGGAACAAATGCAAAGATAAAGATGTATGAATTAAATAACATTTAAGAATATTTTTTATATATGGTAATTTGTTAAAAGTGTGAGCAATCGTTTATTATAATGTTTTTAATAAAGTTGATAATGCAAGCATTCTGGTTATTATTTTTATTATTTTTTA
>Ga0209576_1000612_pt1 | contig 22586 bp, 23 predicted proteins | sample SaaInlV_DNA_135m_FD_184686 | JGI IMG/M metagenome (GOLD analysis project Ga0209576, IMG submission 184686) | Marine microbial communities from expanding oxygen minimum zones in the Saanich Inlet - SI075_LV_DNA_135m (SPAdes) (version 2) | ecosystem: Environmental > Aquatic > Marine > Unclassified... | reverse complement strand
CAATGATGTTGAATCGATCGATAGGCTTGAGTCGGTTGATGGCTTGCACCAAAGCCTTGGTTGCTTGATCCATCGATGAGCCCATCATCGAGCCTGATGAATCAATAATAAAGATGACTTCTCTTGGGGTGTTGGATTGTTTAAATACCTCGTCAGCTGGTGGTGTTGCCATGAGCATAAGGTAGTGATCATCGCCCTTTTGCTGGGTAAATAAAGCCAGCTCTGGGGTTAGGGATTTGTGCGCCTGCCAGGTAAGCTCAAAGTCACGATTTGCTTGGGTATTTATAAGGCTGATGTGCTTGGTGAGCGGGTTGGTTTGAACAATATCGACCTGGTGATAAGCAGAGTTGATGCTAGCGGTATTAAAACCCGCTTTAAGATTAATACTTATATCTACAGGTCGGTCAGCATTAGCATCGGCTGGCGGGGTGATTTTGGATGCGTCTTTCACGCGGTGGGTGTTAGCAACCTTGCCCAGTGCGTTTGATTGTGTTTTAATCTTTTGCCCTGGAATGTAGCGCTCGCCAACCACCATTGGGAATCTGATGGAGAATTTGTCGTTATCAATGTGCACCGCTTGCTGATACTCAATGGTGAGTTTGATGGTTTCTCCCGGGCCAATGTTGGCTACTTTGGTGGTAAATATATTGGGGCGTTGCTGCTCAACTAGGGATGCTTTTTTGCCAGCTTGCTTGGCTTTGTCATAAATCTTTTTGGCTTCTTTTCGCTCTTTGATTTGCCCCTGAATAATGCGCTCGCCAATAATCATATCTAAGTGATCAACTGCTGAGTCTGCCGGTAGTGGAAATACGTACACCCCTTCTACCCAATCGTTAGATGGGTTGGTAAAGGTTTGGGTGAGTTTGACTCGGTTAATAGTGCCGGTGATGTCCATTTGCACCTTGGTGTCTAGGGCGATTTGGGTGATGACAGATTTGTCACCTAAGGTGTAGATGATAGAACCTGATGTCGCCTCGTTAATCGGGTTGATAGTCGGTGTGGAAACTTGGGGTGGTTTTTGTGCAAAAGAGACATTGGCACGAATGAAATTTGAATAAAACAATGTGGCCAGTATCAAAGTGATAGAGGTGATGCCGATGGGTTTAAGGTATTGCATGATGACTTCCATTTGGTTGAAAGCCGTTATTATCTAAAATGAAGATGAAGTACTAATGTGGTTTGCGTGTTTTATTAATGAAGCGTAAAAAAAGGCCGCATAAGCGACCTTTTTAATCAAGTGTTTAGTGAGGAGTTATTTCCACTCAGTACAAGTAATCACCTCATCGACATTGCCAAATCTGTCTGACTGGCGCTTGGTGCTACATTGGCGCTCTTTTGGCATGGCAGGCACGTTGATAATTTTTTCTACTACCTTGATAACTTCAACTTCTTTAATAACTTCTTTAATGATGGTTGTAGGTTTTTCACAGATTCTGTCTTTTAATTCTTCTACTTGCGATACTGTCCATTTTTTGGTGTCGTTTGGTAACTCAAAGATATAGTTAATGCCATCAATTACTTTGTTAAAACCAGTGTCAACTGTGCGGCCTAATGTAGAGCCAAAGTCTTCAAGATTATCGAAGCCCTGCTTGTTATCAGCAGATACAGTTGTTGTTAAAGTCATGGCGATGCTTATTGCGATTAAGTGTTTTTTCACGTGTTTGATTCCTGTTAAATTTGAGATGATATTATAAAGTTCATGGTGAACTTTATGGGATTTTTATTAGATTTTTCTAATGTGTTTTTTGTTGGATTTTTTTAGCGCTTGAATACCAAGCTTTGGCTTGTTTTAATTGCTGCTCAGTGATGTGCATATCCATGATTCTGAATAGCTTTACTGCTTTGTTTGTTTTAGTTTTGATAGGTTTCATATTTTCTCGCAGTGACAATATAACGCAACGTGTTGTCTTTAGTGAAGCCATCAAATGGCCAAGGAGTAACGAGCTTGAGCTCGTCAATATTGCTAATTTCTATTTGGGTTTTGTCTAGATCGATAATGCCAACATCAAGCACACAGTATTGATACTCTGTGCCCATTTGATCGTTAAGGATGATTTGATCATTCAGATTGATATTTTGCAAAAAAATAAAGTGATGATAGGCATGGATAATAACCGTGCCACAATCGCCCGGAAGGTAACTAGAAGACGACCTGCCTGGGCCAAATAGCAAGGCATCGTCACCATCGCCTTCGAGCACGACAAACTCTTGATTGTGCTGTGGCGCGGTAAGCTTAAAGACAGGGAATACGTTTGAGCTTGACCAGTGTTTTTGTTGCATTTCTTCGCGCATATTGTTTTCCTATAATAAAGTGACCTCAATCAATGACAACAAGGAATGGCATTGATCTCGGTCGGGTACCTCAACTATCAAAAAAGGAGGAGGATTGATAGTTGTTGTGAGGTTCGTTAAATCGTATAAATATTGTTTCTATTTTCGTTAGCCTTACTTACAAAGTAACCCCCTGCTAAACCTGCAAATAGCATCAAAGTAGAAATAATAGTTAAAAAATCGGTGCTGTGCATGGCGGATGATTGGCTTTTTAAAAGTTTTACTTGATCTATCAAATCTGTATTGGTTTGATCAAGGTTGTTCATCTTGTTGCGTAGCTTGCTTAGCGCTAGCACTTGTGTGTCGTACTGCGCTGATTCTGCCTTTAATGTAGCAACAGATTGTTGCTGCTGACTAAGTGCTTGCTTTAGCTCGGCAATGGTTTGCTGTTGGGCTTGGTTATTTTTATTTAGCTGAGTGATTTTATTTTTTTGCTGCTTAAGCTTACCATTAGAGGTTTGCATAGGCTTGATGTTGGTCAGGTATCTGCTAATGATCCAACCTTGCTTGTCTTGGTATTTAATATGGCTCCAGCCATTGGTTTGCTTTTTAATTAAGCTAACAGGTGTATGTATGCCTAGTTTAGTAATAATATTGCCTTTAGTAATCGAAGCATCTGAGCGCATCGGTATTTTGACCTTGTCATCAACATAAAGTGTTGAGTTGGCCATAACACCGCTTGAGAACATAACTAAGAGGAGGAGTTTACGCATAAGATTTTTTATCCAATTTACTAAAAACAATGAGCACAGTTTAGGGGGTAATAATGAACATCAAATGTTTTATAAATGAAGATTTGATGAAGATTAAATGAAGAGGCTTTTATGGCATGTATTTATAAATTACAATACGCACATCTTATAAAAATTACATAACAAGTTATGCCAAATATCCTCATTGTTGAAGACGACAAAACTATTGCCGAAGCTCTTAAATTTGCTATTGAATATGAGGGTTTTAATTGTGAATGGTTTACCACTGGTGGTGAGGCGTTGCATTATTTTGAACACAATCAAGTAGACTTAACTATTCTTGATCTTGGCCTGCCAGATATCGCTGGTTTTGATGTGCTTAGGAATATTAGAAGATCATCTACCACTCCTGTTATTGTTCTTACTGCGAGACACGCCTCTGAAGATCAAGTGGTGGTGCTTGAGGGCTTAGAAGCTGATGATTACATTGTTAAAAAAAATGGATCAGACAGCCCAAGAATCATCATTGCCAAGATTAAAGCCTTACTTAGAAGAACCAAGCCTTCTGCTAAAAAAACTAACTCAGTATTTAGTTTTAACGAGGCATTACAAAAGCTGTCTTTCAAAGACCAGGTGTTGTCACTAACCCCTGCTGAATGCAAGATATTAACCCACCTTGTTAAACACCCTAACCAAGTTTTTACTCGTAGAATATTGCTAAGTGTTATCCATGATAGAGAAACTGGATCTGATGAATCCACCATTAATACCCATATTAAATCTATTCGAAAAACATTAAAAAAAATTGACCAAGATAAGAAATACATCACAACCCACAGAGGCATTGGTTACAGCCTAATACTATGAATTTATTAAGACCAACCTTAGGTGTTAAGGTATTTGTTTCTTACTTGATTATCAGTAGTGGTATTGCTTGGTATTTGGTAGATTCAGCGCCGGGTAAGCTTAGTAAGGGCATTGACAAAGCCGCTGAAGAAGTGATGATTGACACGGCTAATTTGTTGGCGCAATCACTGACTTTTGATATTGAAAATGATCAAATTAATATTGATAAATTTGATCGAATCACCTCTACTTATTTGAACCGAAAGTTTGATGCAAAAATTTATGATTTTGCTAAAAATCAAGCCTCACTACAAATCTACATCACTAACTTAAAAGGCCAAGTTATTTATGATTCTACTGGGCGCTATGTAGGGGAAGATTTCTCCAGAGATAATGATGTGTATTTAACCCTTAAAGGCAAGTATGGCTCTAGATCTAGCGCTTATGATCGGGACAATAAAAACCCAACTTCTGATGAAAAAGCCTTTTATGTAGCGGCACCAATCTATCACAAAGGCGCTAGGTTTGGCTCACTAACCGTGGTTAAGCAAGCCTCTAAACTTAGGGCGTTTTCTGTCACTCAAGAAGAGCAAATTAAATACTATGCAATGGTTATCTTTTTAATTTCATTGTTGTTTGGATTGGGCATTAGCCTAATGGTGTCACGCTCTACTAAAAAATTAATCAAGTACACCACCAGCCTATCTAAAGGCGAGAATGTTGCCTCGCCTAATATTCGACAAGCTGAATTTGCAGATTTATCAAAAGCCATTGAGAAACTACGAGCAGAGCTAGAAGATAAAGAATATATTGAGGAGTTTATCTCGATCATGGCGCACGAGATCAGATCCCCTATTACGGGTATTCGCTTAACGGCAGAAACCTTGTTGCTGCCAATGGATGATGAGCAAAGAACGCATTTTATTAAAAATATTTTAGATGCAAATAGTCGCATGGATTTGCTGGTAAGTCGCATCTTAGATTTGTCAAAACTAGAGCGTAGAGATGCACTTGATAATGTTGAAAAAATCAGCGTCAAACGCTTGATAAAAAACGTGCTAAATTCACCAACGCGCAAAGGGCTAATTAAATCAAAAAGTATTGAAATAAAAGATGATGTTGAAGGCGATGCAGAAATAGAAGTAGAGGCGATCTTGGCCGAGCAAGCTATTAGTAATATCATTGACAACGCTATTTCATTTACACCGAATGGAAGTACCGTTCAAATCAAGGTTAGAGAGTCTAATCGCAATGTTCAAATTAAGGTGTTAGACGAAGGAGAAGGTATTCCTGAATATGCCAAAGGAAGAATATTTACGCGTTTTTATAGTGTGGCTCGTCCGGATACTGGCAAGCGTGGAAACGGCTTAGGATTGCGCTTTGTGAAGAAAATTATGCATCTTCATGGCGGCTCAGTAACACTTAAGAATCGTTTTATGAAAAAAGACGGTGCCGAGGCTACTTTAAAATTTCCAATTAAAACGTAAAAAAATGATGAAAAAAATGATTCTTATAACTGGCTTTTTGGGTTTGTTTTCTCAATCTCAGGCTGCAATTCAGCTAGGGCAAAGTGCGCCTGATTTTACTTTGACAGATCAGCACAATAAGCAACACACTTTGAGTAATTATCAAGGACAATGGGTAGTGGTGTATTTTTACCCAAAAGACGATACGCCAGGTTGTACCACTGAAGCGTGTAGTTTTAGGGATGCGATTAATCACATCATCGCCAAACGGGCGGTGGTGTTTGGTATTAGCTTAGACGATGTAGAATCTCATCAACGATTTTCTAATAAGAATAGCCTGCCGTTTTCTATCCTTTCTGACCCTGATGGCAAAGTAGCCAAGCAGTATGATTCGCTAGGAGATTATTGGGTTGTTAAGTTTGCTAAGAGAAATAGTTTTATTGTTAATCCGGCTGGTGATATCGCCAAGATTTACAAAAGTGTCGACCCGCAAACTCACGTGACAACCGTGCTTAAAGATTTGTCAAACTTACAGAAAGCTCAAAAATAAACGCTTAATTAGGCCCTTTTAATGCCGTGATTGTACATTCTGCTTGCGCTTTTTAAGTGGCGAGCATTAAGCTTTGACCAAGTCTGAACTTCTGGTTGATAACCTTTGTGCCAGGGCTGTACGGCTTGTGTGTTAATTTTTGCCTGCGTGTGTACTGATTGCGCATAATCTTTAGCCAATGATTGTGCCGCCATTGAGGTGCCAGCCGTTGACACAGTGGCTGCGAGTGCCATAGTGATACTTTTAAACTTCATACTGCCTCCTATTTTTTTGATTGATTCAATTTAACTATACACCTAATCGGTGAATAAAAATAGGGGCGTATGTTTTTTGACTAAGTTACTCTTTTGGTGGTGGCCTTGCTGTCCCAATAGTTGGCTTTGTCTTTTAGGATCCAGCGTACGCCACCCTTTGGATCTTCAACATCGCCTTTGTATCGTGGAATTAAGTGCACATGCAAATGCATCACGCTTTGCCCTGCGGCACCGCCATTGTTAACGCCGATGTTGTAAGCATCAGGTGAGAATTCTTCATCGAGGATTTTTTTGGCGGCTTTGAGCGCTTTACCAATGGCCAGTATTTCATCTTCAGTGGCTTCAAAATACGTGGCAAAGTGACGTTTTGGAATAATCAGCGTATGCCCAGGTGAGGCAGGATAAGTGTCAATAAATGCTTTGGTGTGCTCGCACTCATAAATAACACGCTCGTCTCTTAATTTACAAAAAATACAATGTTCACTCATGCTTAATCCTGATTTAAAAAATGGTTAATTTGAGTGCGAAATTTTACCTTAATTTAGCACTGAGGATAAAAGCGCTTTGGTGTAATCATTGTGAGGATTGGCAAGAATTCCTTGTGTAGCGCCACTTTCTAAGGCTTTACCCTGCTTCATTACAATCACATGGTCGGCAAAATAATCAACAATCGAGATGTCATGAGTAATGATGATGTAGCTAATGCCCTTTTCCTTTTGTAAGCGTAATAACAAATCGAGTATTTGCACTTTAACGGTAGCATCGAGTGCTGAGGTGGGTTCGTCACAAATAATCACTTCTGGATTGACACTAATGGCACGCGCAATCGACAAGCGCTGTAATTGCCCACCTGAAAGTTCGTGTGGGTAGCGATGCATAAGCTCAGGATCAAGCTCTACTTCTTGTAACAACTCGGCCAAATAAGCAGCGTTTGCTTGAGCTGGATTAAGCGCTTGCAAGCCTTCAAGTAGGGTTTGTGAAATGCGCATGCGTGGGTTAAAACTCGAAGTAACATTTTGAAAGACAATTTGCACCTTAGCCGCGTATGACTTACGATCGTATTTTTTAATGGCTTTATTGCCCATACTAACATGACCATCAAACAAGTCTATCTGGCGCATAATGGCTTTGGCTAATGTGGTTTTACCTGAGCCAGATTCACCAACAATGGCGAGATTTTGCCCTTGTTTTAGAGTGAAGTTAATCTCATCAACCGCTCTAACATAATCGGTAGTACGCTGCAATAAGCCAGTTTTAATCGGGAAATAAACTTTAACTTTGTCGCCTTTGATAAGCACATCGCCAAAGGCTTGGTCTCGAGTGCCTTTTGGCAAAGAAACTAAAAGCTCTTTAGAATATTGTTCTTTAGGGTTTTGGAAAAACTCAGCTTTATCGCGGTTTTCAATAATGTCGCCTTGACGCATGACCGCCACTCTGTCTGCCATGAGCTTAACTACGGATAAATCGTGTGTGATAAGCAATATCGATAATTTCTGATTTTTTCGTAATTCTAATAATAATTCAAGTACTTGTTTTTGTGTGGTGACATCAAGTGCGGTGGTTGGCTCATCAGCAATCAGTAGTTTGGCGCCGCCGGCGAGTGCACAGGCGATCATCACGCGTTGTTTTTGCCCACCAGAGACTTGATGAGGGTAGCGAGCGTACATTTGCATACTAGTATCTAAATCAACCTGGTCAAAAAGATCTAAAACTCTTGATTTTCGCTGTTTTTTGGCTAAATTGGTGTGTAAGGCTAGCGCTTCATCTACTTGCTCGCCAATGGTCATAATAGGGTTTAGACTGTTGGTCGGGTCTTGAAAAATAAAGGCGATTTCTGAGCCACGAAAATTTTGGATATTTTGCGAATGACTTAAATCAGCATCTTGGTAGGTGATGTTACCGCTCTTTTTGAGGTTTTTAGCAAGTAAATCAACGATACTTAGTGCTGTTAAGCTCTTTCCAGAGCCAGATTCACCCACCAAAGCGAAGATTTCACCCTCGTTAATACTAAAGCTAATATTATTTACGATTTTTTGTGATTTGGTAAAAATTGATAAATTTTCAACACTGAGTAAAGTTTTAGGCATTGTCATCTCCTTTTGGATCAAACACCTGACGTACTCGATCGGCAAACAGGTTAGCACTAAGCACCAAAATAAACATAAAGATAAAGCTAGAGGCTAGCGGCCACCAAACGACTGGATCGGTTGATAATTCTAAACGAGCAGCATTGATCATATTACCCCAACTCATGGTGGTGGCATCAACACCCACACCGACATATGACAGTACCGCCTCAATCAGCACCAAGCCTGAAAAATCAAGCACGATGGAGATTAGCACCAAATGCATAACATTAGGCATAAGGTGGTTGAACAAAATTTTGATATTACTGACACCAAAAACTTTGGCAGCTTGGACAAATTCTAACTCTGATAGTTTGAGTGTTTCGGCGCGGATTAAACGACATAGGCCTGTCCATGAAGTGAGTGCTAGTATCACACAAAGTAATAATAATTTAAGGTCTGAACGCTCTAAAGCAGAGGCGTAATCAGAAGCGTGTTCATCCATATAAACTTGCAAAATTAACACCAAAGCAGCGATAAGCAAGATGCCTGGAATCGCATTAATAGTCGTATAAATGTACTGAATAACGTCATCAGTTTTGCCCTTAAAGTAGCCCGCCATCAACCCTAGGATAATGGCTGGTGGTAAGGCCAATAGCGTTGTTAATAAGCCAAATATCATACCGGTGCGAATACTCTTTACCGCTTTGTAAAAAACATCAATGCCAGCTTTATCTGTACCTAAGATATGATAATTTGGCATGAGTAGTACTACCCAAGTACAGAAGAATATTAATGCAAAAATAGTGACGAAAGCTGATCGATTATTTTTGGTATTAATGGCGGTGAATTTTGCTAAAAATAAGATAAAGACAACAAAAATACTAACTGCATAAAACAGTGCATTGGCACTGATAGACAATAGATTTTTGGTGTTGTCGCTGGCATTGGTGATTTCGGCTGAGACTAGGTTTAAATGTACGCGTCCACGAAGGCCGTTGTCTAAATATTCTTTTGAAAATTGCTCAAAATTCAGTGGGGTGGAGTAGGTTTTTTCTTCGGCTTCTAGGGCGGGCAATAGCGCCCTATCCAGCACGCTGTAAGTTGTGGTGTTGTTATCAAGCCTAAAATGAATAGAGTCTGACAAGCCGATTAAAATATAGAATGCAAAGACAATAAAAGCAGACAGTGCCAAAGGCTGGGCAAAGATTTTTTGCCATTTTTGACTCAATAACTCATTACCGCGTATTTTTACCACGGCGATCATACTCAGGGCGAATAACACCCAGAGCAAGAAGTCAGTCCAAAGCCAGATAAATGTCATTTGAACTTCACCCTAGGATCAACCCAAGTGTAGGAGATGTCTGTTAACAATAGGCCGACAATATAAAGAATCGAACCCAAGAATACCATCGCTCTTACAATGGCAAAATCTTGTGAATTAATGGCATCGATGGTGTAGCTACCTAAGCCCGGAATAGAAAAGAAACTTTCCATAATTAGACTACCCATAAACAACGATGGAATCACCACGACCACACCAGTTAGAATGGGAATCATGGCATTTTTTAGTACGTGTTTGAATAATACTTGTTGCTCGCTAAGCCCTTTGGCGCGGGCGGTATTAACATAAGGCTTGTTGATTTCTTCTAAAAATATCGAACGGTACCATCTGACTCCTGCACCAAGCCCAGCGACTACGCCGATGAGCACTGGTAGCATAACAAAACGCCAAGATTCAAAGCCATCTTGATAGCCAGAAACAGGGAACCAGTGCCACATACCAGCGACAATTTTTTGGCCAATGATGATATAGAAAAGCCCAGATATAGACATCAGTGCCACGGTAAAAATCAGGCTCATTCGCTCTAACTTGGTGCCGAGCAGCATCACCATCCACATGGCAAATACGATGTTGGTAATCAGTGCAATGATAAAGGATGGAATAGCCAAAGCCAATGACGGCCACATGCGCTCATTAATGTCTTTATTGATGTTTCTACCTGAATCTGAATGACCAAAATCTAGCTGAAATAAAGGGATGGATTTTTGGTAAAAAATGGTGTCTGTCAGTATGGCTGCGCCTGATTGATCGGTATTAACAAACAAGGGTTTGTTGTAGCCTTTTTCTTCTTTCCAGGTGTGGATGTCAGCTTGCGTAACATGCTTGGCGCCTAACTGTATACGCGCCATATCGTCGGGTGTGTTAACCATAAAAAATAACAGAAACGTAATAAGGTTAACCCCTAATAAAATAGGAATACTATATAAAGCCCTTCTAAGTATGTAAGTCCACATTTTGGTTATTTTATCAAGATTTAGCAACAAAAAAGCCAGCATAAAGCTGGCTTTTTAAGATTAAGCGATTTTCTTACTTGGCACTAGTGTTTGCCGTTGTAGGAATGACTCTGTTATAACCGTAGTTACTCCATGGAGCGTTTTTAAAAGAGTTGTTATTCCAAGGGGTTGTTTGACCACTCCAAGGACCGTTGTTGAAATTAGAATTATTCCATGGGCCATTGTTAAAGTTTTTATTGTTCCAAGGGCTGTTGTTAAAGTTAGAGTTATTCCAAGGACCGTTGTTGAAATTGTTGTTATTCCAAGGTGTGTTGTTACCCCAAGGGCCGTTGTTGTTAGAATCAAACTCATCCATCATGTCATCCATTTCTTCACTGAACCAATCTGGTGTGAACATTGAATACGGGTTGTTACCAACAATACCATTGTTATTGTTAGAACCACCCCATGGACCGTTGTTAAAGCTGTTGTTGCCCCAAGGGGTATTGTTACCACCCCAACCTGCAGTTGCGTTTAATGCTAGGGTTAATAGTGAAACAGTAATAATTTTTTTCATCTTGCTCTCCTCTATATATTTAAAAAATGAAAGGTCATTATAAACCAATAATTCTCATCAGACGAAAAAAAAACCAGCAACAAGTGCTGGTTTTTTTTCTAGCAGAAATAAATTAAATTATTTTGCTGGAGCAACAGGTGCAGGTGCAGCTGGTGCAGTTCTGTTCCATGGTGAGTTGTTATTCCAAGGACCATTGCTGTAAGGGTTGTAACCATAACCGTTGTTCCAACCGTTATTGTTGCCATTACTGCTGATTTCATCGTCGATTTCATCAACCATGTTAGTCATTTCTTCCATATACCAACGTGGATCCCAGTAGTCGTATGGGTTGTAACCAAACATACCGTTGTCAGACTGGTAACCATTGTTGTTGTAGCTGTTGCCCCAAGGCATGCTGTTGTTGTTATTCCAAAAAGCGTTAGCACCTAGTGCTGCTACCATTGCAAAAATTGCGATTATCTTCTTCATTGTATTATCTCCATAAAAATTTAAATAAAAGGAATGTATATTATAACATAGTAATATTATAAGTCAATACTATTCGTTAAAAACCGCTTGGGTAAGGGTTTGGTGGTTGGTTAAACTGATAATTAGCTGGGTAAGGGCTTGGTAAATCACCCATGCTTGGCATATTACCTGTATTGCCTGAATTGGTAAATGATTGTGCCGCAGGTGTCATGAACATGGGTGTTGGGTGTGGCATACGATTACTCTCTGCCTGGTAGGCTTGATCAGGGGTTGGCATCTGGCTCATGTCAAAGCGTGAGGCGTTAACGTTATATGGGCGGTTGTTATAAGGGTAGCCATAGCCTTGATTGCGTTTATTATTATTGTTATTGCTAAACATATTATTGTCGGTGACTTTTTCCATCCAGAACATTGGTGTCCAAACTGGCCAATCGTTGTCATCATAGCCAGAACCATAACTGTTAAAGTCTAAAAATGCCTGCGCATTAAAACTGGCTAGAAACAAAGTTGCTACAAACAATTTTTTCATCAAAACCCCCTATTAAATTAGACTTAATTATAATACCAAATATGTCGACAAAACAGATATTACAATCCCTTTTAGAAAAGCGAATTTTAGTGCTTGATGGTGCCATGGGCACTATGATCCAAAAGCACAAGCTTAGCGAAGAAGATTATCGCGGTGAACGCTTTAAAGATTGGCATATCTTGGTACAAGGTAATAACGACCTTTTATCACTCACACAGCCTCAAATTATTCAAGATATTCACAGATCTTATCTTGAAGTAGGTGCTGATATTGTTGAAACTAATACCTTTAATGCTACCAAAACTTCCATGTCTGATTACAAGATGGAAGAATTCGCCTATGAAATTAATGTTGAAAGCGCCCGCCTAGCACGAGAAGCCTGTGATGAGTTTTCTACCGAAGACAAGCCACGTTTTGTTGCTGGTGTTATTGGCCCGACTTCACGCACTTGTTCGCTCTCGCCAGATGTTAATGACCCTGGTTTTAGAAACGTTACCTTTGACGAGCTGGTTGGTGTGTATGTGGAATCAACCCGTGGTTTGATTGAAGGTGGTTCTGACATTATCTTGATTGAGACTATCTTTGATACGCTCAATGCTAAAGCTGCTATTTTTGCCGTACAACAAGTATTTGAAGACGATGGTATTGAGCTGCCAATTATGATTTCTGGCACCATTACTGACGCCTCAGGTCGCACGCTTTCTGGGCAAATGACTGAGGCGTTTTATAACTCATTGCGCCACGCCAACCCTATTTCTATCGGCCTTAACTGTGCGCTAGGGCCTGATTTGTTGCGCCAATACGTGGCAGAAATGTCACGAGTATCAAATACTTACACTTCAGCACACCCGAATGCCGGCTTGCCAAATGAGTTTGGTGAGTATGATCTGGGTGTTATCACTATGAGTGAGCAAGTGGGTGAGTGGGCATCGTCTGGCTTGGTGAATATTTTGGGTGGTTGTTGTGGTTCTACGCCTGAGCACATTAAAGCCATTGCCGATGCTATTGATGGCGTTGCACCAAGACAGATTCCAGATATCAAACCTGAGTGTCGCCTATCAGGCCTTGAGGCTTTTAATATTGGTGAAGCGTCGTTGTTTGTTAACGTGGGTGAACGTGCCAATGTAACTGGCTCTGCTAAGTTTAAGCGTTTAATCCTCAACGAAGAATATGAAGAGGCACTAGATATTTGCCGAGCTCAAGTGGAAGACGGTGCTCAAGTGGTCGATATCAATATGGATGAAGGCATGCTTGATGGTAAAGCAGCCATGGTTCGCTTTATGAATCTGATTGCCTCTGAGCCTGATATCTCCAAAGTGCCAATAATGGTAGATTCCTCAAAGTGGGAAATTATTGAAGCTGGACTTAAGTGTACACAAGGTAAGGCGATTGTTAACTCAATATCGCTTAAAGAAGGTAGGGATAACTTTGTTAAATATGCACATCTTTGTAAACGCTATGGTGCAGCGATTATTGTTATGGCGTTTGACGAGGTCGGACAAGCCGATACGCAAGAGCGAAAGATTGAAATCTGTACCAATGCTTATAATATTTTGGCGGATGAAGTTGATTTCCCGCCAGAAGATATTATTTTTGATCCAAATATTTTTGCAGTTTCCACTGGTATTGAAGAGCACAATAACTATGGCGTGGATTTTATTGAAGCTACCCGTGAGATTACCAAGAACCTACCTTATGCAAAAATATCAGGTGGTGTATCAAACGTATCATTCTCGTTCAGGGGTAATAACCCAGTGCGTGAGGCGATTCACTCAGTATTTTTATACCACGCTGTAAAGGCTGGTATGACTATGGGTATTGTTAATGCCGGCCAACTAGTAGTTTACGACGATATCGACCCAGAGCTTAAAAAAGCAGTGGAAGATGTTGTGCTTAATGTTGATGAAGCAGCAGGTGAGCGCTTGGTTGATCTTGCACCAAAATTCTCAGGCACTGGTGAAGTTCAAGAAAACAAAAGAGATCTAGAGTGGCGCACTTGGTCAGTTGAAAAACGTCTAGAGCATTCTTTGGTTAAAGGCATTACCGAGTTTATTGATGAAGATACTCAAGAAGCATTCGATAAATTGGGTCGCCCTATTTTGGTGATTGAAGGCCCATTGATGGATGGCATGAATGTGGTTGGTGATCTGTTTGGTGATGGAAAAATGTTCTTACCACAGGTGGTGAAGTCTGCCCGAGTAATGAAAAAATCTGTTGCTTATTTAGACCCTTTCTTAGAAGCTGAAAAGCAAGATTGCGGCGCCAGAACTCAAGGCAAAATTTTAATGGCTACGGTTAAAGGCGATGTACATGATATTGGTAAAAATATTGTTGGCGTAGTGCTGTCTTGTAACAACTATGAGATTATTGATTTGGGCGTAATGGTGCCGGCTGAAACCATCCTTGAAACAGCTATTAAAGAGAATGTTGATATTATTGGTCTTTCAGGATTAATAACGCCGTCATTAGATGAAATGGTTTTTGTAGCCAAAGAAATGACACGCCGAGGCTTTGAGTTGCCTTTACTGATTGGCGGTGCTACAACTTCAAAAGCACACACAGCTGTTAAGATTGAGCCGCAGTATGACAAAGGTGTATTCTACGTTAAAGATGCCTCTAAAGCGGTTGGCGTTGCTACTTCGCTGCTATCAGAAAAATTAAAACCAGCCTTAGTGCAAAACACCAGAGAAGAATACGAAGAAGTGCGAATACGACGTGCTAGTAAAGGCAAGACCAAGCTTGTAAGTCTTGAAGCCGCTAGAAAAAACAAACCTAAACTAAAATTTGACAAAATCACAACCCCTAATAAATTGGGTATCCACGTCTTTAAAGATTACGACTTAAATGAAATTTTTGAATTTATTGACTGGGTGCCATTTTTCCGAACTTGGGAATTAGCAGGTAAATTCCCAGACATCTTAACTGATGAAGTAGTTGGTGAATCGGCCACCTCTCTTTTTAAAGATGCCAAAGCCCTATTTAAAAAAGTCATTGATGAAAAATTACTCCAAGCCAACGCCGTTGTAGGCATCTTCCGCGCCAATAGTGTGAATGAAGATATTGAGTTAACGGATGAAAATGGCAAGGTGTTAATGACACTCAACCAACTTCGCCAACAGCTGGATAAAAAAGGCAATACCCCTAACTTTTGTCTAAGTGATTTTATCGCCCCTAAAGACAGTGGTGTGCAAGATTATATGGGTGCATTTGCAGTCACAGCAGGTATTAATATCGACCCATTAGTAGCGGCTTATGAAGCTGACCATGATGACTACAATTCCATTATGATTAAAGCTGTGGCTGATCGTTTTGCTGAAGCCTTCGCTGAGATGATGCATTATAAATTCCGTACTGAGCTTTGGGGTTATAGCGATGAAGACTTCAATAACAATGAATTTATCGAAGAAAAATATCGTGGCATTCGCCCTGCCCCAGGCTATCCATCATGCCCTGAACACAGTGAAAAAGAAAAGCTATGGGATTTACTCGATGTAGAGAAAAATACCGGTATGACGCTTACCAGCTCGTATGCAATGCTACCAACAGCTAGTGTTAGTGGTTGGTACTTTGCACACCCTGAAAGTCGTTATTTTGGTGTAGCAAAAATCAATCAAGAGCAGTTAGAAGACTATGCCAGCAGAAAAGGTATTTCTCTAGAGCAGGCTGAAAAACTACTATCACCTAATTTAGACTAAGTAAATACTACTTTTCTAACTCTGTTGAGTCTTTAGAATGAATACACTCAATGAGTCGCTCCACCTGACGGGTACAACAACCATTACCACCAGTCGCATAAGTAATACTTCTAACCTCTTCTACGGTTATGGCACCATTGGCAATTACGTTAATAACATCTATTTTTAACACCTCATTGCAGATACACAGGTTCTTGTCTATATTCCGTTTAAGAATATCTGGTAATTTATCTAAGGGATTTGTAACAACGTTAGGCTTCAACGTATTTAACCTATGAGTCAACCTCTGCACTACGTAAGTCTTTAGCTAGCTGATCAAGCGATGAGTTAATTAGCTTAAAAGCACCTTCAGCGCCATACAGTTTGGCAATTTCAAGTGCTTCGTTGATGACGACTTTGTAAGGCACTTCAATGCTGTTTTGCAGCTCATACGCACCTAAGTAAAGTACCGCATGCTCAACAGAACCTAGTTCATCGGTTTCTCTAGAAATCGTAGGTGCAATGAGTTCGTCTAACTCGGTTCTATTTCTTAAAATATTAAGGAATAGATTAGAAAAAAAGGCTTTTGAAATTTTTCCTTCTTTTTGATTAAGGAATTGTTGCTCAATTTGCAACACCTCGCCACCTGACACTAGGTATTGATACACTGCTTGGACCACGCGCTCACGTGAACGTTGTTTTGGAGTTTTAAAAGCCATAACCTAAAACGCTTGGCTGTCAGCCTGTTTCATTAAATAAAGCATTTCAATCATCGCCATGGTGGCCTCCTCACCTTTGTTGCCTTTGTAGCCACCTGCACGACCAATGGTTTGGTCCATATCAAGTGTTGTCAGCACGCCAAATGTGGTTGGAATCTCATATTGATAAGACACCTCGGCAACCCCTTTAGAGCATTCGTTACAAACATACACATCATGTGGTGTCTCACCCTTAATAACTGCGCCCAATGTTACGATACCGTCGTATAGGTTTTCACCAGCTGTTTTTTGCCCGGCTAAACGCTTAGCCAGCAATGGAATCTCAAACGCACCCGGTGCATAAAATACATTAACGTTATTCTCGTTAATACCATATTTAGCTAGAGTTTCATGTGCTGCCGCTAATAATTTGTCACCAATATCTTGATAAAAATAACCCACAATAATAGCCACTTTAGCATTAACTAAGAAGTCGTGATTGACATCACGGTCAAATTTAAATTCCATAAAAACCCTTACTTTTTAGTGTCAATATGTTCAACCACTTCCAAACCAAAACCTTTGAGGCCATGTAGTTTTCTAGGACTGCCTAAGATTTTCATTTTTTTAACCCCAAGATCAGACAAAATCTGCGCACCAACACCATAAGTTTTAATATCATCACCGCCAGTTTGGTTAAGTGTATTATCAATATTTTGTAAAATTGATTGATCGCTTTGCTTTCTAAGTAACAAAAATACACCGCAATCAGCTTTAGCAATACGCTTTAGTGCTGCATCTACGCCAAAACTAGTGGAGCTTTCTTGTAATACATCTTTGAAAGTATCTTCCATATGTACACGTACACAAGTAATACTGTCGTCATCAATCTCACCTTTTACCAATGCTAAGTGAGTTTCATTGTGAATACTATCAAGGAAAGAAATCAACCTAAAAGTAGCATGTTCAGTTTTAAATTCACGTTCATTAATACGCTCAATGGTTTTTTCATGCTCAACACGGTAAGAGATTAAATCCTCAATCGTGCCCCACTTAATATTGTGCTTTTTAGCAAATATTTCTAAATCGTCGCGACGAGCCATTGTGCCATCTTCATTTAAAATTTCTACAATTACTGATGCTGGCTCTAAACCTGCAAGGCGTGCTAAATCACAACCTGCTTCGGTATGTCCTGCACGAATAAGTACGCCACCAGGTTGTGCCATAAGCGGGAAAATATGACCCGGTTGTACAATATCAGCAGGTGTTGCATCTTTTGCCACTGCATCCAAAACTGTCTTAGCTCTATCTGCAGCTGAAATACCCGTGGTCACACCCTCTACAGCTTCAATAGAAACCGTAAAGTTAGTGCCGTTGGCATCGTTGTTTTGCGCCACCATTAATGGTAAATTAAGCTGCTTACAACGCTCTTGAGTTAATGTCAGGCAAATTAGGCCACGACCATGTGTTGCCATGAAGTTAATATCTTCTTTGGTAACAGTAGAGGCTGGAATAATTAAATCACCCTCATTCTCACGATCTTCATCATCCATCAAGATGATCATTTTGCCTTGCTTATAGTCTTCTAAAATTTCTTCAATCGTTGCTTTCATTATGCTTCACCATTTAATAATTGTTCAAGATGTCTGGCAATTAGATCAACCTCAAGATTGACTTTATTACCAACGTTTAATCGCCCTAATGTCGTTGCTGTGAGTGTATGAGGCACAATGTTAACATCAAACACATTGGTATCAATACTATTAACCGTCAAGCTTACGCCGTTAATGGTGATTGAGCCTTTTTTAGCAATGTATTTTACCAAAGACTGTGGCGCGCTAATTTTAAAACGGGTTGATTCACCTTCAGTAGCTTTACCCACTACCTCACCTTGCCCATCAACATGGCCACTAACGATATGACCATCAATACCTTGATTAAGTCTTAAGGCTTTTTCAAGGTTAACCTCATCATTCACTGATAAAGCACCAAAAATAGAGCAATCTAATGTCTCTTGTGAAAGGTCTGCTTTAAAACTGTTGTTAGTAATTTCAATCGCCGTTAAGCACACACCATTTACTGCAATACTATCACCAATCGCAACATTGGAAAAATCCAGCTCGCTTGAGGCAAAACTAAATACCGCACCTTTAGTATGCGTATCTTTGGTTTTGATTTGACCGATAGCTTGAATAATGCCTGTAAACATAAAGAATGCTAACTATATTAAAGAGTACTAATTTTACGCTAATTGTTATAGCAACTCTTTGTTTTCAAAGCAGTAGCAAAAACTCGCCCCTAGCAGTACGATTATCCATGCCAAGTAAACCCACAACATCACCAGTAACAGTATTGATAAAGTACCATAAATTAACTCATAAACTGGGAAGTACTGAATGTAAGCAAACATAGCGTATTTGATGACTTCTAAACCTATGGCTGCAATCACGCCAGCTTTAAGTGCATTTGAAAAACGCACACTTTCTAGCGGTACTGCGTAATACAAAATTGCAAAACCTAAGCTAGACAAAACAAACGGCGCTACAAAGGGTGCATAACCCGACATTGGTAGTTGATTAAATAATTCTAATGCCATTACGTAAGAGCTAAAAAACAGCGATGCACCAACAAAAATTGGCCCTAAGAAGAGTACAAATAAATAAGAAATCAAGCCTTGCATCCAATGACGATGATGTGCATCGTGCCACATTGAATTAACGCGTTTATCCACTTCATACAAAAGCAACATCACTGCAAAAATTAAAAAACCCGAAGTCAAGCCTTTAAGTGCTTGCGCTTGGATGATAAATTGCTGAATATGGTCTTTAGCCGCATCGTAATTTTGCGGTAGTAATTGTGTAAATAGGAATTGTTCTAGGTGTTGCTGTAAATCAGCAAAGTAAGGGGAAAGAGAAAAAACACTAAGACCCAGCGCTAAACCGGGTACAACAGCAAACAAGGTGTCGAACGACAGTATTGCAGCGGAATCAAAGCCTTGACGCTTAACAAACCTTTTCAATACTGCTACAATCATTTTACCCTTGTGCTTTTAAGTAGTCCTCATAGTTGCCAGAATAGTAATGCATGCCATCTTCTTTAAGCTCTACAACCTTGGTAGATAACGATGAAACAAACTCTCTATCATGACTGACAAAGATAAGTGTACCCTCATAATTATCCAGTGCAAGGTTAAGTGCTTCGATTGATTCCATATCAAGGTGATTTGTCGGCTCATCCATAATCAAGACATTTGGCTTTTGCAACATCAGCTTTCCAAATAGCATTCTGCCCTTCTCACCACCAGAAAGTGATTTAACACTTTTGATAATATCATTTTTACCAAATAGCATTTTTCCAAGAATACCACGCATCGCTTGAATATCGTCTTTCTCACTTTTGAATTGACTCATCCAATCTAGCACAGTCATGTCTTCTTCAAAATCAGCAGTATGATCCTGTGCATAATAACCAATATTTGAGTTTTCACTCCACTTGATTTTGCCTTTATCTGCTTCGATTTCACCCACTAAAGCACGTAGCAAGGTGGTTTTACCAATACCATTTTGACCAATGATAGCTACACGCTCACCCACTTCAAATAAAAACCCAATATCTTTAAGCACATGAAGATCATCAAAACTCTTGTTAAGCCCTTCTACCTCTAATATGTTTCGGTGAAGCTTGTTTTCTTGATTGAAGATAATGTAGGGACTCACTCTTGAAGAGGGCTTAATGTCATCAAGCTCGATTTTTTCAAGTTGCTTTTGACGTGATGTTGCTTGTTTGGCTTTAGAAGCATTTGAAGAAAAGCGAGAGACAAAATGCTTAAGCTCTTTAATTTTTGCTTCTTTTTTGGCGTTATCATTCTGCATTTTTTCTTGAATGGCAGTTGATGCAATCATAAATTGATCATAATTACCTGGGAAGGTATTAAGTGAGCCATAGTCTAAATCAGACATGTGCGTACAAACACCATTTAAAAAGTGTCTGTCGTGAGAGATAATCACCATGGTGGCTTTACGGTCTCTTAAAACATCCGTCAACCAACTAATAGAGTTGATATCCAAGTTGTTTGTTGGCTCATCTAACAGCAATATTTCAGGGTCAGAAAACAATGCTTGTGCAAGCAAAATACGTAATTTCCAACCAGGTGCGATTTCACTCATTAAACCGTAATGCTGCTCTTCAGGAATATCTAAGCCTAATAGTAGTTCGCTGGCTGAAGACTCAGCCATGTAGCCGTCCATTTCGGCAAACTCCATTTCTAACTCTCCGACCTTAATGCCATCTTCATCGCTCATTTCTGGCAAAGCATAAATTCGGTCTCTTTCTTTTTTAACTTCCCAAAGTTTTTCATGGCCCATGATCACTGTATCAACCACACGGAATTCTTCAAAAGCAAATTGATCCTGACGCAAAATACCGAGACGCTCGCCATCGCTGATACTAACCGTGCCACCAGAAGGCTTTAACTCGCCAGTTAAAATCTTCATAAAGGTTGATTTACCACAACCATTAGCGCCAATCAAGCCATAACGATTACCGCCTTGAAACTTAATAGAGATATCTTCAAATAGAGGTTTTTCACCAAATTGCATAGTGATATTAGCAGTAGAGATCATAATAGCTGGGTAAATTTACAAAAAGCAATATTATCCCCTAATCACGATAAAAGCTCAACTAATAGCCATTGGTTTTAGGGTATAAAATATAAGCTCTTTAGTTATTTACATTACAAGCTTGATATTCAATAAAACCGGCCAATATCCTGATAAAAAATTACTCATTACTATTTTAGTTTTGGTGGTCTTTGGTTTAATCATGACTTTTTCTGCCTCTGCACACCTTGAGGGAACGCCAAAAGTTATTAAACAAGGAATCTATATTGGTCTCGGCCTTATTGCAGGTTTTTTTGTTTTGAAAACGCCAATTTCATTTTTTAAAAAACACTCTGGCATTGCTTTCATTGTGACACTCATATTACTAACATTGGTATTTATTCCTTATATTGGCGCTGGAAAAATTGGTGGTGCGTATCGATGGATTAATGTTGGGTTGTTCAATTTTCAACCTTCTGAAATGATGAAATTAGCCATGGTTTTATTTATGGCTGGTTTTCTAATTCGTCAAGAAAAAGAAGTAACTGACTCTTTAACCGGTATAGGAAAAACCTTACTTATTGTTGCCTCATCTGGCTTGTTAACAATGATGGAAACTGATTTAGGCGCCACCATTATTATTACTTTGACTGCGCTTAGTATGTTGTTTATTGCCGGTTCTTACATTAAAGAATTACTCATGGCAGGTGCCGGAATACTTGGAGGGCTTGCTTTATATGTTTTTTTCGACCCTACTAGATTAGATAGATGGCTGTCGTTTTGGATGAACGATCTATGGGGTAAGGATGGTGTGCACCAAACTCAACAAGCCTTGATTGGTATTGGCAGAGGAGATTGGACCGGTACAGGCTTGGGCGCTGGCATTCAAAAATACACCAAACTACCTGAGTCTCATACAGATATGATTTTTGCAATTATTGGTGAAGAGCTCGGTGTAATTGGCATGCTGTTTGTTTTATTTAGTTTTGCTTATATTATTAACAAAGGCTTTAACATTGCCAAAGAAGCGCTTAAGCATGGCAGAAAATACAGCTCTTACGTGGCGTTTGGCATATGTACTTGGTTTTCGATGCAAACAGGTGTGAATATTGCCATGAATCTTGGTCTTATTCCAATTAAAGGATTTACACTACCACTTATCAGCTATGGTGGTAGTAGTATGATTTTTTCTATCATTGCCCTGGCAATTATTCTAAGAATCGATATGGAAAATAGTGCGCCTTACAGTAAACAAAAAGATTATGTCTAAAGAGAAAAAGACAATTTTGATTATGGCGGGTGGCACAGGTGGGCATATATTTCCGGCCTTAGCCATTGCTAAAGAGCTTGAGCGGCACACTGTTAATGTTAAATGGCTAGGCTCAAGACGTGGTATGGAAAACACACTAGTACCTAAACATAATATCCCATTACACACAGTCAGCGCAGTTGGCTTACGTGGAAAAAACATAGTGGCACTTATTAAAGCGCCCTTCTTGTTAAGCCTTGCCTTTATCCAAACAGTACGTGTGTTTGCCAAAGTAAATCCTAGTGTTGTGC
>Ga0209576_1000610_pt1 | contig 22661 bp, 23 predicted proteins | sample SaaInlV_DNA_135m_FD_184686 | JGI IMG/M metagenome (GOLD analysis project Ga0209576, IMG submission 184686) | Marine microbial communities from expanding oxygen minimum zones in the Saanich Inlet - SI075_LV_DNA_135m (SPAdes) (version 2) | ecosystem: Environmental > Aquatic > Marine > Unclassified... | reverse complement strand
ATCAGCCTCCCGCTCTTTGAGGTGCAGCTGATCCACTCTCTCCACTAGATCACTCAACGACTCCTCTACCCTGATTGGGACGGGGCTGAGGTTCTGCAAGATCGCCTGATAGAGTGCCCCCATATTAAGTACGACAGGTAGTTCACATTTTTCAGCCTCTTCAGCCATCCACTCCGATTGAAAGTAGCCACTGACCACCCATTTTCCGCTATCCGCTTCACTGGGTCTCTTGTAGGCGGCTGCGTAGCGGACTCTTCCGCCAAACTCCAACACAAAGAGGATCGGTGAGGGGATCGCTCTGTCGATGGTCTGCAACACCACAACCGAACAATCATCGGTTCTCAACGTGATCTTGATAATCTGAATCTCTTGCACGCCCTCACTCGCTGGCAGGTTTACGCTCTCCGGTGATAGTTTGTACGCCCAGGTGATTTTTTCTACCTCCTGCACAAAGTGCTCCTTGATTCTGCTACCGGAGACGGTATGTTGGTAGATCTTGTTTTTTGGTAGTGCTCTCCCAAAGGTTGTTGCAGTGGGGAATCGATAGAGCTTGTTCACGGCTATTCTGCCTGAACCACAAGGAAGGCTATCAACTCAAAATCATCCAACCCCTGAATGGTATCGAGCAGTGCAGTGGTGCTGACTCCGGCAAAGAGGCTGTCGATATCTCGCTCCTCCTTAACCTCTACCATAGAGTGAATCGCCTGCTGTAACAGTTGAGAGTAGTCACTCATATCCCGCCCATCCTCTGTCTGCTGGTTAAAGCGGTGGCAGACACTCTGTATAGGCTCTGAGTGCCCCTTGCAGCTTGCGCGTACCCAGTCTAACAGCCGCTTGACCTCGGACTGGTCGGCGACCACCTCTCCCTCTCTATTGATGTAGATCAGGTAGTAGGGGTGAAGTCGGTTCTGCTGGTTGATGTTCACCGTGTCATTGATATTTCTGAGGGCAAAGATAACCCCCGGCTCCAGGCCGGTCCCCTCTTGTGCTGGCACCACGGCATGTAACCCTTTCGGCAAACTGCTCAGATCGCCCCGTTCTTTGATATGGTTCAACAGATCCATACGGAAATCGTTCAAGCCAAGGTCGGTAATGGAGACTCCGGTTTTGATATCCTCCAGCTCAATGACCTCATCCTGTAGTTTTCTTAGCTGCTCCTTGCGGTAGGCTGTCTCACTGCTCTTTGCGGTGAGCACATTGTCATCGCCCGTTGCGGCCACATCCACAATCATCATGCGGTTTTCTACCCGCTCCTTCAGGTTGATGTACTCATCCAGCGTGATATCCGGCCAGTAGTTGACCAGCTGGATCTCTCTGTTGATAGATCCGATTCGGTCGATTCGACCAAAACGCTGGATGATCCGCACGGGATTCCAGTGGATATCGTAGTTGATGAGGTAGTCACAGTCCTGAAGGTTTTGCCCCTCTGAGATACAGTCGGTACCGATGAGGATATCGATCTCTGAATCATCATCGGGCATGATGAGCGCCTTCTCTTTGGAGCGCGGAGAGAAGAGCGTTAAGAGAGACTGAAAATCATAACTCTGTTTTAGTGTGGTTTTAGGGGTATCTGATCCGGTCACTTTACCCGTATGCAGGTGTTTGTCCTGAAGAATAGCCGGTGCCAAATTTCTGTAGAGGTAGTTTGCCGTATCTGCAAATGCGGTAAAGATAATGACCTTTTTGTTCCCGCTATTGATCGGGCTTTCAATCTTTTGGTAGAGGTGGCTCTTGAGGTGTTGCAGTTTTGCATCCTCTGCGGGGGTAATCTTTTCCATCTCTGCGAGCAGCGCATCAATTACAGCAAGGTCGCTGTTCAGGTCATGCTCCCAAGAGGGCACATCCATATCGGCTAAACTGATCTGGACCTTCCCCCCCACCGAGAACGGGTCGATTGCTGTGAGGTCATCTTCTTCAGCATCCAGCCCCTCCATTCCGGCTGTGTAGTCACCTATGTTCAATACCCCACCAGACTGGTGGTACTGTGCGATGATCTCTAGCGTCTTGGTATGGTTGCGAAGCAGTGCGGACAAGGTCAGCCGGAATGCCTCCACTGAGCTTTCGAGGCGTTTGAGCAGGTTGGTGATCATCAGCGCCTGTAGGCTGCGTTCTCGGTCTACCTGCTTGAGGCTCCCCTTTCCTCCCTCCACCTGGGTATCGTACAGTGCTTCGTACTTTGCAATTCGACTGGGTAGAATGTAGCTGATGGGGGCATAAACGGAGAGCTTCAGCAGTGATAGCTGTTCAACAATACCATTCATGTCCAGTACGTCTGCACGATGGGTGATGGGGCTGTGGTAGGAGAGCGGCTTTCTCCGTTGCGGGAACTTGCCAATATCCTTGGTATCGTAGAAGGTCTCTATGTGCTTACGAGAGCGTGCGATGGTGACACTATCCAGCAGTTCAAAAAAATCAAAGTCGAGTGCTTGCAGGATGGACTGTGCAGTACGCGCTTCAGGCGCGAGCTTCGACCACTGGTTAAACGCAACCTGCGCCCTCTTAAAGATCTCTTCAATGCTACGGGTGGTTTTTAGCTTGTCACTCAATAGATCTGAATGCCCTTCATAGGCCAGTGCCAGTTGATTCTTGAGGTCGGTAAAACGGTTGTTGACCGGTGTAGCGGAGAGCATCAATACCTTGGTTTTGACCCCCTCTTGCACCACTTGGCGCATCAGCTTCTGGTAGCGCGTCTCTTTATCTTTGTAGGCATCGTTGTTTCTGAAGTTGTGCGACTCATCAATCACCACCAGATCATAGTTGCCCCAGTTGACACGATTGAGCGGAATACCGAACGAGTCTCCCGAGGTGCGTGAGAGATCTGTATGGCAAAGGACATCGTAGTTGAGACGGTCTTTCGCAAAGAGGTTGGTCTTGAGGTTGCTGTTGTAGTTGAGCCAGTTGTCCGCCAATTTCTTCGGGCATAGTACCAGCACCGCGCGATTACGTAGCTCATAGTATTTAATTACTGCCAGTGCGGTGAATGTCTTTCCCAACCCTACACTATCGGCAAGTATGCAGCCGTTGTAGCTCTCCAGTTTATTGATGATCCCTGTGGCTGCGTCACGCTGATAGTTGAACAGCTTGTTCCAAACCAAGCTCTCTTGATAGCCAGTTCTATCATTCGGCAACACATCTTCGTCAATCTCTTCAAGGAACTCGTTGAAGATGTTGTAGAGCATCAGGAAGTAGATACGCTCTGGGGAGTTCTCCTGATAGACCGAGTCGATGTGGTCACAGATTGCAGAGGTGACATCCTCAAGCTGCTCTTTATCATTCCAGATCTGATCAAACAGCTGTAGAAAGGTTGATGCATGTGCCGATTCGTCCATGCGGTTGACGATGTTCGATACTGCATCACCCCTCTGGTATCCCATATCCACTGCAGTGAATCCATTCAGTGGCATATAGGCTACCTTCTCCTCTTCCCCATCTATACAGATGAATTGCTGCATGGGCGCTTTTGAGCGGTTGGACTTGAAGGTTGCCTTGTTTCTGATCCAGTCCGCGCACTCTCTGGCAATGGCTCGCTGTGTGAGTTTGTTGCGCAGCTGAATTTCGAACTCTGACCCGTAGAGGCTATGCTCTCGGTTCAGTTTGGGGATAAAGAACTCTCTTCGCTCTTTGCGAAGCTTGTCTGTGACCTCTGTCGGAACAAACGTTGGCGCAGTGAAGATAAACTCAAATGATTCAACCTTTGATAGCTCAGACTTGAGCGCTTCGTAGGCATAGATCGAGAAGCATGAAGCAGCAATTTTAAGTTTTGAGCCAGCGACAACTGTAGCCTTTAGGTCATCCCCTAACAGGCTGTTGATATTATCTAATATCTTCATACCCAGACTCCTCTCAAACACGCATCAATTGGAAATGGAAGATATCTCTATCTTGATTTCAGGAGAGTGTGATTTTACCTCTTCCACCGTCCCTTAGACCACTACCCACACCCCTCTCATAGAAAAAACCTGTACTATGAAAAACACTGTTCAAACACCTCAAACAATCACCAGGCGACTTCCCGCACAATTTTTGGTGTTGACACAACCTTTTTAATCCGTACTATTCAAACAAAGCGCTGATTTGAGCTCAGCTTGCGAGCGCTATAAAAATACGGCTAAAGCGATGCAGGTCCAGATTCAGAACCCGCTCGTAAGTAGTTGAGCGGGTTTTTTTATGGATGGAGAGAAATGTAAATGAGCAATGAAACACTTTTTACCTCAGAGTCAGTCTCTGAGGGGCACCCCGACAAGATGGCAGACCAGATTTCCGATGCGATTCTGGATGCCCTGCTAAAAGAGGATATCCACTCGCGCGTTGCCTGTGAAACTATGGTCAAAACTGGCATGGTGGTACTGGCGGGAGAGATCACCACCAACGCCTGGGTCGATACCGAGCAGCTAGTACGTGATGTGGTCTGCGAGATCGGCTACGACTCCGCTGAGGTCGGTTTTGATGGCCGCACCTGTGCCGTCCTCTCTGCCATCGGCAAGCAATCTTCTGATATTGCGATGGGGGTGAATGAGTCCGATGACCACGAGCAGGGCGCTGGCGATCAGGGACTGATGTTTGGTTACGCCTCCAACGAAACTGACGTACTGATGCCTGCACCGATCACCTACTCTCACCGTCTGGTAGAGCGTCAGGCTGAACTGCGCAAGAATGGCACACTCACCTGGCTACGTCCGGACGCCAAGAGCCAGGTCACCTTCCGCTACAGCGATGGCAAACCTGTTGGCATCGATGCGGTCGTGCTCTCTACTCAGCATGATCCCGATATCGCCTACAGCGATCTGCAGGAGGCGGTACTGGAGGAGATCATCAAACCGGTACTACCGGAAGAGTGGCTGGATGCAAACACCAAGTACCACATCAACCCTACCGGTAACTTTGTTATTGGCGGTCCTGTAGGTGACTGCGGACTGACTGGACGGAAGATCATCGTAGATACCTATGGCGGCATGGCGCGTCACGGTGGTGGCGCATTCTCCGGCAAGGACCCTTCCAAGGTAGATCGCTCCGCAGCCTACGCAGGACGCTATGTGGCAAAGAATGTGGTCGCTGCTGGCCTTGCAGAACGTTGTGAGATTCAGATCTCTTATGCGATCGGTGTAGCTGAACCCACCTCCATCGCTATCGATACCTTTGGTACCGGTGTGATTGATGACGGCAAAATTGAGGCTCTGGTGCGCGAGCACTTCAATCTGAGGCCTCGCGGCATTGTCGAGATGCTAGACCTGCTACGCCCCATCTACCAACAGACTGCAGCCTACGGCCACTTTGGTCGTACCGAAGAGGCACTGACCTGGGAGCGTACCGACAAGGCCAATGAGCTGCGCGACGCAGCCGGAATTTAACTCAAATAACTATCTGCTTCGGGGAGCGCTGCAACGGTTCATCGTCACTGACGAAACAGACCGCTAGGCCCGAAGCAGGTAACACCCAATTAACTGCGCTCTCGATGCATTATAAACTAAGCACAGGAGATAAATGACTATGAGTAATATCGAGACCACAGAGAACTATATCGTTGCCGATATGAGCCTCAAGGATTGGGGCCACAAAGAGCTGCGCATCGCCGAAGTAGAGATGCCCGGACTGATGGCGCTACGCGCCAAGTATGGCGAAGAGAAGCCACTAAAGGGGGCGCGTATTGCTGGCTCCCTACATATGACCATCCAGACTGGCGCACTGATCGAGACACTGATCGATCTGGGTGCTGAGGTGCGTTGGGCCTCTTGTAACATCTACTCTACTCAGGATCACGCAGCGGCTGCGATTGCCGACCAGGGCATTCCTGTCTTCGCCTATAAGGGTGAGACACTGGAAGATTACTGGAACTACACCCACAAGATCATGGAGTGGCACGATGGCGGCTCACCCAATATGATCCTCGATGATGGCGGTGATGCAACCCTGCTACTGATCCTTGGTGCCAAGGCAGAGAGCGACCTCTCTGTACTCGACAAACCGAGCAGTGAAGAGGAAGAGGTGCTCTACGCTGCAATCAAGGCAAAGCTACAGGAGTCCCCCAACTGGTACTCTGAGAAGTTGAAAAATATTCAGGGTGTCACTGAAGAGACCACTACAGGCGTTCACCGCCTCTATCAGATGCAAGAGAGTGGCGAGTTGCCATTCCCTGCCATCAACGTCAACGACTCCGTTACAAAATCTAAATTCGACAACCTCTATGGCTGTCGTGAGTCTCTGGTCGATGGTATCAAGCGTGCCACTGATGTAATGATCGCCGGTAAAATCGCTGTGGTACTCGGTTACGGTGATGTCGGCAAGGGCTGCGCACAGTCCCTACGTGGCCTCGGCGCAACCGTATGGGTAACAGAGATCGACCCCATCTGCGCACTGCAAGCCGCCATGGAAGGGTACCGTGTAGTAACCATGGATGACGTAGCCTCACAGGGCGACATCTTTGTAACCGCAACCGGCAACTTCAACGTCATCACCCATGACCATATGATTCAGATGAAGCATGAGACCATCGTCTGCAACATCGGCCACTTCGACAATGAGATCGACGTGGCTAACATGAAGCAGTATGAGTGGGACAACATCAAGCCTCAGGTGGATCACATCACCCTACCTAGCGGTAACAAGATCCTGTTGCTGGCAGAGGGTCGCTTGGTTAACCTTGGTTGTGCTACAGGCCACCCAAGCTTTGTCATGTCCAACTCCTTCACCAACCAGACTCTGGCGCAGATGGAGCTATTCAACCAGAAGGGTGAGTATGAGAATAAGGTCTACACCCTGCCGAAGCAGCTGGACGAAGAGGTTGCACGTCACCACCTCGCGAAGATTGGTGCCAACTTGACTACGCTGAGTGATACGCAGTCAGACTACATCAGCGTACCAGTAGCTGGCCCATATAAGCCTAACCACTATCGCTATTAATTAGTAAAAAGATTGTCTCGCACAAAGACCGCAACACCCTGTCTTTGTGCGAGACTATTACGATATAGAGCAGTTTGTGAACAGATAACCACGTTCCACTGCTTTCCGTTTTTCTTTGCGTCTTTGCGTCTTTGCGCGAGACCGCTGCTTTTCATGCTTGGACCTATAGAAAATGAGTGACACCCCCCAATTCAGCCTAGAGTTTTTCCCACCCAAAACAGAAGCGGGAAAAGAGAAACTTCAGGCCACCCAAAAGGCCTTCTTCGAGGCCATGCAACCAGCCTACGCCTCCGTCACCTTCGGTGCAGGCGGGAGTACGCAAGAGGGCACCTTCGATGCGGTCATGGCGATCCAAAAACAGGGCGTTGAGGCTGCACCACACCTCTCCTGTATCGGCTCCACCCGTGATGACATCACCCGCATTCTCAACCAATACAGAGAGCAGGGCATTCACCGTATTGTCGCACTGCGTGGCGATATGCCCTCCGGCATGGGTGCCTCTGGCGATTTTCGCTATGCCAACGAGCTGGTGGAGTTTATCCGTCAACAGAGCGGTGACCACTTCCATATCGAAGTTGCCGCCTACCCCGAATTTCACCCTCAGGCCCCCGATGCCTTCACCGACTTGAAAAACTTCAAACGTAAGGTCGAGGCTGGTGCCGACAGCGCCATCACCCAGTACTTCTACAATATTGATGCCTATCTGCGCTTCAATGAAGAGTGCACCTTGATGGGGCTGGAGCTGCCTATTGTGCCCGGCATCATGCCGATCACCAACTACACCAATCTGGCCCGCTTCTCCGAGATGTGTGGCGCGGAGATCCCTCGCTGGATTAGCGAACGGCTCATGGCCTACAGAGATGACACCGAATCATTGAGAGCATTCGGTTTAGAGGTAACCACCCGCCTCTGTCAGGATCTATTGAGCGCTGGCGCTCCCGGCATCCACTTCTACACCATGAACCAGTCTGGTCCCACTCTACAGATCTATAACAACCTAGAGCTAGAAACCGAGTAATGGGACAAAAATATGCTGAGCTGACCCCCTCTCATATCGAGTTTATCGAGCAACAGCCGCTCTTCTTTGTCGCCACAGCCCCCAAAGAGGGGCATATCAACCTCTCTCCCAAGGGGTATGACTCACTACAGATACTCAGCCCCAAGCGTATTATCTGGCTTAACCTGACCGGCAGTGGCAATGAGACCGCCGCCCACCTGCTGGAGGATGAGCGCATGACACTGATGTTCAACTCCTTCGGCGACTCCCCACTGATTCTGCGCACCTACGGCACCGCAACGGCGATCTATCCCGACCAACCCGAGTGGGATGCGCTCTATGCCCACTTCCCAGAAAATGGTGGCGCTCGTCAGATTTTTGATCTATCTATCGACCTGATCCACACCTCTTGTGGCTTTGGAGTCCCCCAAATGGCGCTAACAACCAAGCGTGAACATCTCGACCGATGGATCGAGAAAAAGGGGGTCAGCGGTATTCAGCAGTACCAGCAAGAGAAAAACCAGATCAGTATGGATGGAAAAAAGACCCGATAAACAGCAAGCAACTTAACGTAACTTATTGATTTTCATTTGCGTCAGACATAAAAATGCCGGTTTGAACGGGGGAGGTCCAAACCGGCGGCAACAGGTCTTTAAATTGGGGGAAAAGAGCCTGTCACAATGAGCCTTTAATGATCTGGATGCCTGAGGAGGAGGGTGGCATCACAGATCAGCTCAGTGCGTATATTATAATTCGATAATATAGACAAAATCAACTCTTTTTCTTAAAAACTTTAAAATCTCTTCAAAGCACCAAAAGCGCCTTTACCGTCCCAGCCGAATCCAGCTCTAGCTGCACACGCCCCCAACGCTCTGCGCGCTCCTCACAGCAGGCGCTAATAAAGACCTCTTCAAACTGAACATCCGCAACAACCCGCCCCCGCTCCTCACTAACCAACTGATATTTCAATGTATCATTATCGATCCAGCCGTTGTAGTGGGTCAACTCGGCCAGCTCCCGACACGATTTAAGGTACTGCTCAACCACTTCACTCATTAACGCTCTCCTACTTCAGGCAGCTCCGAAGAGAGTGGTGATCCCCCCTGTTGCTGCTGATAACAGTGATCTAACATCGCATACTCAGCCACCACCAATGGCCGATCCATCTGCATCAGTTGATTCAAATAGTGATCTACCGTATCAGAAATCGAGCGCATTCGAGACAGTTCAGACTCAATACGGGGGTCTGAAACATCCAGATAACTGAGATCATGAATCTGCTGATTCAGCCCGATCACATCCACCACCCGATTATCTAGGAAGTAACGGATCACAATGACGGAGAAGTAACCTGCTGCCGTTGCCAGCGCAACCTCCTGTCCAAATTTTGTCAGCGCAAAGGTCGACAAGATCAGCGCTATCAACCCTGTAAAGAAGATCGCCCGATTACGCTGTTGTGAGGTATAAATTTGATGCAGTTGAGTACCCAACATCCACCCCAGTGCCGCCCCCAGCGTCGCCATTGGATAGAGTGGAGAGAGAACCCCCTTGTTATACATCATCCAAGTGGAAAAACAGGCGATATAGATCACCATTGCCATCACCAGCATCTGAATCGAGCGCCGCTTCACCTTGGCCTTACTTTCAACCAACGCTTCATAAGCTTGATCTACCGTAGCTCGGCTCGGCGGCTCCGCTGTCACCTGAAATTCAACTTCATCCATCTCGAATACACCCTCAATAATCATCCAATACCCATTATCCAGTAGCCAATTAAGGGTACCAGAAATTCTCATTATGGCACTGCTTTTGGCTCCTTCCCCATATTAAGGGGGAAGGCGGGGATGGGGGTGGGGCGCATAATCAGGCACTGAACCCCCACCCTAACCCTCCCCCTGATAGGAGGAGGGGATTTAAAAAGCCATAAATGAGAATTACCAGATCATTTCGTTTCTCAATACAAAACTATAAATCGATTATAATATGCCGCAGCTATGGCTATCCCAAGAATTTACAGTCGCAACCCGCTTCATGCAGAGCAGAGCATCACTCTGGATGAGGCTGCTCAGCGCCATGTCATTCAGGTGCTGCGGCTAAAAACAGGAGCCTCCATCACCCTATTTGATGGCAGCGGCAATGAGTTTGAGAGCACTATTGAGCAGATTGAGCGAAAAAAGGTCACCGTCTCTCTGCAAGCTGCCACCCCACGCGACTGCGAAAGCCCCATCCAGACTCACCTCTACCAAGGTATCTCCAAGGGAGAGCGGATGGATTACGCCATTCAGAAAGCGACCGAACTGGGGGTCAACAGCATCACCCCACTCTTTTGTGAACGTACTGTGCTCAAACTGGAACCAAAGCGACTACAGAAGAAGGTAGATCACTGGCAGGCGGTCGCAATCTCTGCCTGTGAACAGAGCGGACGCAACCATGTTCCGCAACTGCTACCACCGCAGAGCCTACAGCAGTTAAAACCACACTCTGGCTCAACGGGTATGGTACTCAACCCCTATACAGAACAGCGTTTGGGCGAACTGCCCGAACCTCACACATCACTCTCTATTCTGATCGGTCCTGAGGGGGGGCTTTCAGAAGCGGAGATCTACAACGCAGAGACGCTTGGCTGGCACAGCATCAAGCTCGGCCCCCGTATTCTGCGCACCGAAACCGCCACCGTAGTGGCACTTACTGCCCTGCAACAGCTATGGGGCGACCTGTAACCATTTAAGAAACTATGCAAACCACAGTCCCCCACCTCACGACCGCCCTCACCGGACCACTGCTCGAAATCGAAACCCATCTGCTGGCACAGCAGCCACAGATTGAGACCTGGTTTCGTAGCGAATGGCAGAAGACCCCCGCCCCGTTCTACACCTCCGTTGATCTACGCAATGCGGGTTTTAAACTGGCCCCCGTTGATACCAACCTATTTCCAGCCGGGTTCAACAACATCAACCCCGCCTTCTTCCCGCTTTCGGTACAGGCGATCCAGAACGCCATTGAGCGTATCTGCCCCACCGCCTGTAACGTGCTGATCATTCCAGAAAATCACACCCGCAACCTGTTCTACCTAGAGAGCCTAGCAACCCTGCAGCGTATTCTGCAACATGCCGGCTTCGATACACGCATCGGCTCACTGATGGATGGACTGGGGGAGAAGCAGGAGATTGAACTCCCCTCCGGTGGCAGCATCACACTGGAACCCGCCCTGCGCCAAGAGGAGCAGCTACAGCTGAAAAACGGAGACGGCTCCCGATTTAACCCCTGTGTGATTTTGATGAACAACGATCTCTCAGATGGCATCCCCGAGATACTAAAGAACCTTGATCAGAACATCATCCCACCACTAGAGCTGGGGTGGGGCCACCGCAGAAAATCGGACCACTTTCAACACTACAGTAAAATTGCCCAAGAGTTCGCCGAGCAGCTACAGATCGACCCTTGGCTGATTGATCCGATGTTTGAGAAGTGCGGTGAGATCGACTTTAAGAACCGCGAGGGGGAGGAGTGCCTCGCCACCCATGTCGAGCATCTACTGAGTGAGATTCAGAAAAAGTATGATCAGTACAATGTCGACCGCCCCCCCTTCGTGCTGGTCAAGGCCGATGCCGGCACCTACGGCATGGGGATCATGACCATCCACAACGCCAGCGAGGTTCACGAACTCAACCGCAAACAGCGCAACAAAATGGCGAAGAGCAAAGGGGGTCAAGGGGTCTCCGATGTCATCATTCAAGAGGGGGTCTACACCTTTGAGACCCTAGGCAAAGACGAGGCGGTCGCCGAGCCCGTAGTCTATATGATGGACCACCATGTGATTGGCGGCTTCTATCGAGTCCACACCGCACGCGGCCCCAACGAGAACCTCAACGCCCCCGGCATGCACTTTGAGCCGCTCGCCTTTGCCAACCCACTCAACCTGCCCGACCAGAGCCGTGACCCCGATGCCGAACCCAACCGCTTCTACGCCTACGGGGTGATTGCACGACTGGCAATGTTGGCTGCGGCAAGAGAGATCCACGAAGTGATTGGAGAGCGTAATATTGGAGAGCCTGATAATGGTTAAACTCGGCATCATCATGGACCCGATTCAGGAGATCCATCCACAGAAAGACAGCAGTCTGGCAATGTTGCTGGAGGCACAGCGGCGTGGCTACTCTCTCCACTACATGGAGATGAGCGATCTCTTCCTCGCACAGGGCGTTGCACAAGCGACCACCCACCAGCTTCAGATAATAGATGATATCCACCAGTGGTACACCTTGGGAGAGCAACAGACCCTCGCACTGAGTGAGCTGGATGTGGTACTGATGCGAAAGGACCCCCCATTTGATCGCGAATACCTCTATGCCACCCACCTGTTAGAGCTTGCAGAGGCCGCTGGCACCTTGGTGGTAAACCGTCCCCAATCTCTACGCGACTTTAATGAAAAGCTCGCTACAGCCTGGTTTCCCGAACTGATGCCCCCCTCTCTGGTGACCCGTAGCGCCACCCAGATTCGTCAATTCCTCGAACTACACCAAGAGGTCATCCTCAAGCCACTGGATGGGATGGGTGGAGCCTCTATCTTTCGTCTACAGGCGAGCGACCCAAACACTGGGGTCATCATCGAGACCCTAACCAACCATGGGCAACACTACGCCATGGTGCAGCGCTATATTCCCGAAATCAGCAAAGGTGACAAACGGATTCTGTTGATTGATGGAGAACCCGTTCCCTATGCACTCGCTCGCATCCCTGCAGCCGGAGAGCATCGCGGCAATCTGGCGGCTGGAGGACGCGGCGAAGGTATACCGCTCTCCCCACGAGACTATGAGATTGTGGAGCGGGTAGCGCCCACCCTACGAGAGAAAGGGCTACTGTTTGTCGGCCTTGATGTAATTGGTGACTACCTCACCGAGATCAACATCACCAGCCCCACCTGTATTCGTGAACTGGATAAGCAGTTTGGATTGAATATTGCGGGACAGTTAATGGATAGCATTGAACAGAAGCTTGAGCAGCTATGACTCATGCAATGCCTCAATAAGTATTGATAGGCTCAACCCCCACCCTAACCCTCCCCCTGCTTGGGGGAGGGGACTTTCACAGCAAGAGCATATGAAACCATTTATCCCAAACCTTAGGAGTAATAGCCACCAGGCAAGAGGGAGGGCCATAGGGTATTGCGTGAGCCTGCTATTTCTAACCATAGTCACTGGATGCAGCCAACCCTCTTCCCTCTACCAAGATCAGTTCCTCGCCTTCGGTACCGTAGTCTCCCTCTCTATCTGGGGGGCCAGCAAACAGCAAAACCATGAAGCCAGCCGCCTCATCCGCGAAGACTTCGCCGCCATGCACGATACTTGGCACGCTTGGAAAAAGGGCGGTCTACTGGGTGAGATCAACCAAAATATCTCTGACGGAAAACCAACTCCCCTCTCCCAAGAGGCCTCCGAGCTACTGCAACAAAGCGCCACCCTCTCTGAACAGAGCAACCACCTCTTTAATCCCGCCATCGGCAAGCTGGTTGCTCTCTGGGGGTTTCATGGCGAAGAGCGGAAGGGGCCACCCCCCGCTCAAGAAAAAATAGACCTTCTCTTGCAGAGCAACCCGACCCTCAGCACACTACAATTTACCGAGGGCAACATTCAGAGCTCCAACCCCAGCGTAAAGATTGATCTCGGTGGTATCGCCAAAGGGTATGCGGTAGATCGCGCCATAGAGCAGCTCAAGCAGCTTGGCATCCAGCACGCCATCGTCAATACCGGAGGCGATCTACGCGCTATCGGTGCTCACGGTGAACGCAACTGGAACATCGGCATCCGCGCCCCCGATGGAGGCGAACCGATCGCCTCTCTACAACCGAAAAATGATGAGTCCATCTTCACCTCTGGAGATTATGAGCGCATGTTCCTCTATGAGGGCAAACGCTACCACCATATCATCGACCCCAGAACGGGCTGGCCCGCCACCGGCACTCGCTCTGTCACCGTAATCCATAAGCGTGCAACCATCGCCGATGCCGCTGCCACAGCACTACTTATTGCCGACCCTGAGCAGCGTACAACCATCGCCAAACAGATGGGGATCGAACAGCTACTGATTATCGATCAGGCTGGGGACTATCATATGAGCGAGTCGATGCAGCAGCGACTCACTTTTCTCGGTGATCCCCCACACATTACCCGACTGGTGATAAGATAAAACCATCATGAGCCGAAAGATCCAACCTAAAGAGCACTACCTTGGCAACCACCTGCTGATTGCGATGCCGTCACTGCAAGATGTCAACTTTGACCACACCGTCTCTCTCATCTGTGAGCACAATGAGGAGGGGGCCATGGGTTTTGTACTCAACCGCCCCACCGCCTTGCCAATTCAGGAGCTGTTCGACCATATGGACATCGCCGTCACCGTACCACTGGACCCCAAACAGGTGCTCCACAACGGTGGTCCAGTCCAGCCTGAACGCGGCTTTGTGATCCACTCCCCGATTGGAGAGTGGGAGTCCACACTGGAGTTAACCCCAGAGATTGGGGTCACCGCCTCGCGCGACATCCTCTTCGCCATCGCCAACGGCTACGGCCCAGAAAAACAGCTCATCACCCTCGGTTATGCCGGATGGGGAGAGGGGCAGCTGGAGCAGGAGTTCTCAAAAAACAACTGGCTCAATGTCGCCGCCACTGCTGAACTGGTATTCGATACCGAAGACAGCATACTGTGGAAGAAATCCGCAGATCAGATCGGCATCGATATCACCACACTCACCGCCCCAGCGGGTCATGCCTGAAGCAGCAGATCGAACACTACTGGGGTTCGATCTTGGCACACACCGCATCGGTGTCGCCATCGGTCAAGAGCTGACTCAATCTGCACGTCCGCTAACCACCATTCAGCGCAAAAACCGACAAGCCGACTGGCAACAGATCGAGACCCTGCTTCAAGAGTGGGGCGCAGAGGCCGCCGTGGTCGGTATTCCACTGCAGCAGGATGGTAGTGAGCAGGAGATGTCCCGGCTTTCACGCAAATTCAGCAATCAGCTACGCGGGCGTTTTAATTTGACCGTCTATGAGGTCGACGAGAGACTCACCTCAGTCGAAGCAGAGTCTATAATTCGCAACAACCGTGGACAGCGCCGCTCGATGGAAGAGCGTGATATTGATGCAATAGCAGCAACCCGGATTCTGCAGAGCTGGTTCAATCTATGACATCAATCACTTTCAACACACTGACCTTCACAAGAAGCAGGCAGAAACCGTAGTGCGTGTGTTAGCAGACTCTCAGGAGAATCTCGTTACACGCGAGCACTTCGATGCAGAGACCAAACTAACCCGTAGGATGGTCGGCGCCACTCTTGCTGGTGTTATTTCTCTGATAGTCAAAACCTTCAGCTAATCCCCCAGTCAACCCTGTTATACTGAACGTTATACTGAACGTTATACTGAAAGCCTGTCACAAGGCGATTCAGAAACCTTTTCGACAACAGTTCTCATATGGCGCTGTTTTTGGCTCCTTCCCCATTGGGGGGGAAGGTTGGGATGGGGGTTAAGAACATAACTCAAGCACTTAACCCCCACCCTAACCCTCCCCCTGATAGGAGGAGGGGACTTAAAACCGATAAATGAGAACTGCTGCCTTTCCAACTGGCTACCCATACTAGAAGCTACCCCCTTATCAATGGTCAAAAAACCTGTGCATTTAACAGGGTCAATGCTCTCGCTGACCCTGCTCAAGATCTACTCTGACTCTATTACTGAAGCTCGCTCCACCCTGGAGAAAAACATCTCTCAGGCTCCCGACTTCTTCACAGGCATTCCTGTCTTATTAGAGCCACAAATCCCCCTTGAAGCACCCAACTTTCTCTCTGATCTGCTAGCATTTCTGCAGGAGTCTGGCATGGTCCCCATCGGGATTCGTACCGCAGACCCAGCAACCATTGAGCAGGCACAAAACCTCAGCCTGCCTATACTGCCAGTCGAGAAGCGCAAATCATCCTCACCTCCGACAGAGGCGAAGAGAGAGACCAACGGACCGCAGACCGCTATGATTATTCACCAGCCTGTACGCTCTGGACAACAAATCTACGCCAAAGGACGGGATTTGATTGTGCTGGGTGCAGTCAACCCCGGTGCAGAAGTGGCCGCAGACGGCAACATACATATCTACGGAAAAGTACGCGGCAAGGTATTTGCTGGCTCATCTGGAGCGCGCGAAGTAAAGATTTTCGCCCAATCACTCGACCCAGAGCTAATCTGTATTGCTGGTCTCTACCAGTTAGCGGACAATATCGAGGAGTGCTACAAGCAAGGCTTTACAGAGATATCACTGCAAGAGGATAATCTTGTTTTCAACACCATAACATCATAGGGCAGCATCCAAATCCACTGTCCATCGTTTCAGGAGAAACCCAAACGTGTCAAAAGTAGTTGTTGTAACCTCCGGCAAAGGCGGAGTCGGGAAAACCACCACCAGTGCCAGCCTCTCAGCAGGACTGGCATTGAAAGGAAAAAAAGTTGCAGTGATCGATTTTGATGTAGGTCTGCGTAATCTCGACCTGATCATGGGCTGCGAACGGCGTGTGGTATACGACTTTGTCAACGTCATCCATGGTGAAGCGACCCTGACACAGGCATTGATGAAAGATAAGCGTGTCGAGGGGCTCTACATCCTTGCTGCCTCACAGACCCGCGACAAAGATGCTCTCACCCTAGAAGGGGTGGAGAAGGTGATCAATGAGCTCAAGGCCGATGGCTTTGACTACATCATCTGCGACTCTCCAGCAGGCATTGAGAAGGGCGCACTACTCTCCCTCTATTTTGCCGATGAGGCGGTAGTGGTGACCAATCCAGAGGTCTCTTCCGTACGTGACTCCGACCGTATTCTGGGGGTACTGCAGGCCAAATCAAAACGCGCCGAGACCGGGGATACCCCAGTAATCGAACACCTGATACTCTCACGCTACAACCCAAAACGGGTAGAGTCTGGTGAAATGCTAGGTGTCGATGATGTAATCGACCTGCTGGGTATAAAACTGCTTGGTGTTGTACCAGAATCACAGGATGTTCTTAACGCCTCTAATGCGGGCGAGCCAGCCATCCTCAACCAAGACTCAAATGTCTCTCACGCCTACAGCGATATCGTTGACCGCTTTCTCGGCGAGGAGATACCACAGCGCTTCCTCTCAGTAGAGAAGAAAGGGCTGTTCAGCAAAATATTCGGGAAATAGACCATGGCTTTATTAGATTATTTACTGGGACAGCGTCGCAAAAACAACACCGCACGAGCAGCCAAAGATCGCCTGCAAATTCTGCTCGCACATGAACATTCACAACACAAAATTCCTGACTATCTACCCAAGATGCGCAATGAGATTCTGAATGTAATCTCCAAATACATCAACATTGATCAGGAGCAACTGAAAATCTCTATCGATGAGGAGAACGGTTTTGATGTGCTAGAGCTAAACTTGGTACTCCCTGAGCCTAAGTAGTAAGAAAATTGAGCCTACCATTATGACAGCCACAGAAATTGCACAAACCTCAGTCACTGATCTAATCAATCATATGGCGACACAGCTGCAACAACAGCTTGGTGAGACACTGGATGAGGCCAAAATAATTGGTATCCATACCGGCGGTACCTGGATTGCTGAACAGCTCCACCAACGGCTCAACAACCCCAACCCACTGGGTGAACTCAACATCTCCTTCTATCGCGATGACTTTACCCAGATTGGTCTCCACCCTCAGGTCTCCCCCTCCAACCTCCCCTTCGAGATTGATGGAGCGCAGGTCATTCTGGTGGATGATGTACTCTACTCAGGCCGCACCATCCGTGCCGCACTGAATGAGATCTTCGACTATGGTCGCCCTGCAAAGGTCTCCCTTGCGGTGCTGGTAGACCGCGATGAACGCGAGCTACCGATTCGCGCCGATGTCACCGGCACCCGTATTCAGCTTGATACCGATCAACAGATCAAACTGATCGGCCCCGAACCACTCACCCTGCAACTGCAAGAGGTGTAGTTGATATGGGAAAGAACATCCAGCTCGACAGCCACGGACGGCTGCGCCACTTCCTCTCGATTGAGGGGTTAAATCGCACACTACTCACAGAGATTCTCGATACTGCAGAGAACTTTGTCAGTGTCGGCAACCGGGCCGCAAAGAAGGTTCCACTGCTGCGTGGCAAGACCATCGCCAACCTCTTCTTCGAGCCCAGCACCCGCACCCGCACCACCTTTGACTTGGCTGAAAAACGGCTCTCTGCAGATGTACTCAACATCAACATCAACACCTCCGCCACCACCAAGGGCGAGACCCTGCTTGACACCCTGCAGAACCTCACAGCGATGCAGATCGATCTATTTGTAGTACGCCACAGCGCCAGCGGTGCCGCCCACTTTATCGCCCAACATGTGCCGGACTCGGTAAGTGTGATCAATGCCGGAGACGGTCGCCACGCCCACCCCACTCAAGCGATGCTGGATATGTTTACCATTCGCAAACACAAAGAGGACTTTACCCGACTGCGGTTTGCCATCGTCGGTGATGTGCTGCACTCCCGCGTGGCTCGGTCACAAATCCACGCCCTCAACATGCTGGGCTGCCCCGAGGTGCGAGTGATCGGCCCCCATACCCTCAGCCCCAGCCACGTGGAAGACTTGGGTGTCCACTTCACCACCAATATGGAAGCGGGGCTGGATGGTGTGGATGTAATCATCATGCTACGTCTGCAAAACGAGCGTATGAGTGGCGCACTGCTCCCTAGTAAGGGCGAATACTTTCACTACTATGGCCTCACTGAGCAGCGCCTAAAACGTGCCGCAGCCGATGCCATTGTGATGCATCCCGGCCCGATGAACCGCGGTGTAGAGATTGAGAGCGCCGTCGCAGATAGCGGCCATTCCGTCATCCTACAGCAGGTAACCAATGGCATTGCGGTACGTATGGCCGTTCTCTCCATGGCGATGCAGCAGAGCAATCCAGAGGGGGCATAAAGATGAAGATTCTGATTAAAAACGGCCGTATTATCGACCCCGCCAACCAGATCGATACTGTCGGTAATCTACAGATTGTAGATGAGACCATTCAACCGCTGAGTGAGGATTTCCAGCCCGATCAGGTAATTGATGCCAGCAACAGGGTGGTCTGCCCCGGACTGGTGGATCTACGTACCCGACTGCGTGAACCGGGCGAAAAACATAAAGGCACCATCCGTAGCGAGACCCACGCCGCCGCCGCAGGTGGAGTGACAACCGTTGCCATCCCGCCAGACACCATCCCCGTCATCGATAGCTCTGCGGTGGTTGAGCTGATCCGCCACAAGGCGGAGGTCGCGGGCTTTGCCGAGGTCATCCCGCTAGGTGCGCTCACCAAGGGGCTGGAGGGAGAAGAGCTCAGCAATATGGGTGGACTGAAGCAGACTGGGTGTAACACCGTCTCTAATGCTCGCAAGCCGATCCGCAACTCACTGGTGATGCGACGCGCAATGGAGTACGCCACCACTCACGACCTCACCCTCTTCCTCCATGCTGAAGATCCTTGGCTCAGTAACGGCGGCTGCGCCCATGAGGGGAGCATCAGCACCCGACTGGGGCTGCCTGGAATCCCTGACGCTGCTGAGAGTGCTGGTGTTGCACGTGACCTGATACTTATTAGAGAGACTGGGGTACGCGCCCATTTTTGCGGAGTGAGCAGCCGCAACGCACTACAGATGATTACTCAGGCACAACAGGATGGCGTTACCGTCACTGCCGATGTCGCTGCTCATCACCTCTACCTCTCGGAGATGGATATCAGCGGCTTCAACAGCCTCTGCCATGTACAGCCCCCACTACGCACCGAACGAGACCGTGACGGACTGGTTGAAGGGGTACGCAACGGCACCATTCAGGCGATCTGTTCCGACCACCAGCCACATGACGAAGATGCCAAGGCCGCTCCATTTGAGGAGACCGAGCCGGGCATCAGCGCAGTAGAGACCCTGCTCCCGCTTACCCTGCGTCTCGCTAAAGACCATGACATCAGCCTCTCTGAGGCACTGGCTACGGTAACCCATCACCCTGCCGAGATTTTAAGAATTGATGCCGGTACACTCTCCAGCGGCAGCTTGGCGAACATCACTATCTTTGATCCAGAGGCTTGGTGGCGTGTCACCCCACAACAGCTACAGAGCGCCGGAAAAAACAGCCCCTTCCTCAACTGGGAGCTACAGGGCAAAGTCACCCACACACTACTGAATGGACAACTGGTTTATGAAGCACGCTAACCGCAACACCCTCTTTAAAGAGGAGACACAAATTCTGGAGCACCTCCATCTTGATGGAGATCAGCACATCCTCAAGCTAGAGGCCCCAGAGATTGCTGCCAAGGCACTGCCCGGCAGTTTCGTCCATGTAGAGTGTGGCCCCCAGTTTACCCTGCGCCGCCCCATCTCCATCATGCGTGCAGACCCACAACAACAGACTATTGAGCTGCTCTACAAAAAACTCGGTGCAGGTACCGCTGCACTGAGCGAAAAAGAACCGGGCGAAAACCTGAGCTTAATTGGCCCCATCGGCAAACCTTTTAAACTGCACCCAGAACGTAGTCGTCCGCTACTGATTGGCGGCGGTGTCGGTATGCCACCAATGGTCTTTATTGCTCAATCTATCCACAACAACAGAACCTATAAACCCTTTGCGATTCTTGGCTCTGAAGTCCCCTTTCCATTCCCCCCCACCCCCTCACAGATGGTGCTACCGGGAATGCCAGATGGGGTCATCGCTGCAATGCCTCTATTAGAAGATTGGGGTATCCCCAGCCGCCTCGCCAGCCTGCAAGGGTACGCCGGGACCCATGATGGCTACGTTACCGACCTGGCCCGCCACTGGTTAGATGCGCTGGATAACGAGGCCCGTGCTCAGGTAGAGATCTTCAGTTGCGGCCCCCACCCCATGCTGGAGGCTGTCGCCAAACTGGCAAAAGAGTATGAGCTACCTTGTCAGGTCTCTCTGGAAGAGTTTATGGCCTGCGGAGTCGGCGGCTGTGCCGGTTGCGTTGTTCAGGTAGAGACTGAACAGGGGCCTGCAATGAAACGGGTCTGCGTAGATGGCCCCGTATTTGAAGCTGCCCAAGTATTCCCTTAGAATCAACCTGAGATTATAGAACAGAGCCACTCTAAAGGGACGATGAACAGCAACTCACTCAACATCACCGTTGTAGAAGACGATAAGGCGCTACGTGCGCTCATTGTCTCCGTACTGCGCAAAGAGGGGCATCAAGTCTCAGGGTTGGAAAGTGCTGAATCGATCGATGATGAGGGCGGCACTCGACTCATCGACCTGCTCATTACCGACCTCAACCTGCCCGGAGAGAGCGGACTATCACTGGCTCGTCGCTTTCGTGACGCACAGCCCGAGGCAGGGGTGATGATGGTGACCGCACTGGATCAGGTACAAGATAAGGTATCTGGGTATGAACATGGCGCAGATATCTACCTGACAAAACCCATTGAGCCCTCAGAGCTACTCGCCGCTGTACGCTCCTTTTCACGCCGCCTCTTCGAATGCAAACTAGAGAGAAACTCAGACTCTACACTGATACTGAAACCGGACCAGCTGAACCTGAAAGGGAAAAACAGCACGGTCTCCATCTCACACGACGAGGCCCTTATCCTTGCCGGTCTGGCTCGGGCTCCAGGTCATATTCTGGAATATTGGCAGCTGTTAGAAATATTGGAAATTGACGCGCCTTACTCCAAATCCGCACTGGAAGTTCGCATCGTCCGCCTGCGTAAAAAGATCACCGAAGCTGGACATGAAGCCCCCTCCATCAAAAGTGTGCGCGGCAAAGGGTACCAACTCTCTCTACCCATCTCCATCAGCTAACTGTCATATCACCACACAATCACCCATGAGCTCCTCGACTCTGAATATCATTATTGTTGAAGATATCCCGATCCAGCGCAAGCTGATGGTGTCGACACTGCACAGAGAGGGGCACCATATTACCGCCGTGGAAAGCACAGAGGCGTTCGACAACATCCGTGTAACCAAGCACATTGATCTATTAATCACCGACCTTAACCTACCGGGGGAGAGTGGCTTCTCTCTCGCTCAGCGTTTTCATCAGGCACAACCCGATTCTGGCATCATTATGGTCTCCGCACTCAATCAGGCCGAGGCCAAAGTCTCCGGCTACGACCATGGCGCAGACATCTACCTCACCAAACCTATCACCCCCGACGAGCTCATTGCTGCAGTCAATGCCCTATCTCGTCGGCTCAATAAGGTGCAGAGCCAATCAGAAGCAAAGGAGGAGAGCCTGACCCTCTATCCAGAACGGCTCATCTTACAGGGCAGATATAAGACTGTAGCGCTCTCCAGAAGCGAAACACTAATATTGAGCGGACTCACACGCGCACCAGACCACATGCTGGAACCCACTCAAATCTGTAGGCTGCTAGGCCTTGAGGCAGCATCTTATTCAAAGTCCGCACTCGAAGTACGGTTCGTTCGCCTGCGTAAGAAAATCATAGAGGCAGGCTACACACTTCCCGCCATTAAAAAAGTTCGCAAAAAAGGGTATCAACTCTCTGTGCCTCTACAGATTATCTGAGTCATTTAATATAGATTATGGCCCTACCGAGGTAATTCCTTTCCAAATACAGGGTACTTGTAGGTACCTGAATCCGAAAGAACGGTGTATAGTCACTCCTATATCTATTTGATATATAATGATAATGCCTGATATTTGTGCTATATTTAAGTTCGCCAGAATGGTGAGTCGCTAACCCCCCCCCA
>Ga0209576_1000599_pt1 | contig 23081 bp, 13 predicted proteins | sample SaaInlV_DNA_135m_FD_184686 | JGI IMG/M metagenome (GOLD analysis project Ga0209576, IMG submission 184686) | Marine microbial communities from expanding oxygen minimum zones in the Saanich Inlet - SI075_LV_DNA_135m (SPAdes) (version 2) | ecosystem: Environmental > Aquatic > Marine > Unclassified... | reverse complement strand
ACTATAACTGCGATTAATATCAATTCTATGAACCTTATGTAATTGATGTGCTGTTTCTGCAATCCATATAACTTTATTAAATTCGTTACTCAAAAAAAACTCTCCAAAAAAACTCTCCCACATATATAACCAATACAAGGTATCGAACAACCTACTGCTAACAAGTATATCAGATATCAAACCGACCAGATAATTAAATATAACAAGTTACTGTATACAGTAAGTAGGAACGATTTTTAGAAACATGCATTTAAAGTACATTCCTACAGGAGGAATGGACTCTTATGACCCTATTTATGTGACGCTTTATGGGTTATATTTTTTACCAAAATATCCAAAATGGTCAAAACCTGCATTTAAAGCATGTTGTACAGTCAGAACGATTTTAAATGTGCATTTAAAGCACTTTAAAAACATATCATTATGAAACAGTTCAGCACATTTATTGCTGTGAAACATAATAGTTCTGACTGTAGGAATGTACTTTAAATGCAGGTCGAAAAAAATGTTTCACGGGGTTATTCAGTGACATTTGGCCAATCTGTGAACAATGCATGTTGAATATCATCTGCTACGAATTGATTGAATGACTTATGTTTTTCTTCCAACTCGCCCTCGAGTGGAGCAACTCGTTTAAATGCTTCTTCGAGTTGCGACATATCTCGGCACTCCATTGTGATTTGCCATTCTGGCATATCGGCGACACTTCTGAATCCCATCTTACAACGTGTAATTTTGTAATCAACTAGTTTGTCTTCCGAAACCAAATGGTCTAGAAAAGATTTCATGTTATTGACCCAATCGATATCCGAAATTTCGCCTTCTTTATTTGCCCAAATCATGTAGTAGTCCATATTTTTCCTTATGTTGATAAACGTATAATTAGTTATATGAAAATTGTATTTGACCATAAATTTGGCGCACAGGAACATGTGCAATTAGAGCATTATTCTGCGAGATTAATTGATGTAGACGAGGATGAAGTAGATATTGCATTAGACCAAGGATGGCTAACCAATTTAAATGACGATGGTGATTACGAATGGTATCAATGTCGTAGCACACGATGCAATCTATCTAAAGTTAAAAACACAGAAATGTATGTTGATGTCAGTGAACGACAGAACAACCAATCCAAATTGTTTTACGCAATGAACCCATCTATATCGGATGATATGGTGGAGCAGATATACGAAAGGTATTGTGAATATAAGAAGTTCAGCGACTTATTTCATTCTGAGGTTAGTAAGTGGTTGGATTGTGATTATAAGATGGTTTATTATGATAGTGAAAATCCAGTCGCATGGTCAAAAATGCGGTTGTACACCGAGAACGCATTGGAGACTGTTTTGTTTGCATGGGACTACCAAACTCCTGATTTAAGGGTGGGTATTGGAAGTTTGATGCATGAGATAGGGTGGGCAAAGGAGAATGGATTCGAATATGTTTATCTTGGTCCAGGATATGAATGTGGCAGTATCTATAAATCCAATGTCGATGGGTTTGAATGGTGGACAGGTTCGGAATGGAGTACAAACACAGTTGAGTATATTAGATTATGTGAACGTGATAGCGAAATAAAAACTATCAAACAGTTGAGTTCATTGTGATTGAGTTTCGAAACTAGTGAAACCATTTTCTTTTACCACATTCAGAACAGTGTTCACACGGCTAATCAACTCATTCTTGTGACTAATTAACCAAACACTCTTATTCTGTTCGCGAGCCATTGATTTAAGGATTGTTAAACTGTTTTCAACGCCCGCATCATCCATTCCTGAGTCTATCACCTCATCGACAAATAGTAGGTTGATTGGTGAGTACAAATTCTCCCACACATCTCTGAATGCCCAACTCAATGAAAGAATCACACGATTCTTTTCACCACGCGATAAGTTATCAAAATCATAATCTTTGCCTAAGTCAGTTATTTCAACCGATAGGTCATCCTTGAATTCAATAAGATGCCGTAAACCAATGATACTAATGTAATGTGATAACTTACTATTCAAGAATGATAAATTCTGACTTATAATCTGCTTTCTGACGTAACTATCTTTGTCAGTTAGTAATTTCAATAAGAAATCCTGATGTTCTAATGTCGATGTATCTTCGTTAATTGAATTGTAGTTGATTTCTTGGAGTGCATCTGTTTTTGTGCTTTCGATTTGTTCAGTGTACGGATTCATCTCATTTGCACGAGTTTCCATTTGTGTATTCAGCGTTTCTAATGAATGCTTATGATTCAATGCCTCTTCTAACGAGTTGTAGAACGTATTTGGTTTGCTACCGACATCAATGTCGGTAGCATCTTTTGTAAGTTCTTCTAACTGCCCTACGTATGGATTTACTTCTTGATTCTTTGTTATTAACTGTGTATTCAGCGTTTCTAATGAATGCTTATGATTCAATGCCTCTTCTAACGAGTTGTAGTACATTGATGGTTTTTCCAATTGTGGAAAATTACCATACTCTACTTTAAGTTCATCTTGTGTAATATACAATCCATCAATCACACCCTTCAATTCAGTCATTTTTGATTCTTTGGAATTTAATATTTCACTTTGTTTATCATCATGTATTTCCTGACCACATGTGTGGCACGTATGTTTTATCAACAGTGCAATCTCACCTGATAGTGTTTCTATCAAAATTTTAGTACGAGATACATCATTGGAATTTGACGCTATTAAGCGATTTATTTCTAATTTTGCTATTTCTTGGTTCTTGAACTCTTCCAAGTCTTTATGACTTTTCATTTCTTGTTCTATATCGATGCTATTTAATTTTTCAATTGCAGTAGCAATATTAGAAAGGTCTTTATCTAATGTTGAATCCCATGTTCCGTGTTTCTGCACCAATGATGTTATGGTTCTATTCAATTCAGATAGTTTAGAATGTTTGGTATTGTATATTTCCAAATCCTTCTGCATTGTTATTTCAAGTTCAACATCATTGATGTTATTTTCCAATGTAGTGATTTTAGTGTACATTACATCAACATCATCTAACTGTGCTTTATTCCATAATTTATGTTTTTGTTCTAACCCAACTATCTGTTGTTCAATACGCTTATTTGATTCTTTAATTGCAGAAATTCTAAAGTTTTCCTGCTTGATAGAATCCTTTTTATCTTTGATTAGGTCTTTAAGAACAGATGCCTTTTCAGATAAGATTGTTATGCCTAATAATTCCTCAATAACGTCACGTTGGTCAGAAACCTTCATGTTTAGAAATGGTTCCGTGTGTGTATTCAGCGCCACGATATGCTTAAACATCTCGTGACTTAACCCAAGAATATCTTCAATTGTTTTTTGTGTTTCTCGGTTATCACCTTGTGCACTATCATCTATTTCTTGGTCGCCAATGAATAGTTTTAGAATATTCGGCTTACGACCACGTTCGATTTTGTAGTCGATTCCATTTTTAGAAAACTCAACACTAACCACCATCCCCTTTTCATTGGTTTTGTTGATTAGGTTGCCTAGTTTAATTTTTGTAAGTGCATTACCGTACAGACCATAACTCAATGCATTCACTATGGTAGTTTTTCCAGTACCATTGCGACTGCCATTAGCACCTAAGTCTAAATTCTCACCAAGAACTAATGTTAAGTCGTTGCTGAACTTGATTCCCTGAGTGATGTTACCAACGCTCATGAAGTTTTTAATTGTAAGGGATTTAAATATAATCATTAAAGATTATTATATATGTCAATTAACTTATTTGCATTGAAATTTTCTGAATTTATATTTCCAATTTGTTGATGAACAATTTGGTCAATGGATTGTATTTCGGCAATCACACCACCTGATTCTTCAACCATTTCGGTGCGAACAGGCATTAGTGATAATTCACGTAATTTATATGTTTCGACGAATGTTTCTTTTATGAGGGTGGATTCTTCAAAACTAATATCAATGTCCATCATTACACGTACATGCATATTGGGTTTAAGTAGTTTTTCTGGTTCTGAAATCACATCGCTTAAATTAAAGGTTGAGTACAATGGTTGGTCATTCCAATCATGATATGTTGGAACTCCATCCCACTCTAACGTCATGCAACCACGTTTTGAATCGCCATCATCTGAGAAATTATGTGGGAAGCAATTTCCAATGTAGTGTATGTTTTTTTGTTCTTGACGTAAATGGAAATGTCCTGAAAACACATAATCTATATTCGTGAAGTGTTCTGCTTGTATGTTACCTGTATCAGGCATCTTGACGTTAGCATTCATTTTAAAGTGCGGTAGTTCGAAATGTCCGAACACATATTTTGCCCTTACATCCTTTATTTTCTTATAATCGTCTTTAACTAACCACGGGATGATTGCTACATCACCTTCCTCAAACCATTCATCGATGATGTGGATGTTAGGCAAATGCTTTGCCCAACCCACACCGTGAACATCCCGTTTATCTCTGTAGTACAAATCGTGGTTACCAACTATGAAATAGAAGTTTTCAAACGCATCATTTAATTTTTCTAATGCATTTAAACTAAAGTCAAGTGTGTGTAAGTTAATCGTTGCACGATTGTGATGCCAATCACCCAAGAAGAATCCTGTTTCGCAACCTTTTTTTTTGGCAACTGAAATAGCCCAATCAACAAACTCCTCACAATCGGTATTATGCTGTACGCTGTTATTTTTTAAACCAAAGTGTATGTCAGTGAATGCGAGTGCCTTTTTGAATAAATTCATTATTGGTTTAATTGTTCCTTTAATTGTTCCTTTAGTGATGCAATCTCATATTTTTCCAATGATTTTAATAAATCAAAGTTATGTTCTAATGTGTGCTTGAATATACTGAGATTATCTTTGATGTATTCGATGTCCATTTCTCCTACTCGTTTAATCTCGTCGATGAGTGCTAGTATGCGCAATGTGGGATCATCTATATCGTCGTAATCTTCATTGATAAATGGTGAAAATGTTTTGAATCCCAAAGACTGCAACCAATTCAATGTTTTTGGTGCACCAACTATTATGAACATACGCTTTGATAATATTGGTCGTAATGTTTTTTCGGTGGTCTGTGGATATGGGTAATTGAATACTGTTTCTGTAACAATATCTATTCCTACTATTTGTTGCCAATTTGATTGTAAGTCCAATATGTTGTGATGAAAGTTGTTCGAATTGCCTTGAACCAAATCATCTGCATACGGTTCACTTGGATGTCCATTCACTTTATTGTTCTTCACCCAATGCTCATTTATTCTAGTAAAGGGAGATGTGTAAATTCTATGTTTCATGTGTTTGAATATGCCGTTGCAATACTGTTTAATAAATCATTATCTTTGATTGAATTAAACACGATGTTTCTGTGAATTCGTTTGCATCCCATTAAGCACATTGCATTTTTAGTAACACTATCAATGTTTAATGGTACTGATAGTGCCAATGATGAAATTGATGATGCAACACTAAAACACGTTAAGTAATTATCGATTATGATTGGGAAATTAAATTCAATTTCTTCCTTTGGAATCAGTTCTTTAAATTCTCTAGCAATGCCATTGTGGTTTGTTACAAAAATCATGGTATGTAATGGGATATCCAATTCTTCGAATGTCTTAACTAGGTTGAATATGGTGAGACCGTAGTTGCAATTCGGTAAGTAGTAATCAGTATCATAATGAACTACTATATACTTATCCAATGAATTGTAAACATTCTTATGAGTATCCGACATTAAACGTTTTAAAATATCAAAATCATAGTCGGTGCATACTAGGTCATACTCACCTAATATGTTGAATGATTCGTTAAAAACATTTCTAACATTTAATGACAGTCGACTCATTTTGGTTCTACTAGTAGGTTGTGTTGAAATATCTATCATCTACTTTTGTACTTCTTCTTTATCTTTCATGCGAGTATTCTCCGCTTTAATACGAGCAGTTTGCGCTTTGTGCATTTCTCTACTATCCTTGATATCCTTGGTGTCCGCTGATGCTTGTTGTCTTGTCCAACTAGGTGCTAATCCATTTTCTTCTAGGATGTCGTCACGTATGTTTTGCATTTTCTTTTCATTTAGAAGAACACGTGTGAATGAGTTAGTAACGATTGCTGTGTAATATGCAAATGGATTGTCACTTTTGAGTTCGTTAAATTTTAAACCTACTTGAATTAGTTGAATAAGTGCTGCACCACGCATTTCGTCATTGTATGTGTAACCTCTCCAATTACTTCTTGTGCCATAACGGTCACATAACTTTATATACATTTTCGCTAATTCATCAGTTGTCTTACCATGTGATTGGCAGAACTCACCAGTTTCCAACGAACCTTTCCAATGACTTTTTCCTACTAGGAATGGTGTATTATTTTCGTCAACACGATATAAAAGGAATGGATGGAAGTTAGTTTTGGTTAGTACCATAATCTCATTTTCATCCACACTTGGTAGTGAATCCATTGAAATATCATCTAACTCTAAATCACCTATAGCGTCCATGATTAAATCAGATTGAACTTCCACATTGGATTTAGGTTTTTTCTTCGGGATTAATGGAATATGCTCCGTTGTCATAACTCTAATGACAACGTCTTGATTGGTGAAATCACTTGCTGATAATTTATCTTCTTTCTCTAGTGTTTTTGATATTCGTTTTGCTCTTGCTTCTTTGGCAAGATATAATGTTTCATCATTTATTTCACTAATATCCTCAACAATGAAATCTTGTTGATTATCTAAATCTTTGTCTCTGTAAGTACAGTATGTCATTTTACTAAGATGGATTTGAGTTAATATATCTCGATTATTCAGATAGTTCTTTTTTCTTGCCATGATGACCTCTATGTTAATTATGTAATGGTATTGTATTAGAAATAACACCCCGAAAACACTGTATAGAACCGTTTTTTGGATAATGCACGAATATATGTGAAAATGGTTGAATGATAATATACGTACATAATTATCAACATAAATACGTTACAGTATTTTTATAAAAATTATCATTATGTCAGAACGTTCAGATATACAAGCAAGATATGACGAACACCGAATAAACGGCAGAGCAGACGCATGGGATTTGGCTGTGTCTGAGTTAGGCGGAGAGTTCGGTCACTATAAATTAGTTAACGGCGAAGTTGAAACTACGAGTTTATATGATACTGAACAAGCAAAAATTAAAGCAAAACAAGAAGAGTACGATGCGTGGTTGGAGTCAGGAAGTACAAATGCAACCAACGACGCAAATGCAAAGACAACAACGTCTACTTCTGCAACATCCAATATACAAGATAATTCAACTGCTACAGGCGGCGGATATACTGATACAAAAACCAATTACATATCAGAAGATACTCCTGAAAGTTTAACATTCAAAGCAAACGCCGCTACTATCGCAGAGCAGGAAAATGCGTTATTGGAAAGTATGAAAGGTTCGGGGGTATCAACACGTAATCACCCTGATTACAGTAAACTAAAACAACTACGTGCAAGCCGCAGAGCGGCAGAGAACGCCGCTGAAAGGTCACAAAAACACACAACAACACAAACAACAACATATCACGATGCAGATGGTGTTGAAATAACAGAATCTGAATATACTGTAAGTCATACTGCAAATGCAGAAACAGGTGCAGTTGAAAACGTTCAAGTCGGCAATGCAATAGTTCCAGTCGTTCAACTAACACAAGCAGATGCCGATAAGTTAAACGCAAACAGTGAATATGCACCACGCACATTGGAAGATTTACAAGACGAAGCAAATGATGACGCGTATTTGGCAAGTTTGCCAACGTACAATGGAATACAATTTCAAAATCAACAAGCATTAGATGAATACAAAGCAAATAATCCTCCGATTGCTAGTTTAAAAACAGAAAGAGATACTGTTACTAATACTGATGCAACACAGCATGAAGCAAATCAAGCACTTAGTGACGCAGCAGACGCACAGCAAGAAGCAGACGAACTTTTAGAAAGTGGCGATATGGAAGCGTACAATCTTGCGCAATTAAAAGCAAATACGGCTCTGTCAAAAGCACAAGGGTTACAAGATGACGCAAACTTCGAAGCAGAAGATGAATTAGACGATGCTATGTTTCAGGCTGAGTTCGACGAAGAAAATCTAGACGAACCATCAGTTGCAGATTTAAGAAAACCGATTGATGAAGGTGATTGGCGTGTGCGTTTGCGTTTAGCACCACAGAGTGACTATTTGTACAATGCGCCTAATCCTGGCATTCTTTCACCACTAACAGAAACGGATGGAATTATATTTCCGTACTTACCACGCATAGATACTTCGCATCAGGCAAGTTATAGTTCATATGATTTGACACATAGTAACTACAGAGGGTATTTTTATAGTGGCAGTCACCAAGAACGTATCATTGTGTCAGCAACGTTTACAGCACAAGATACCAAAGAAGCAAATTACCTATTGGCATCGATGCATTTCTTAAAAAGTTGCACGAAGATGTTTTATGGACAAGACATGCAACGTGGCACACCACCACCATTGGTATTCTTATCAGGTTTGGGAGATTATCAATTTAATGAACACCCATGTGCGGTGGAATTGGTAAATATCAATTTACCAAATGATGTGGATTATATTAAAGCAGGTGATGTGAAATCACGTAGTGGTGATTTTATGTCACCATTAAGTGGTGATAAATCTAGTTCAACTCCCTCGTTTGGCAATATGATGGGGTCGATAGGAAGATTATTTGGTTCTGGACTTAAAGTTGGCGGAACACCTGCACCAACGTACACAAGTGAAAATATCTTTAAAGCATCAGATGAAGACGGAGACGTAACAATGGTACCAACAAAAATGGAAATCTCCTTTCAGTTACTACCGATTCAAACACGTGACCAAGTCAGTAACGAGTACAGTCTTGAAGACTATGCTAGTGGCTCACTTCTTAAGAAAGGATTCTGGTAATGTACAGCGCAACAAGCCCATACTACGAAACAAAGTCAACTAAATCAGGTTTAGGAATGATGGTTAATCGACCTATTCCCAAACTAGCAAGTGATATGTCTTTTGAAATCAACACAACGTACAATCATCGACCAGACCTATTAGCATATGACTTATACAAGGATGCTGACTTGTGGTGGGTGTTTGCTCAACGCAACCCAAACACATTGGTCGACCCATTATTTGATTTTAAAGAAGGAACATCAATTCGCATTCCAACATTGGATACGCTTAGAGATGCACTAGGATTCTAGTATGTTAGAAGGAACTATATATCTAAATAAAAAACCAAAAGGCGACGTGTCAGGACCGCCCCCAACTTCAGCAAGTGCCATTGTCGAAGAAGACAAAAAAGCAAAAGTCGACGGTGCACGAATACAAACACCATTTATTGGCCCACAAACACAAGAAGATTCGCAAAAAGCGGCTAATAAAAGACCATCACTTGATGATTTGTTACCTAATGTTGTACAAACCGCAAAAACAAATGCAAAAACCCCAACATTATCAACGACTGACCGAATAACAGAAGGTGACGCAGTTGGTTTAAGTACTGGGGATAAAGGCACTGAAACAGTTACTAATAAAGATAGTACTGAAGAAAATGTAAGTGGTGGTGTTAATTCATCAGAAGTTGATGTTGCTGAGGAGTTTAAAAAAGACATTATTCCAAAAGAAAGTCCATTTAAAGGATTCGCTACAATGACTTACGGTGTAAGTTTGTATTTGATGGGAGTAGAACAATACGCAGGGATGATTTCTTCTGGAAAAAAGTCGGTTAAAGGTTTGACTTTACTTTTACAGAGTGGTGGTATATCAAAAGCACCCGAAGGGAATCATGGAGCAAGGCGTAGTTCGAACTACTTTAAGCAGGATTTCTATATCGACGACATCGAACTAAAGGGACTTATCTCAGGTACATCAGTGAGTTCCCCACATAATCAATTCGAGACATCATTCACTGTTATTGAACCAAATGGATTAACATTCTTAGAAGAACTACACGGTATCGTACAGGAACACAATATTAGCAATGGCGTTAGTAAAGATAGAATCAATTATGCGGCACAGAATTATTTAATGGTTGTGCGTTTTTATGGTTACGACAAGAACGGTAAGCAAATTACAGGACGCGACATCGGTGTTAGTGAATCATTGAGTGACTTGAGTAGTATTTCCGAAAAGTTCATTCCATTCCAATTTACAGGAATACAGTTTGCAATTGAGAATGCGGAAGTTAGATACAAATGCAATGCAGTATGTCCACAGACACAAATACCATTTGGTGTAGCAAACTCTACTATTACATTTAACGCTGAATTGTATGGACAGACAGTTAGTGCAGTTCTAACTGGAAAATTAAGTAATGAGGATTTGGAAAAGGAAGATGAACTTAAAGAAACCCAATTGGATGATGCTGAAGTGGATGTTATTTACGACCAAAACGTGTCATTAGTCGATGCGTTGAATACTGAACAGAGCAAACTTCTTAAAAATAAGTCAATTGAAGTCCCACATAAGTATGTCATCGAGTTCGAGAAGGGAAGCAACATAGGAAAATCATTGGTAATCACTACGGGTGAACACACTGATAAAGATAATGTACCGATGATGGTGAGGAATCAACAATCAATGCTTACCAATAAAGGATTTTTCGATAAGAATAAACGATTATTTTCATTCACAGCAGGACAATCCATTGTACAAGCGATTGATATGATTCTTAGAGCGAGTACATTTATATCAAATCAACAAGAAGTCACTATGGACGAGGTGACTGGCAAGGTTACTAAGAATGAGAGCGCATCTGATGTGTTGCAGTGGTACAAAATTAGAACACAGGTTACACCAATTAAATATGACAGTATTAGACATAATTATGCGTACGAGATTAAGTACGTAATATCGAGATATCAAGTTAATAATATTAGGTCTCCGTATTATGGACCAACTAGATTCCGTGGCGTGCATAAGGAATATGATTATTGGTTCACTGGTAAAAATACTGAGGTATTGGATTTTAGACAGGAATACAATTACTTGTACTATCAAACATTTGGTGGTGACATGGGTATTCCAAAATTACAGAATAATGCTAGAGAAATAACACAACAGGTATATCAGCATTCTAGTTCTGAATCAGCACAAGGTGGAAAGAACCGAAGGGCAGAAGGAGCGGCGAATGCGGCTAGTTTATTGTACTCGCCATCAGACCAAGCAAACGCCCAACTACAGATTGTTGGAGACCCTGATTGGATAGCACAGAGCGAGGTTTTCTATTCTCCCGATGCAAGTGGTGTCGGTCTAGGTCCATTTATGGATGATGGTTCTGTGAATTATGATGCCAGTGAAGTTTTGTTTTCGGTGAATTACAATACCAATGTTGATTATGACTTGAAGAGTGGTATCGCTGATGTTGGTAATAAAAATCACGGAAGGGATTTGAGTAGTGGAAAAGGTGGTAAATCAAGAATGAGTTTGATTTACAGAGCAAACATAATCACTACTAGTTTAAGTGGTGGTAAGTTCACACAGACATTAGAAGGAACTATGATGCAATTTCCAACTGAGGGACAACTTGCAAAGGAAAAGGCAGAGAAAGAAATATTGAAAGACAATCTATTGAGTTCCGAATTAGATGCGGCAAGTGACACACACATGATGATGGAACAAGATTGGGCGATGGAACAAGGTGCAGATTTCAACCAATTGATGAGCGCCAGGCAAAAACGAGTTAACGCATCGAAGGCATTTAGTGATGAATTAGATGCGGCAAGTGACACACACATGATGATGGAACAAGATTGGGGTATGGACAAAATAGACAAAGAGGGCGATTTTGATAGGCTCATGCGATTACGTCAAGAAGGCAGGGACGACTAATGGCTGATGATATATTAAAGAGTAGGGGACGTACCAAAGGGTACAAACTAGACAGAGGCGGAATGCCTGCTGACAGTGGACCATTTATTGCTGAAGTAATGAATAACGTTGACCCTACTAGAAATGGACGTGTACAAGTTTACATTGAAGAGTTCGCAAAGCAGGATAAGAATGACCCGAGTGGTTGGAGAACAGTTAGTTACTTAACTCCTTTTTATGGAAAAGTAGAACACAGTGGTACTACAGAGGGGGTTGGCACATCAGTTGGTAATGCGCAATCGTATGGAATGTGGTTTACTACACCTGACATCGGTGTTAAAGTCATGTGCTTCTTCGTTAATGGTGACCCAAATTATGGGTATTACGCAGGTTGTGTTCCCGAGAGTGGATTAACACATATGATTCCTGCCATTGGCGATAATGAAACTGAAATCAATCACAAAAACAAATCTATATCGGAAGACCCGCGTTTTTACGAGAAAGCCAAACCAAAACACACATCTGTTGTTGCAACAATGTATCAACAAGGGTTAAGTGAAGATACAACACGTGGTCCAATTAATAGTACAGTCCAACGTGAAAGTCCTAGTAATGTATACGGCATTAGCACACCAGGCAGACCTGTGTACGCAAATGGTATGTACGATGCTACTATTAAGGAAACGCTTAATAACGAGGAATTAGAACAACAAGACATAAAAGTAGTTGGTAGACGTGGTGGACACAGTCTTGTTATGGATGACGGCGACCTAGAAGGCAAGAACCAACTAGTAAGAATACGTTCTGCAACTGGTCATCAAATTACAATGTCAGACGATGGCGAATGTTTTTATATCACACATGCCAATGGGCAAAGTTGGTTAGAGTTCGGTAAATCAGGAACAGTGGATGTCTACAGTTCCAATAGTGTAAACGTAAGAACGCAAGGTACAATTAACTTACACGCAGACGAAGATATTAATATCCATGCTGGTAAGAAACTAAACATTCAAAGTGGTACAGGCACTGATATAAACTCTGTTGGTAATGTTAATTTAGAATCAACTGCCAACGTTGATATCGGCGGTGCAAGAATTGATTTAAATAAGTCAGGCGCAAGTACAAAAACCACAAGTATCATAACTAATAAGTTCACTGACAACGAATTGAAAGATACCGGTTGGGTAGCGGAAGCAACTCCAACACTTAGTTCTATTGTTACAAGAGCACCAACGCACGAGCCGTATAGTTTACATAACGAACCCGCACCTGGGCTAACAAGTCCAATTGACAGAAGTACATTAAATACACAAGTAATTACTTTAATTAATAATTTAAAAGTGGAGCCACCTAAATACTCATGACAACATACATTGGATACAATACAATAAACCAAGTTAAAAAATTTACCTTAACTGACAGCGAGTTAGTAAAGCGTGACTTACTTAATTCAATTATGATTCGCGAAGGCGAGATGCCTGGTCGTCCCGAAGTTGGAACAAATATATGGAGTTATGTGTTTGACCCAAACACAAATGATGTTGTTCGTAAGATTAAAGCAGAGATACAACGACTAATCGATGCTGACCCAAGAATACAAGCAGAAGAAATTAATGTGTTTGCTAAAGACCATAACATTCTGATTGAAATGAATGTGCGTATTCTTCCTAGTGTAGACTTAGAAGTTATTAATTTAATATTTGACCAAAACACAAACTCGGCAAAATTCGCATCATAATATACGCAGTTTATTAACAGCATAAATAACGTAAAGTTAATTAATACGTTATTATGGCAACTAGTTCACGACAAACCAGCATATTTGGAATAGAAGATTGGCGTTCTTTATACAAGACATATAATCAAGCAGACTTCCAAAGTTACAACTTCGAAACACTACGTAAGAGTTTCGTAGATTATTTAAGACAGCATCATCCAGAAGACTTCAACGATTACGTTGAAAGTTCAGAGTTCATTGCATTATTGGACACAATGGCGTTCATGGGTCAAGCGATTAGTTACCGCCAAGACTTAAATACACGTGAAAACTTTTTAGATACTGCCGAACGTAGAGATAGTGTGGTTAGGCTTGCTGATTTAGTAGGTTATACCCCTAAACGTAATGAATGTGCAAGTGGATTTTTAAAAGTTAGTTCAGTAAGCACAACCGAAAACATTACTGATTTCAATGGCACTAATTTATCAAACGTAACATTACGTTGGAACGACACTACAAATATTGATTGGCAAGACCAAATGAATACAGTACTAAACTCAATGTTTGTTGATAGTCAAAAGTTTGGAAAACCTGGTAAATCAACCGATGTTCTTGGCATTACAACTGACGAGTACACGGTTAATTTAGTTAGTAATTTAATGCCTGTGATTCCATTTAATGCAACTGTCAACGGTGCCACTATGGATTTTGAAGCAGTTAGTGCCACCACTATCAATGATGCTAATGTATATGAACCATCGCCCGTTCTCAATGGTGATTTTAACATTTTGTACAGAAATGATAAGTTGGGTTTTGCTAGTACTGATACAGGATTCTTTTTCCATTTTAAACAAGGAACATTAACAAATAAAGATTTCACAGTAAGTGATAGAATTGCAAATAGAAATGTGGATATTAACACCGAAGGGGTTAATAACAGTGATGTGTGGTTGTACGAGATGGATAAAACCAATGGAACCATATTAAATGAGTGGGAGGAGGTAGAAAACATTTATGCCCCTATTACCAAGCAAACTGAATCAGACAAGCGTAAGTTCTTTAGTACAACTAGTAGAGCAAATGACCAAATCACAATGAACTTCGGTGATGGTGTATTTGGTGATATCCCAACAGGTTTCTTTCGTGCATTTGTTCGGTTAAGTAATGGTAGGAAATATATTATTAATTCTGGTGATATTTCTGGTGTCAATCTCACAGTTCCTTATATTAGTAGAAATGGTAGAGCAGAAACAGCCACTTTTTTGGTAAGTTTGACTCAAAACATTAGTAACGCAACGTCGAAAGAAAGTTTGGATGATATTAAACGAAATGCCCCTGCTAGATTCTACACACAAAATAGAATGGTTAATGGAGAAGATTATAATAACTTCCCGTACACTGCATTCAATAGTATTATTAAAAGCAAAGCAATCGTAAGAAGTAATATTGGTACAAGCCGTCATTTAGATTTAGTTGACCCTACTGGTAAGTATTCGAGTGTTAACTCATTCAATAGTGATGGTGTGATATTTAAAAACGACACTAGCACATCATTCGCATTTAGTTTTGATGACAAGGATGATATTGAAACGGTAATTAGAAACCAAGTGGAGCCGAGGATTGCCGAACGCAATACCGTGCATTTGTATTATGATAAATTCAATAGAAGTCCATTGACAGCACTTGATATACAGTGGAATCAAAGTACTACGTCAACGAATGAAACGACAGGATACTTTAAAAGTACATCAAGTGCTCCATTACAAGTTGGCAGTTACGTTTCTGATAATAGAAAGCACATTACAACGGGTGCTTTGATTAAATTTGGAACTCCTGACACAGATGCCAATGGTGTTTACTATTTCGATGAAAACAATAGATTAAAGCAACGAGATGAATTGTTAAGCACTGATAATACTGCGGTGTGGTCGGGCGTTAACTCAATCATACTAGAAGGCACGAACTTTGGCATTGGCAATGACACTAACGGCATTGGACCAATAGCACTTTCGAATTTCATTCCAAATGGTGCAGTTCCGATTGAAATCATCAATGTATTTAATTCTGACTTACCACTTGCCTTTGAACAAGCGATGATGGAACAGATAGAGTTGTACAATGATTTCGGTATAGGATATGATAATATTACAGGGACGTGGTATATTATTACAAGTTCTAACTTGGATAAATCAAGTGACTTTAGATTAGACAATAACCAAGACATTACGGGCACAGGAATTGATGCAAGTTGGGTTGTAAAATTCACCACAAAAGATAATGTTTACAGTGTGGTTACTAGGGCATTGAAATACTTTTTCTCTAGTATTATCGAAACTCGTTTTCACTTTAGTGGACATAATAAAATATTTGACCCAAAAACGGGAAAAACTGTAAATGATTTTGTTAATGTGTTAAAAACAAACACACAACCGAGTAATAATTCTCCCCTGAGTAATGATATCAAAATGGATATTATTGGACAACCAATTGAATCCGATGGGTTTGTTAATGATTTCAAAGTTGAAATAAGTTATACCGATTTAGACAATGATGGTGTTGCTGACAATCCAGATTTCTTTAGTGATATTTCCCAAACTTCAGATTTAGTATTTTTTCAAACAACGATTGATGCTGATGGTTTAGAGAAAGAGATGCCACTTGAGAGAAATACAGTGAATACCGAATTCACAAGTGCTACAAACCCATCATTGGTATTGTCTAGTTATCCCGAAGGACAATTATTCTATTTCTCATCCGAAGATGATAAATTTAGAAAATTGGATTTTGGTGTTACTGTATGTGGTGGCGTTACCGACACGTATAAGCATAATGCACCGTGTGAACTAGTTCCGATTAGTGATATTTCAGTTAGGAGTGGCAGACAGGACTTACAATTCCATTACCGACACAATACTTCAGACGCCAATAGAATTAACCCGGGACTTACCAATATTATTGATATTTATTTGGTAACAGATGCGTATCACACTGCGTATAAAAAATATATACAAGATACTACAAATACTATAACTGAACCATCGATTCCGACAATATCTGAATTGACATCTTCTTATCAATCATTGCAAGACAGTAAAATGCTAAGTGATAATATTGTGTTAACCAGCGCAAAGTTCAAACCTCTGTTTGGGAGCAAAGCAAGCAATGAGTTGCGTGCTAATATTTCAGTAGTTAAAGTGCAAAATTCATTGGTAAGTGATAGTGAGATAAAAAGTCGTGTTGTATCTACAATGAACGATTATTTTGTTATTGATAATTGGGACTTTGGTGACACCTTCTATTTCTCTGAACTTTCGGCATACTTGCATAACAAATTAGGCGATATAGTTGGTTCAGTTGTTCTAGTGCCATCAGACGTTAATAAGAAATTTGGAGATTTGTATGAAATACGGTCATTACCAAATGAAATATTCGTAAACTCAACCACAGTAGATAACGTAAATGTTGTTAGTTCATTAACATCCGATAATTTAAACGGGATAGTATAATATGGCAAGAAATAGAACAGTAGATTTATTACCCGAAATATTCAAAACTGATACTAATAAAGAATTCTTAAGTTCCACATTAGACCAACTAACTCAGCAACCAAAATTAAAACAAATCCAAGGGTACGTTGGAAGAAAGTTTGGGGTGGGAATTGATAACGGTGATTCTTATGTTATTGAACCAACCGCTGAACGTTCTAATTACCAATTAGAACCTGGGATTGTATTCAATGATGATGAAGGCAATGTTGATAGTGCGATAACATATCCTGAAATAATTGACGCGTTGAAAACCAAGGGTGCAGATATATCAAGGCATGACCGATTATTTTCAAGCCCAATTTATAGTTGGTCACCACTGATTGATTTTGATAAATTTGTAAATCATAGTCAATATTATTGGTTACCTAGTGGACCTGATAGTGTTGATGTTAGTTCTACTGATATTTTATTAACAGATAATTTCGATATTTCTAGAAATGATAATTCATATAGTTTAAGTGGTATATCGGGAACAAATCCCACAATTACATTGGCTCGTGGTGGAGAATACACATTCTCAGTTAATCAGCCAGGTCATAATTTCTTTATACAAACTGAACCAGGTATATCGGGGACACTTTCACATTCTCCTAACATTAGTAGCAGAGATGTGCATGGAGTTCTAAATAATGGCGAAGATGGTGGCACAGTAACATTTGCTGTTCCTGAAGTAACTAATCAGCAATTTTATTACGACTTAACAAAAATTGATGCAATTGACCTAGCAACATTTTCTCGCTTTGATGCAATTAATGGAATGTTATTAAGTAACTTAAAAAATATTGATGGTATTGTTGATTTGGAAGGAAAGACAATTGTATTTTTAGACACAACCGCAGGAAACTCGGCAGATTTGGGTTGGCAGTATTTGGATTTGCATGAAGATGCACCATTTGAAGCAGAACCATTCGAAGAAACAACATTTATCGATAGCCAAGTAGATAGATACAGTGTTTACCAAATTGCATACACAACGAGCAATAACGAAACTGTAATCAAATTAAATAAGATTAAGGCAGTGTCTAATCTTGAAAAGTTTGATATTATATACGGAAGCACATATAGTAATAAATCGTTCTATAAGAATTCAGTAGGATTCTTTCAAGAAATCCCTCTACTTACTGCCACACATGATGTTCTTTACTATCAGGATGCAACTGATGCAGATAAATTTGGCATTATTAACTTAGTTGATTCAGTAAGTGCCATAATACTGAATGTAGATACTGATATTGTTGGAAAAAAGAATTACACAAGTACGAATGGTGTTGATTTTACAAATGGGCTTAAGGTAATTTTCCGTGGAAATGTTAATCCTAGTTCTTACCAAGATAAAGAATATTACGTTGAGGGTGTTGGTGATGCAATAAAATTAATTGCATCGGTTGATTTAATTACCCCCGAGGTATTCACAACTAGTGTGACCGAACCATTCGATTACAACACGTTTGATTCAACTAATTTTGACGGTAACTTAAACTCACCTACAAAATTAGACTTCATCACGATTAATAGAGCAAGCAATGATTTAAATCCGTGGTCAAGAAGTAATAGATGGGTACACAAAGACGTTATTACTAAAACAGCAGAGTACAACAATGCAGTTGCTATTTTTAATAATGACTTTAGAGCAAGCCGTCCTATTATTGAATTTCATGCAAATACCAAATTGTTTAACTTCGGCACTGCGAGTAAAACTCCAATTACATCAATTGATTTTAATGAAGATGATGCGTTAAGTAATATCAATGGGTCGACGGGATTCGCAATCGATGGCGCCGCCATCAGTGATGGCGCACGTGTTGTATTTGCCAATGATTCAGATGATAATGTTAGAAATAAAATTTATGATGTTAGTTTTGTTGACTTAGAAGGCAATGGTGTACTTAACGTTAAGTTAACACCGAGTGAAGACACTACCGTGACAATAAATGATACAGTGGTGGTTAAAGTTGGCAACACCACTCAAGGAAAGACATATCATTTTGATGGGATAAATTGGAAAGAATCACAACAAAAAACATCAGTTAATCAACCACCATTGTTCGATGTATATGATTCGAATGGATTGTGCCTTTCCGACACGTCGATGTACAAGAGTTCAACATTTAGTGGAACTAAAATGTTTAGTTATGGTGTTGGCACAGGAAACAATGATAAAGTACTTGGTTTCCCATTATCTTTTTTAAATATTGATAACCTTGGTGATATTGTATTTAAAAATGATTTACACATTGATACATTCACATACGGAACAACCCCATCTACAAAGAAAGTTAGTGATGGTTATATTAGAAAATATTCTAGCAGAACGACATACAATAATGAAAATGGTTGGACAAAACGTATTGATAACTTTATGTCTGAGCAAGTATTTGATTTTGATTACGATGGCGTATCGCTAATAATTGATGTGGTACCAAAAACAGGATTAAACACACCATCAATTAAAGTTTATATTAATAATAAGTTCATTAATTCTAGTAATTACACAGTAACAACTGAATTGTCGAAAACAGTCATAGTACTTGCCGATACAGTCACTGTTGGCAGTGAAGTTAATGTCAGTGTCATTAGTGACACCGCAAGTGCTAATGCATATTATAAAGTTCCTAAAAACTTAGAGAATAATCCATTTAATGAAAACAGTGACACATTAACATTGGGCACAATTCGCAATCACTATACGAATCTAGCACAAAATTTATTAGAGTTAAATGGAGAGATTAGTGGTGCGAATAATTCACGTGATTTAAAAAATATCGAGCAATACGGGGATACTATTATACAAAATAGTTCACCCATTGTACCAATGGCTAAATTTTTACATAGCAAAGAGTTTAATTTCTTTGATGCCCTTGAGTTCAACGCAAATGCTTATGAGAAATTTAAACTTAAGATATTGGATTATGTTGCCAAAAATGACACATATGGACTAACAACTAGTGTCGTATTGGACAATGCTTTAGAATCGATTAATGTTGGTAAGAGTCCATCGAGCCCATTCTATAAGAGTGACATGCTAGGTGGGAGTTGCACACCAACCATTACAACCCACACTGTAACGCCAATTAGCACAAGTACATTTAATATTATTAATATTTATGACTTCACAAAAGCAAATAACAGTGCCATTCTTGTATATTTAAATAATGCTATTTTAGTTAAAGGTAGAGATTACACGGTCGCATCCGATGCTCCTAATATCAATATCTTGGTTTCTTTAAAAAATGATGACGTAATTACAGTAAAGGAATTCGAAACCACTATTGGTTCGTACGTTCCGAACACCCCTACCAAGTTGGGATTGTATCCAAAATTTCAACCTAAGAAGTACTTAGATGACACGTACACAACATCGACTAATGTAGTACAAGGACATGATGGGAGTATCACGGTTGCATTTGATGACACCCGTGATGACGTGTTATTGGAATTCGAAAAGAGAATCTACAATAATATAAAGATTGATAGCAAGATTCCAATCCGAGATGTTGATGTTATTCCTGGTAAATTTAGAGATACTGATTACACAGATGCAGAGACAACTAATATTTTATCCAATAGTTTTTTAAATTGGGTTGGGTGGAATAGACTAGACTACAAAACTCAAGATTATTCATCAAATAACGAATTATCATGGAACTACAGTACGAGTAGTAGCAAATTAGATGACAGTGCACTCAAAGGGCATTGGCGAGGAATTTATAAGAATTATTATGATACCGATACCCCCCACACAACTCCGTGGGAGATGCTTGGTATTACGAAAAAACCATCATGGTGGGAAGATGCGTACGGCATTGCACCATATACAAGTGGCAACTTAGTTCTTTGGGATGATTTGGAAAGCGGACTAATCAAAGAACCGGGCAATAATATAATAGATACACGGTATAAACGTGTTGGGTTAACTAATATAATTCCCGTTGATAGTGAAGGTAAACTATTAAACCCATTTGTGTCAATTGTAAAAAATTATTCACAATCTGATTTTAGAAAGAGTTGGGTAATTGGTGATTGTGGACCAACAGAAAATGCATGGAGAAGAAGTAGTTCATATCCATTTGCATTGCAACGTTTGTTTGCATTGACCAAGCCCGCGCAGTATTTTGCATTATCTATTGATAGAGATATATATGCATTCGATAGCACAATGAATCAGTATCTTTATGATTCACGCTACCGTCTCGATGCAAGAACTATTGATATACAAACATCCACGAAGCCAAAGCATAGTTATATTAATTGGCTAGCAGATTATCACAATAATAACGGTTGTAGTTGTCTTGATATTGCTACCCAACTAAGCAAGGTAGATGTGAGACTTTGTTATAGAATGGCATCGTTCACTGATAAGAATTATTTAAAGATTTTCACCGATAAGAGTAGCCCCGATAGTTCAAATAATGGGTTATTATTGCCTGACCAAAGTTATGATTTAATATTACATAAAAACCAACCATTGTCTGAATTGCAGTACTCATCTGTTATTGTTCAGAAAACCGATGATGGATATTCTGTTTATGGACACGGTAACTCACAGCAGTATTTCGAAATTCTACAAAGTACCAAAAACAACACCAATAATATTCAAAATGGTGTTAGTTTGCCAAATGGGTTCACTAATAACGTCACCTTGGTGCCGTATGGGTATGTATTCACTAATAAAGATGCCATCGTTGATTTTTTAGTTAGTTATGGTGCATTTTTGGAATCTCGAGGCATGGTGTTCGGTACTACTGAAAATACCAACACGTTGGATTGGGGGATGATGGCTCAGGAATTCTTAAAATGGGCATCGCAGGGATGGGGGACAGGAAGCATCGTTAATTTGAATCCTGGCGCAATATCATTGGAGTTTAATAAAGAATTATCAATTGTTGATAATATACACGCCAATAACACACAGGTACTAGACCAAAATGGAGTCATGATGTCTCCAAATGATTATACAATTGCACGATTGGATAATAATTTTAAAATTGCCTCGATTGGTAATAATACTATTAATTTCTTATCGATTAGGTCAACGAGTTACGAGCATTTGTTGGTGATTGATAATGTTAGTATATTTAATGATTTGCTTTATAAACCCGTCAATGGGTTACGACAACACCGTGTGAGATTAGTTGGGTTTACAACATTTGATTGGAATGGACAATTGGATGCACAAGGCTTCATTCTTAATCAAGACAATGTTGATGAATGGAAGGCAAATACTTTTTACACAATCGGAAATATTGTTAAATTTAAGAACACTTATTGGAGTGCAGTATCAAAACTACAACCATCCACAACATTTAATTTTACCGAATGGACTAAAATTAATTACAGTGATATTAAGAAAGGATTGCTTCCGAATATTTCTAATAAAGCATCACAAATTACCGAGTACTACAATAAAAACACGACTAACTTGGAATCGGATGTTAGTTTATTAGCAATGGGTTTAGTTGGTTTTCGACCACGGTCGTACTTGGATTCATTGGATGATATTAGTCAAGTTAATTTTTACAATGGATTTATTTCTAGCAAAGGAACATCAAATAGTACAAGTGCATTTCACAATGTTAAATTCGACAAGAAAGTCACAGATTATGAGATTTTTGAAAATTGGGCGATTAGAGATGCAACCTTTGGTAATAGTGACAATACAGCATTCGTTGATTTTGAATTAGATAATTCTAAATTACAAAATAATCCATCGATTATTGAAGTAGTTAGTAACAATAACATCACTACAAAAACTCATCAATTGATTAAAGTAAAGGATGTGTATAACCAAAGTGTAACGCATACTACTAATAATATATTCCCTATTAGAACAAGTGAGTTAACCGATACTAATTTACCAATAGCAGGACACGTTCGTACAAGTGATGTTGATATTGCGTTATACGAGATTTCTGATTTGAACGGCGCTGCTGGAATTCCATTTATGGCAAATTTGTCGTCAGGAACAACAATTTGGGTTGCCAAGGATACTCCACATGATTGGAATG
>Ga0209576_1000593_pt1 | contig 23196 bp, 19 predicted proteins | sample SaaInlV_DNA_135m_FD_184686 | JGI IMG/M metagenome (GOLD analysis project Ga0209576, IMG submission 184686) | Marine microbial communities from expanding oxygen minimum zones in the Saanich Inlet - SI075_LV_DNA_135m (SPAdes) (version 2) | ecosystem: Environmental > Aquatic > Marine > Unclassified... | reverse complement strand
GGTGGGTGATAAATTCCAAGTTTTAAGAGAATTCTCAAAGGCTAGATTGACACTTTATCACAGAAAACATCAAAATTGATCAGGCAGTACATAATATTTCATTCTACTTTAATAAATCTAACATCATCTAACCAAAGTTTATGCAGCTAGATATTGTAATTCCCTGCTTCAATGAGGAGGAGGTGCTAAGGAGTACTCACTCCAGAGTCCGAAGTATTTTGGAAGAAGTAAAGATAAAAAAATTAATAGACGATTTCAACATTATTTATGTGGATGACGGTTCGACTGATGGAACTTTTGAACTTCTTGATGAATATTCCCAAAAAGAAAAGTTTGTGAAAGTACTATCATTCAGCAAAAATTTTGGTCATCAGGCTGCTTTATCTGCAGGCCTGAGAGTTGCTGAAGGTGATGCTGTTATATCTTTGGATGCAGATCTGCAAGATCCACCTGAACTAATAGAAGAAATGCTTATCTGCTATCGCAATGGATTTAAAATTGTTTATGGTGTGCGAAATGATCGGGAGGAAGATACTTTTTTTAAACGAATTACTGCAACGGGATTTTATAAATTGATGCAATGGCTTGGAGTATCTATTGTGCCACACCATGCTGAGTACAGGTTAGTTAGCAGACAAGTCTTAGAAGCGTTTAAGCAGTATGGGGAAGTTAATATGTTCCTTAGAGGTCTGTTTCCACTGATTGGATTTAAGCATTGTACGGTGAAATACAAACGCAAACAAAGGCTTGCAGGAAAAACCAAATATCCATTGGGTGCCATGTTGAAATTTAGCTTTGAGGGGATCACATCGTTTAGTGTTATCCCCCTTAGGGTCGCTTCTTTGGTTGGGCTGTTTGTATGTTTTTTTTCGCTATTGGCATCGGCTTGGGGTTTCTTGACTCATTTATTCGGCAATAGCGTTCCGGGTTGGACTTCTATCGTGTTACCCATTTATTTTTTAGGTGGTGTACAACTGGTTTTTCTAGGTCTCATAGGTGAATATATCGGCAAAATATATCTTGAAGTCAAAAAAAGACCGCATTACATAGTCTGGAAAACAATGAATCTGAACGAAAATAAACAATTAGATAATTTTGATTCAAATGATAAGAGTATTTCAAATGATTAAAATAAAAGGCAATTATATAATTTTACTTATATTGCTTCTTGCCTGTCTTTTTCGACTTGGAAGTTACAACATAGTACCTTTGTTCTCTGACACCGCGAACTATGCCAGAATCAGTGCTGAAATATCCAAAGGGGATTACTGGTTAACCGGCCCCAACGCAAGCGATAAGCCTCCTGTTTTTTTCTATGTCCAAGCTGCATTTTTTGCTCTATTCGGAGTTCATGAATCCGTTGCGTTGCTCCCCAGTTTCTTGGCTGGATTGATAGGCGTTGTGTTAATGTATGCTATCGGCAAAGAATTGCATAGTGAGGTTGCGGGATACTGGGCCGCTTTTATGCTTGCTATTTCACCTACTGCCGTGGAAATGTCCGGGTTAGGTTTAGTGGATGGATTGTTAGTGACAACCATTTTATGGTCATTTTGGCTCTTGCTCAAACAACATTATTTTTGGGGAGGTGTTGCAATAGGTCTAGCTTTTGGAGTCAAACAAACCACACTAGCTTTCGGCCCACTCTACCTTTATTGGATTATCATTTGCGCAATTTACAGGAATCCTGATCCAAGCCGGTCTTTGTGGTACGCCCTAAAAAATAGTGTGTTTGGGTTTAGTATTGTATTTTTTTCAGTTGTATATTGGAGTATTTTTTTAGCAGAGCAACGGCTGAAAATTTTTATGGACATTATTTGGCGTTTGGGTATTGTCGAAAAAGTTTCTGGACATGGGATGCGCGAAGTTCAAGGATCAATTGAATGGAGAATTTCTGAACTTGCAGAGCGATTTTCACAAATGATCGGTGTTTCGTGGCACTATTTGGCCCCAACATTTGCTCTAGTAATTATACTGAGCGTTGGAAGGGTTCTGCACTCAAAAATGAATGGAAGGACACCACTTTTATATGATTTGATGAATCTAGGGGTGGTCGGTTTTACCATATTTTACCTTTATGTCTATGTTTTTCATCTTAACAAACTGGGTGGGATTGCTTACTTATACCCTATATTTCCTTTGGTGATGCTCTCTTTTGCTTTTCTGATCGCAGATTTATACGCTGTCACTGCAAGTCGGAATGGAACCAAGCTTAAAAGGTTCGTCGAACGTCCTGCATTCAAGGTCTTGCCTTGGTTACTTGCTGGGATACTCATCATTTGGCTTTTAAACAAATCTATCAATGCCGTAAAACACAATATTAAAACCGCCTACAGCAAACCTTATCAAGGGCTTGAATCTGTTTCAAAACGTTTGGAAGAATACGTTGGTCCAAAGAGTATAATTTTTTCAAATCATACACTGTGGGGACTCGGATATTATTTGCAAGGATTCCACAATAGAAGGGAGAGCTACCAACTGAAAAAACATCTTGAATACATGAAATCAGTCCTTTACTCAGAACCTTACACAAATTCTTATATTTTGTTTTATCGGAGTCTGTACTATGAAATTGAAGAGGTGCGCAAGCAACTTTCTGGACAGTTTACCCTTAAGCCAGAATTTGAGAGTGCTGAAGGAAATTTTCGATTTTTCAGGATTATCCCAGCAAATTTGAATTATACCGATCCTATCGCAAAGCAAGGGCTTGTTTGGAATAACGAGTGGGAGCAATGGACAAAGGAACAAATTCAGCAAAGATGGCAGCCTGAAAACTTGGAAATTGAGACACGAATCAATTCTCAGACAGGGAATCAAGAGGTTTTATTGAATGTATCTCCAGCTCCATTTGATTTGTTATTTGCTGATTCTGTAGAAATACTCATTGAAAATCCACTCATGAATGTCCAACGATCCATTCATTCAAAGTGGCCAATTTTTATGAAATATGAAAAAATTGAAATACACTTTATTCTTAGAGATCAAACACTGGAAGAACAGGTGCGAGCAAAATACCCACAAATCACAAACTTAGGCATTCAGACTTCGAGGAAAGAGATACGTGTTTTAGCTTCTGGAAAAATGAAGGGTGATCTTTTGGATCTCAGATCCAGTTTTCGTTTTTCTCAAAAAAAAGATTATACAGACATCCAACTTCGGGAGATTCAAATAAATGAATGGGATTTATTTTGGCTGACCCGGATTTTCAAAAACCGCTTGATTCAACCGCTTAAAATTAACCGCCAAGCCTTGTTTGACTCCAACCTTGTGAGGATTGAAAGTCACTCAAGGGCAAATCATTTTTATTACAAGGGGTCGCTTTAAATCTGAGCCAGAACTATACCGCTACTGGACTGTTGCTTTTAGGTAACCAATTGGTGGGTTACCCTTCGACTTGAATAACATCTCAAACTCCGTCAGTATATTGTTTTCATTGTAATCACTCAGGTGCAAATCTGTGGTGTGTTCATCAATCTTGTAGGTTTTGAGTTGCTGCAGGATCTCAGTTACCGTTTCAAAATATTCGAGATGATCAGTTTTAAAACGTAGTTCACCTTTGGAACGGAAAAGGGGAAGCATCTGGCTTAGAAATTCAGTACTGAGGATACGATTTTTGCGTCGTGCTTTTTTGGACCAGGGGTCAGGAAAATTAATGTGCATGCAGTCCAAACTTTGGTTTGGCAAATATTCATGCAAAAACTCACCTCGCTCACGCATCAACAGGATGTTTTTAATATTTTGATGTTCCATTTTTTTTGCAGCGAGTACGAGTCTTTTGTAACGCAATTCAACGCCGATGAAGATGTCTTGGGGATTTGCCAGTGCCCATTCAATCAAGTAACGACCCGAGCCGCAGCCAATTTCCAGATGGACTTTTCCGGAAGCAGCAAGAATATTTTCTTTTTTGCTGTCCCAGAGTTGCTGAAAAATTTGAGGCGTAGGATGCGGAATTAGAAGTTCCGGATAATCGAAAACACGAGCCATGTACGGATTGATTTTTACCAGTTGTGCAAAAACTTCTGGATTTTCGTCACGGTGGTTTCGTGGGCGGAATCGCATGGAGATTAGAAATATTGGAGTTAGTTGGAAATAAAAATTTAGTTTTTGTAGAAACGGCTCATTTTTCTTATGACGGCACGGTAACACTTAAGTTAAGTGATAAGCGTGAGCTGAAACTGGCTGCTGAGATATGGACCGGTTTAGGGCAGCCAAAAGACTTGCCGCTGACTGACGAGCAGCAGGAATTATTGGAGAAAGAAGCCTGCTACACGACGATCCGCAACAAAATACTGAGCTTTCTCGCCGCACGTGAGCATTCTGCTTTTGAATTACGCAGAAAGCTGCAACAACGTTTTTATAAATACGCGGCATTTGATGTTTCTGTCTTGGTGGAGCGTTGTTTACAGGAAATGCAAGAGAGCGATTTTCAAAGTGACGAGCGTTTTACCAATCGTTTTGTCGAATCAAAACTCGCGAACAATCCAAATGGTCCGTACAAGATTTTACAGGATCTTCAAAATCGCGGTATCTCCCGTGAAATGTCAGAGAAAATTCTGCATAAACTCGGCAATCAGGAGTTGTGGCTGAAAAAAGCACTAAAGTGCCTGGAACGTTTGCATAAAAAAGGAAAAGAACAATCACCTGCGGTTTTAAACCAAAAACTTTACCAGCGCGGTTTCTCCTGGGAAACTATTGAACTGGCACTGGCAGAGTATCAAAACTTTATCAAACATTCTGAGTCCGGAGATTTAAATGCCGAACCGGAAACGTTCACTACTGAAAACCATTGACTCACAATTGTCGCAATGCATAGACAAGATTTGCAAACTAATTCCGACTCTACTGAAACAGATTCGTTACATCAATCAAATTTAAATTCTGGAGAAATCATCAATTCCGAAATAGATCAGCGTTTTCCGGAAAGGCTGAGCAAAGAACACATCAAGACTCTACCGATTCAATCGTTTGAAGGTAAGATCCATTTAATCACAGAAAGTAAAGATGTAAGTGACGCAATAAAAATATTGCGTAAGGCCTCTGTTTTGGGTTTTGATACTGAAACACGACCGACCTTCAAGAAAGGCGATCAGTATTCAGTTTCACTTTTGCAGTTATCCACACGTGATGATGCTTTTTTGTTCCGCTTAAACTATTTTGGACTTCCGGAGGAATTGGCGTCTTTGTTGGCAGATCCGGAAATTTCAAAAGTTGGAGTTGCGATTCTGGATGATATCCGTGCACTCAGAAAATTACGCAAATTTGAGGCCCAAGGTTTTGTTGAATTGTCAAACATCGGGAGTGAGTTGGGGATTATAACTTGCGGCTTACGGAATCTCGCGGCTATTTTCTTTGGAGTCCGTATATCTAAAAAAGAACAATTAACGAATTGGGAGCGTCCGGATCTTAATTCAAGTCAATGTCTTTATGCGGCTACCGATGCCTGGATATGTTTGAAAATGTTTAGTTTTCTGGAAAATGAAAAAGTCCTTCCAGAAAATATAGTATGGAAAATGCCGGAACCCCAACCTCCAAAATCAAGGCGAAGGTTCAAAAAAAAGAACCTGGAGCTGGAAAATTGATGTTGCCCCAAAAACAATGGTATGACTCATCCACAGCAGATCCTGAACAAGTAAAACAATTGTGCCGTGAGTGGAATACGAATCCGATTGTGGCAGAAATACTTTTGCGTAGAGGATACAAAACGCGTGAAGAAATCACATCTTTTCTAAATCCGCAACTAAAAAATCTCCGGGATCCTTTTGAACTTCGCCAGATGCAGGAAGCGGTGAATCTGTTGCAGGAGATGATTACTGAAAATAGGCGCATTGTAATTTTAGGCGATTATGACGTAGACGGAATCACGGCGACGGCTTTGATGCTGGAGTTTTTGCATAAATGTGGGAAGCTGGATTTAGACTTTTTTATTCCGAACCGTATAAAACATGGTTACGGTTTAACGGAATCAAGCACAGATATTTTGCTGGAAATGAAACCGGAACTGGTCATTACTGTGGACAACGGAATAACCGCAGCCAGGGAAGTTCAGCGATTGAATGATGAAGGGATAAAAACAATAATCACAGACCATCATTTGGCGGATCCTAGTTTACTGCCTTCCGGAATCGTGGTCAATCCAAATCATCCTGAATGTAAGTATCCGTTCAAAAAAATTTCCGGATGCGGTGTGGCACTCAAGTTGATTATGTCATTACGCAAATCGTTGCGGTACTCCGGATGGTGGACTGCAGAAAGGCCGGAACCAAATTTGCGCGACATTCTTGATTTAGCTGCTTTAGGCACGGTGGCGGACGTGATGCCTCTCGTGGATGAAAATCGGATTTTGACGCATCACGGACTCCGGGTGATGAATGAAAAACCGAGGCTGGCGATACGGGTTCTGCAAAAATTGAAAAATGTTAAAACAATTACTTCGCGGACATTAGGTTTTCAATTTGCACCTTTGCTGAATGCGGCAGGTCGTCTGGAAGATGCTGATATGGCTGTCAGATTTTTACTTTCAAATGACCAGCAAGAAGCTGAAAAAATGGCCAAAAAACTGGAAGCTACAAATATTCAAAGACGTGAAAAAGAAGGAGAGATGCTGGTAACAGCTCTTGCTCTTGCAGAAAAACAAAAGCATAATCCGGCATTGATTTTGACCTCTCCGGAATTTCACGAAGGGATAAACGGCATTGTCGCTACCCGTTTGGTGGAACGTTTTTACAAGCCAGTGCTGATACTCAGTGAGCGTGAAAAAAAGTTGAAAGGTTCCGGACGCTCCATTCCGGAACTGCATTTGAAGGACGCACTTTCGGAATGTGCAGATTTACTGGAACGTTTCGGTGGTCATGCCGCAGCAGCTGGCTGCAGGTTGATTCCGGAAAATTTAAATGAGTTTCGGAAACGGTTTTTTGCTTTTTGCAAGAAAAATATTCCTGAATCAATTGAGCCTAAATTGCAATTGGATGGCTCACTGGATTTTCCAAAATTAACGAATATGTTTGTGGAGCAGTTAGAGCGTCTCCAGCCTTTTGGAGAAGGAAATCAGGAACCGCTATTTTCTGTTGAAACACCGGAATCACCTTTCACAAGACTCAAAGAGATACATGTCAAATGGCAAGTAAATGGAAATGTTGAAATTATAGGCTGGAATCGCGCAGAGAACTTTGCGGAAAAGTTGCCTTCACAACTCGCAGTTAATTTGGGTTTTAACGAATTCCGCGGCAGACGTAAAATCCAACTTACTATCCAGGATTCGCAAGGATAATTTCGACTGAAATACACCCACGCAGCAACTAAATTTAAACTGTGAATGAACATCACAGTTACAAATGTCTTTGTTTTTGGAGCAGTCTATCCAAAAAGGTGATGGAGGTTTTCACGGCAAGTAAAAAAAGAAACAAAACGAGAAGATTAAAGAGAAAAAATGCATCCAGACACAATGAGGTTCATTGACAGATGGGCCGGGATACCACTATGTTTTTTTACAAGTTTGTTAATTTGGAAAAATAAAAAAACAGGTATTGGAGCTGAATCAAATGACACTATTGTCTTTATCGGTATTGCTGAAATCGGGGCGTTAGTAGTGGCATATCCTGCAATTCAGGAAGCGCGTAAACAACATCCACAGAGCCGGATTTGTTTCATCACCGCTCCTGCTGGGAAACAGACATTAGAACTGATGGGTTTTGAGGAGAAAGACATCTTGTTGATCAGAACAAGCTCAATTCAAAACATTTTAGGTGACATCGTCAAGATTCGTAATGTTTTTAAGAAGGTCAGAGTTTCAGCAGTTGTTCTAGAACCGTTTACGAGATTCAGTACTTTGGTAGCTACCTGGATAGGAGCTTCAAAACGTTTAGGTTGTCATCGTTTTTTGGCTGAAGGTGTTTATCTGGGAAATCTCCTAACGCATCGTTTGGTTTATAATCCACATCTGCATGCTTCACAAACATATTTCGCTTTAGCAAAATTATTGGAGGAACCGGAGTCAGTTGAACCTACCCTGAAAGAAGTAGTCGCTTCCCAAATTAAAAATAGGTTAAAAATTGAAATCCCTGAAAATGAACATCAAATTTTAAAGCAGCGTCTGCAGGGAGAAATTTCAGATTTTAGTTTCAAAAAGATTGTTTTGCTTAATGCGAATGCCAGTGATATTGTTCCCCTGCGAAAGTGGTCACTGTCAAATTTTGTTGAACTGGGCAAACGACTCCTGGAAAATGCAGAAATTACCGTTGTCTTGACGGGAAGTCCGGAAGAAAATGAGGCGTGTGCGGATTTAGCTTTGAAAATTGATCCTGATAGAGTGATTAATTTTGCGGGTAAAACAACTTTCAAAGAATTGATAACCCTCTATTCTCTCAGTGATTTATTGGTTACCAATGATTCTGGCCCAGTTCATTTTGCATCTACAACCGATATTCCGATTATTGCTTTGTTTGGTCCGGAAACACCAAAAATATTTGGTCCAATGAGCCCGCATGCTAAGACGATTTCACTTGGTTTGGCCTGTAGTCCGTGTATCTCTGTATTTAATCAGAAAAAATCTTCATGTACTGATAATCAGTGCATGAAGCAAATTACTGTAGAGATGGTGATTCAAGAAACTCAAAAAATTCTTAGAAAATGAAACTGTGGATTTCTTCTTTATTTTTTCAAAATCCTGCAATAAGCTGGTTGGCAATCACATTAGTTGTTTGGTGGTTTGGTATTGCAGGGCGGGATTTATTTTTGCTGCCGGCTCTTATTTTTGTTGGAATTCAAAGCTACCGTCTCTGGGAAAAAAAACAAGCCTTCAAGATTTCAACCAAGTGGGTCAATAGTTTATCCGGGAAACGCTGGCTGATCAGCATGTTTTTTGTTCATGTTCTTTTATATCTGGCAATAACATTATTAAAATATTATTCATTTCGCTGGAATGTCTGGGATGTGGGTAATTTCAGCAACAAACTCTACAATATTTCGCAAGGTAGTTTTTACTCTTCCTATCTAGGCTCCCACAATTGGGCTGACCATTTTTCGCCTTCGATGTCTCCATTGGCCTTATTATATCTATTAACTCCTAGTACTCACTGGGTTACACTAGCTAAAACGGCAGCGTATCTGAGTGTCCCTCTGCTGATATTTAAGATTTGTCGGGAAGCTTTTCAAAGTAAAGAGCAAGCTTGGAGCGTAACAGCAATATTGGGAGTTGCTTGGATGCTCTTTTATGCTCCTGCCTTAAACAGTCTTTATTATGAGTTTCAACCTTCTGCTCTGGCTCCACCTGTTATCCTTTATGCTTTTTTGAATTTTCAACGCGAACATTGGCTGCGTTTCTGGTTGAGCATGATTATTTTACTCGGTTTTAAGGAACACCTTGGTGCTGTATGGATTGGCTTTGGCTGTTACATGGTTTTGGTAACCACCAATAAAAAAACAGGTCTATTACTCATAGCCGCTGGTATCGTTGCAATTTACCTGATTATGTTTCAGGTTATGCCTTATTTCCGTAATTATGAAGAAACGTGGAGTATGGTCATTGGTCCGTTTCAAGATGTTCCAGCAAAAGTGTTATATATTTTCAAAATTTTAATTCCACTCTCCTTTTTACCTGTATTATTTTGGCGCATTGGGATTTTGGCTGGTCCGGCAATTGGGGTTAATATACTCTCAGCAAATCCTAGTATGTATTCAACGAGCTTTCATTATGACGACCTCTCTGCAACATTGTTGATGATTGCCATGATACTCATCATTTCAGCAAATTTGGACAAATTAAAAATTTGGCAGAAGAGAAGTTCTGGCCAATGGTTGATTTTGGTCTGGTTGGTTTGTGTATTCAGCTTGTTACCTTCAAGTCCGATGAGAGAACTCTATGCGGCAATTCCCAAGCAGTCCCACAGGGAAATTCGAAAAGAATTGATTGAGTTTGATCAATTTTCAAAAGGTGAATCTATCGCAGTGCAAACTTCACTTGGAACTCAATTTCATCGTAAGGACATTTTAGCAATTACACAGGATGTAAATGGGAATTGTTCTCCCATGCAACGAGACATGTCAGTTCCTGTCTCAAAATATTTACTCTTTGCCAAATCTTTAAACCACTACTTGATTAATGACTTGGAGAAATGCTTAAAAGAGATGGATCAATCAAAAGATTATCAAATACTTTCTGGATATCAACATATAAAGGTATATAAAAAAATAAATTGAGTTCTTAGCGACTTTTATAAAAAAATTATTATGTGGGGCTTCATTGTTTGGATGCTGAAAACAAGATAAAGCATAGTGATACATGGAGAAATAGCATTGAAAACATTCTACAAAATTTAGATATTGTTCTGCTTGTTCATAAATTAATATCTGGTTATTGTTTAAACATGCTTTTACGATTAGGTCTATGAGGGGCAAATTCCGCTAATACATAAACAACTAATGAAAAACAAAATTTTAGTATTTATAGCAACTTATAACGAAAATCTAAATATCTCAGATCTTTTTTACGATATAATTAAGATTTCTCCAGAATATGATGTTTTAATTATTGATGATAATTCCACAGATGGTACAAAAGAAAGCCTCGAAAAACTCAACGCTAAACACTCCTGCCTGACTGTCATTAACAGACCACGGAAAATGGGAGTGGGTTCAGCCCATAGAGCCGCAATGATTTATGCTTTGAAAAATAAATATGAGGAACTGATTACTATGGATGCTGATTTTTCACATTCCCCAAGCACAATCCCGCAAATGCTGGAAAAATTAAAGACTTCAGATTTTGTTATTGGTTCACGTTACATGAAGGGTGGAAAAAGTGATTATGAAGGTTATAGAAAATGGGTGAGTCTAATTGCGAATAAATTGGCCAGATTGACACTCGGAATTAAGATACACGAGTGTACGACTTCATTTAGAGCGTTTCGTGTCAGTTTGTTAAACACCTTAAATCTTAGTGCTATAAAATCGGATGGATACTCATTTTTTCTGGAGTGTGTTTATGAATTAAAGCATGTTGATGCAGTAATGACGGAAGTCCCAATACACTTCAAGGATCGTTTTCACGGTAATTCAAAAATCCCAAAAACTGAGATATTTAGAAGTATGTACAAACTTGCATGTTTGTTCCTCTCTAGGTTTTATAAAAAATGAGAAGATTTAAACAACTCAGTCTTAGTAGAGATTTATGGACATTAATGCTAAACATAGAACTCAGTTAATAGAAACATTTATGGGAGGATATATTGTTGAAACACAGTTTAACATACTATACAAAGAAAATTTTTATAATATAGTTGCATATTATCCGTTCATTATAATGCGTGGAGTTAGTTGAGATTAAAAAAAGTGTAGGTTAAAATAACTTAATGTTAATTTTAGTAAAATCTCACAGAGAAGAATAATCTTAATTAGTACTGGATACACAATTTATATTTTAAAAAAATAGAGTTAATAACTTAATCATTTTAAATAAAACTAACTAAGTTTATTTAATACACCATATGTATATAGAAATGCGAAAAACATTAATAATGTTACTTTTTGTATTTAGCTGTATTCTTTACTTTACTTTGTCAATACCATCCAATTCAATATGGATGGACCAAACAATGGCTATTAATATTGCTAAAGACATAATTGATGGGAATTTCCCATTAGTGGGGTACGTTAGTAGCAATGGGATGCATACATTCCCTGTTTTTTACTATTTGGTTGCGCCTCTGGTTTACATTTCAGAAGAACCAATATTTTTATATTGGTCAGTCGCTTTTTTCAATATTGTTGGAATTATACTTTTAGCAAATTATACTTTCAAAAAATACGGCTATCTTGAAAGTATAATATTATTATTATTTTCCGCGACACATGTTTGGTCATTATATTTTTCCTCCTTTTTTTGGAATCCAAACTATATTCCATTCTTTATGTGCATGTTCATAATATTTCTATCTAAGTTACTTAATGAAAGTAAGTCTGTAATATATTTTCATCTTTCAGGAATATTAATAAATATTGTTGTGCAGATGATGCCGCAAGCAATTATTTTAATTCCAGCTTTCATATTTATACTCTTTATTTTCAAAAAACTACCAAGCATATTGCACCAGATAATTCATATACTAATTCAAATTATATTAGTATACCCATGGTTGTATTATTATATATTTGTATTTAACTGGGACCAGTTCTATTCTAAAAAAAAGTTATTCAAAAGCTTTTATACTCCTGCTATGGAATATTTCAACTTTTTAGGAGGTTGGGGCTTAGCCAATGAATATAGAGCATATATCAGCTACGGAACAAACACTTTCCCAAACACAACAATATTCAATAATATGTTATTTGTCTCGGGTCTGATTCTATTAACAATGTTAGTCTATTCAACCTACTTATCATTTAAGCATATCCAATTTAGAGATATATTAAATATTCAAGTAAAAAAAATAAACGAATTGGACTTGCCACATGTTAAATTATTGATAGCTCTATCTATAATTAATTTGTCATGTCTTATGTTCCTGTTGGTGGGGATGCACGTGCATGCCCATCACTATCAATTTCTTACGCCTTTATTGGCGTTGAATTTTGCAGTATTGGTTGGTGTAGAAAATAAACGGAAAAAATTAATAATATCACTATTATTAGTAAGCATATTTATTCAAGGTTCATTCAGTTATTGGCGTGCATATTCGGAGTACACAAAACCCTATGTGACTGATATTGGATATTCGGATAAATTTACACAGTATTATGCTGATAATTGTAATGCAGATTCATCAGCATATATCTTAGATCCCCGAGGTTTACAGTTCTTTAAATCGTCGACTGGATCAGTTGATAAGAATGCTTGCGGTAAAGTTGTGCTTGTTATGAGGGATCATTATGCACAATCAGAAATTATCAGATGGATGCTTGAAGAAGAATATCGAAAAACTGAAATGGTTTTCAAGGATTATATGATTTGGTCAGCAAATAAGGATCTCCTATGAAAAAGTTCTTTATCATTTTTGTTTTTATAATATCCAGTCTCTTCATGGTAATTATTCTGTATGCTGGTGACATTTCGGAAAAGCTTACTCACAATCTAAACCGAAATCTCGATGTCGACTGGGGAGATGATCATCCAAAAATTACCAAGCAAAATATGAAAGTGGATCTTCTGGATTTGTCTGTAAAATGGGACACATTAAACATAGTACTTGTAAAATCTCAAAGTGCACTTATTCTCAATTACATTTCTAAGATGCAAGCCTTCAAGTGTATTACAAATATATCTTTCATGTTGAATATACAAATTGAAATAAAGTGCGATGAAATTAGGATAGACTATAAAAGTAATAATTGGGTCAGCCATGATGGAATGAATATCTCCAGTACTTTTTTCTTTGAGCGTCGAGTATTTGATGACATTTATGATAAGCAAGGAAGTTTTGAGGTGAAAATTAGTGCGAAAAAATTGTATTTGAACAAAATAAACAATGGCCAGTATTTAGTTAAGTACTATTTTGACAATAATAAAAAATTATTGACTAATATTAATGGGAGAGATATCAGCTTAACTAAGCAAAATGAGGGGCTAAATGTTCATACACCTGAAACAAATTTCTTTATCCTAAATCGTAATTTTTTTAATAACACCAAAAAATTGAATAAATCTGGGGCTTGATATATTGTTTTTGACAGCTGAGATTCTTTTGGTTAAAAGTTTTTGAATGATTAATCATCCAAAAGAGTCATCCTGGGTAAAAACCTAATTGATTTGTACACAGATTATTTGATCAGTTTATTCTTCAAAACTACTGCTACAGGTCTTTCATCCAGAGCAGACGCTTGTCTAAGTCATGATCAAATTACCATATTCTTAGCAGAATCAAATTTAGATTCTAAAAATTTGTAGTTAAATGTAAAACCGATGCTTCAAGAATTTAAAAAAGTCAAAGGCACCTTAGTTATAATTATGACGATAGTATTGCGCAAAAACCATATATAGTAAAAAAATGAAATTGTTTGTTATCCTTGGGATCATGCAAAAATGGCGCGTCAGTTGAAAAATTTGCCTTCAGAACTTGATCAAAATAATCCATGTTAGAAAATAGGGAAAATAGGGTAAATAAAATCTAAATTTAAAATTGCAGGATTTAGGTCAAACAATAGTTCTCTTTACAGTTAATAAAAAAACTATTCAAATAATCCTTTTATAACTTTAAGTAATAATGATTTCACCCATTTTATAAAAGTTTGCCCCTCACTATTTATAAGTGAAAGTAAATTGATGGGCTTCCTCATGGGACATTATCAGATAGAATTTTTAGACATGATCAATATTAGTTTGCCAGATAAACACAGATTTTTAAGGGGACTCTTTTGGCTTGTCTTTATGATGAAGGCACTTGAATGTTTACTACCCACCCCACACGGCGATGCTCTTTATTACCATTTGGTGGCCCCAAAAATATGGGCGTCTTCTTCATGGTCTGAGATGTCTCTAGATCTGTCCCATTACGTCCAAGCTGGATACTTCGATCTCATTTATTTCATCCCTTTCTCCTTTTCAGACTCCCTAATGAAGAATCAGATTGCTGGTCAATTTCTTCATTTCTTTTTCTCTATCGGCTTGGCAAGCCTCTTATGTCTTCGCTGGGTCAATCATAGAGTCTGGGGGCCACTGGCGGCGATTTCCATGCTCACCATTGCCAGGGATAGTGGCTTCTTTCACTACGCTAAAAACGACGGTGCACTTGCTTTAGTCTCTCTGGTAGCAGCGGGGCTGATTTATAGGGCTAAATACCTCGGGAAAGATCAAGAAAAGTTTAGTTTGGTAGTAATAGGGCTTATGCTGGGTCTTGTTCCAAGTATCAAGATGAGTGGACTTTTGGTGGTGCTACCACTGTCCCTCTATTTTGTCTGGCAAAATCGCTATAAAGTCTCAAATATCGTCATCACCGGCAGCATCGCCTTGCTCGTGTTCCTGCCGGCTCTAGCGAAGAATTACATCTACACGGGAAATATATTTTTCCCCGCCCTCGTTTCTAGGTTCCCTGGATTTCTGACTCAGCCCATGCTGGACCATTATTCCTTTTTCTATGGTAACCCCATGACCTTAGACACCTTCGGCATTCAGATTCGAGACTTTCTAACCGGTAAATTCCTCTTCATTATCCATCCCATTCTTATGTGGCTCAACTATAAATCTGGGAGAAGCTCCCTAAATTTCTTTGCCTGGTTGTCTCTTGCTGCCTTTGGGCTGTATTTAGTATTCAACGGTAGTCTGCCCCATCCCAGGTACTTTTTTTCCAGCTATTTCTTGTTGGTCTTGTTTATCTTCCTAAGCTTAAAAGCTATGTCCGAAGACCCCAAAACCAGCAGCTTTTTTACAACTAAAACTGGCCTTGTGCTGCTGATACTGATTGTTATGAGTGATGCCAAATTAGACTTGGTAGGCCGTAATATTAGGGATGCGGTGACGGGCCATTATTCTTTGACAGAACAAGAAATGGTGCGTAGGGAAATACCTCTGACAGCACTTTGGGATAAGATCGAAGCGAATGATTCGGAGGTTGTTGATTATGTTATTAGTGACTCGTACTCAAGCTCTTATTACCTTCCCCGGGGGGTCCGTCTGCATACGGCCAAACAAAGCTATGGTGCTGAGTTTCTACTTGACTGCCATATTCAGGATGATCTATCTCGTTTAAAGTTCTATCGTTATAGCCTCCTGTCCTCCGAAAATAGCAATCTTTGTTACCAATTTATTAGAGATCACGGAACACTACTGACTGAACTTAAGGGTCTCAAGCTGTATCAGAATCCTACCAGAGCAGAATTATAGTGGAACCCTTAAATGAGACAATATGCTAAAGTACATTCTTGTGAATGAATGAGTTACTGCAAGCAGTAAGATCATTTCAGTTTTGATTTCTACTAAATATCAAATTAAGACACAATTCTTCTTCAAGAGTCACGATGATTGCCAAAACATTTTCTGCTACAGTTTTAGGAATCGATGCTCATTTGATTGAGGTAGAGGTCGATGTTACGGTTGGGATGAGCGTTTTCAATATCGTGGGCCTGCCGGATGGTACGATCAAGGAAAGCCGTGATCGTGTTTTGTCGGCGGTCAACAACTCCGGATTCAGTTTCCCTGTGCGCAGGGTGGTGGTAAATCTGGCACCTGCGCCTTTGCGTAAAATCGGTTCCGGTTTTGATTTGCCGATTGCCTTGGCTTTATTGGGCACGATGGGCTTGTTTCCTCCAGAAAATCTGAACCGCGCCATGGTGGTGGGAGAATTGTCACTGGATGGTGAAATCCGGCCTGTGCGTGGTATTTTACCAGTTGCAGTGGCAACGAGGGATCATAAATTAGAGCAGTTGATTCTACCAAAAGCAAATGAAGCCGAAGCAGCAGTAGTCGAAGGAATTAGCATAGTTCCTGTTTCAACACTCTCTCAAGTGGTGCAGTATTTAAAGGGTGATTTAGAAATCACAGCAGTTGATTATGATCCACAATCGTTGTTTTCGCAGGAACAGTTTCATGAAGAGGATTTTCAGGATGTAAAAGGGCAGGAGCACGTCAAGCGGGCTCTCGAAGTTGCGGCCGCGGGATCACACAATTTGCTGATGCTCGGCCCTCCTGGTTCCGGGAAAACGATGCTCGCCCGTCGTATGAGCACAATCCTGCCGCCTCTAAGTTTTGACGAAGCACTGGAATGCACTAAAATACACAGTATCGCCGGTTTAATTCCTTCCGGAACAGCATTAATTTCAGCACGTCCTTTCCGCTTTCCGCATCACACAATTTCACAAGCCGGATTGGTCGGCGGCGGTAGTATCCCTGGGCCGGGCGAAATATCATTATCACACAACGGAGTTTTATTTCTTGATGAATTTCCGGAATTCCCACGCGCAACTCTCGAACTGCTCCGACAGCCTTTGGAAGACGGCAGCTTGACGATTTCACGCGCAGCGATGTCTTTGGAGTTTCCTTGCAAATTTATGCTTTTGGCTTCGATGAATCCATGCCCTTGCGGTTATCATGGAGCTCCAACCGGTCAAGGTGAAAACCGCCGAGAATGTAATTGTCCACCTCAGCAAATTCAAAAATACCGTGCCAAAATTTCAGGACCTTTGCTGGATCGAATTGATATTCACCTTACCGTGCCTGCAGTTGAATATGAAAAATTGGCAGAAGCAAGACAAGGGGAATCGTCCAAAAATATTCGGGAACGTGTTGTCCGCTCGCGTCAAATTCAGCAGGAGCGTTTCCAAAATTCCTCGACCAGAAACAACTCAGGAATGACACGCAAGGAGTTGGAAAAGCATGCCCAGCTTGCTGATGCTTCAAGAAAAATGCTGGAACAGGCGATGACCAAAATGGGCTTGAGTGCCAGAGCTTATGACCGTATCCTCAAAGTTGCCCGTACGATTGCCGATCTGGCGGAGCAGGAAAACATCGATACTCTCCATGTTGCAGAGGCCATTCAGTATCGTAATCTGGATCGACCACTTTAAGAGTAAATCAAACAAAAGAGGAATTCCAATAAATCCGGATTTGTAGTTTGGATTAAACAGACTTGAGTGTTTTTTAGCATCTTGACAGAATCAGACTTTTTCAAAAATCAAAATAAATTATCATGAATTATACTTTCCCTTTTACGGCAATTGTCGGTATGGATCTGGTTAAACGGTCACTGCTTTATCATGCAATCGATCCTCGACTAGGCGGTTTATTGCTGATGGGACATCGAGGTTGCGCAAAAAGTACTGTGGCGCGGGCCTTTCGGGAAATTTTACCAGCTCCGGCAAATGTTGAAGAAGCACCTTTTGTGGAAGTTCCTCTCGGCACAACAGAGGATCGCCTGCTGGGTTCAATTGACGCATCACGCTTGCTTGAAAACGGAGAATGGACTGCACAAACAGGTTTGATTCAACAAGCAGATTCAGGTGTCCTTTACATCGACGAAGTCAATCTGCTGCCTGATCATCTGGTGGATTCGATTCTTGATTCTGCCGCCAGCGGACAGCACCGCATTGAACGGGATGGTCTTTCCAAAACTGTCAGCGCCCGCTATATTTTGATCGGCTCAATGAATCCGGAAGAAGGCGATTTGCGCCCGCAATTAACTGATCGCTTCATGCACGGAATTCTGGTGCATGATAATTTTAGTGTTGAGCAGCGTCGCGAAATTGTTCGTGTACGGATGGATTTTGACGATGATCCGCAATTGTTTTTGGTTGAACATCAAAAGAATTTGGCACAGCTGAGAACGAAAATTATTCAAGTTCGGCAACAGTTGAAAAATGTTGAAATTACGGAAAACCTGCGTACTGAAGTTGCCGAGAAAGCGACTGCGTTAAATTTGGAAGGAGTACGTGCTGAACTCGGAGTTTTGCGAACTGTACGCTGCGCTGCGGCATGGCGTGGTGAAACTTCGGTTTCTGCGGATGATTTAGAGGAAGCCTGGATTTTGTGCCTCGGACATCGGCAGGAAAATCAACCACCGGAAAATCAAAACCCGAAACCTGAAATCAAACTTCCGCAACCTCCTGAATTCAAGCCGGAATCAAAGCGTTTGCAAATGCCGAAAACTTCCGCTTCTCCAACTTCAGCCCAGACAGATGAAATAGTGCTGGAATCTTCGCAAAATATGGCTCATGCGGAACTGGCTTCATGGTGGCAGAGTCCGGAACAAAAACAGTCTCCGGCTGCCTTTGTTTCCGGAACATCGCGTCCTGTTCCCGCTCACGTTTCTCATGCGCGTCTCTGTTGGAATTCTTCGCTGAAAGCTTCTCTGTTGAGGGGCTGGTCTCCGGGAAAAGCGTGGCATCTCCGCTTTCGCAAACCGGCAAGGCGGCCTAATTTTTGGTTGTTTATGGACGCAAGCCGCTCTACCGGAAGCATCGGTAGCAGTCCATCCTCACGTTTTTTGAATGAAGCACGTAACGTAATTCAAACACTTGGCGCAAAAACTTTCGGCAGCCGCTTTCATGTTTTGGTTTTGCAAAAAGGAAAAATCAGCTGGTGGATAAAACGCGGAACTGCACAAGCTGTGCAGAAAAATTTGGCACAACTTACGGAAGCAGCCGGAAAAAGTCATTTGACTTCTGCTTTGAATCAGCTGCGTAATGCTATTCAAAAACAAGGTGTTTTAAGTGGAGATCGTGTTTTGCTTTGTTCTGATGGCATGCTCAGTCCGGAGTCTGAAAAAACTGTTCCGGAAAGTAAAAAGCGGTTCAGAAAGGCGCTCTTGAGTCTTTCTGAAAGAGTCCGGAATATTGCGTGGATTCATCCTCAGTTACAGCGCGGAATGCGCCATTGGCTTCCACGACTGGTCGAGGGGACAGAAGTCCGCCTGATTTCTTTGGACTGAAATGCAAGACCCAAACAATCATAAACACAAAGGATTCATCGTCGCTGGAATGCACAGCAGCGGCGGAAAAACCGCAGTTACATGTCTGCTCCTTGCCGCATTACACCAGCGAAAATTAGCGGTACAGCCTTTCAAAGTTGGTCCGGATTATATTGATCCGGGATTCCATTCCCATTTCTCAGCCAAAGCTTCTGTAAATCTCGATCCGTGGATCATGGGACGTGAGCATGTTGTTCAGGCCGCGGAGCAATTTACGGAAAATGCTTTTGGAATAGCGGAAGGCGTGATGGGACTTTTTGACGGTTCCGATCCCACAAATGATTCCGGAAGTACGATGGAAATCGCACGTTGGCTCGGCTGGCCAATTTTGCTGGTGGTTCCCTGCAGGAACGCGGGACGTTCAATCACTGCGGCAATTAATGGTTTTATCGCGGAAGCAGGTGGAGAAGAATTATTTTCCGGAATCATCCTCAATCAGGTCAACACTGAAAGTCATGCGGAATATCTGCGAAAAGCATGTTCAACCTTAGAAGTTCCGATTCTGGGTGCACTGCCTGAAATTCCGGAACTCAACTGGCCGGAGCGGCATCTCGGTTTGCAGCCCGGAGTTGAACAAAAACTTGCGGATGCAAATGAACTGGCGGAAATTGCCGAAAAATATTTTGACCTAAATCTGCTTGTTAAAAAATTTCCAGCGCTTTCCGCATCAGTCAAACAAAAAAATACTCAGCACAGCACTCCACAAAATTTCAGCAAACGTATCGCCGTGGCACAGGATGAGGCGTTTCATTTTTACTATGCCGCTAATCTGGAATGGCTCCGACAGCAGGGTGCGGAAATCGTTTCGTTTTCGCCTCTACACGACAGTCATGTTCCGGAAAATGTGGATGCCCTGCTTTTAGGCGGAGGTTTTCCGGAAGTATTTGCAGAAAAGATTTCTGCAAATAAAAGTATGCTCAGCTCGCTTAAAAAAACGGTGGAATCCGGAATGCCGACTTATGCGGAATGTGGTGGTTTGATGATTTTAGCGGAATCAATGAAATTACGATCCGGACAAAATCTAGCGATGGCAGGAGTTATCCCGGGCATGGTTGAAATGACAAAACGGCTACAACATTTTGGCTACTGTAAAATAGCTTTGCCTGAAAAGGGAGAGGTGCGTGGTCATGAGTTTCATTATTCACAATGGTCTGCCGAAACGAACAGAGCCAATCTTTGGGATGTCACGCGTCATTCAACAGGAAATTTCCGCAAAGAAGGTTTCCGCACAGCCAACCTGCATGCCTCTTATGTTCACCTTTATTTTCCGCAAGCCGCCTCACTGATCGCTGAGATTCTGCGAATATATCCGAAAGAATTAGCAAAATGTTAATTGCAGAACTGGCTGCGTTGAGTGCGGCTTTTTGTTGGGCGCTTGGAGGCTTAATTTCAATTGGTCCAATCCGAAAATTAGGACCGCTGGCCTTTAACAGGGTGCGGATGTCGCTTGTCTTTATGATGCTGGCCGGAGTTTCACTGCTGACCGGAGCATGGCGTGATTTTCCTTTGGATACAATTCAAACGCTGATGATTTCAGGCCTCATCGGAATTTTTCTGGGAGACACAGCGCTTTTCGGTTCTCTGCAGCGCTTGGGACCAAGCCGTACTTCTGTCGTTTTTGCACTCAATGCACCGATGACGGTGATTATGGGCTGGTTTATTTTGGAAGAACATCTGCCCTGGCTCACACTGCTCGGTTGTGGAATTGTAACAGCAGGAGTCTTGATTGCCATTTTGGGTCGGCGGAATAAAGAAGAACCGCAAAGTATGGATTCTACTCAAGGGCGGCTGCGTTATGGAATCGCGCTGGGTTTGCTGGCAGCATTTGGACAAGCCGCTGGTTCAATCATCGCACGTCCCATTATGGCGGAGGGAGTCGATCCGGTTACTGCGTCCGCAATCAGAGTTGGAATTTCCGCACTTTGTCTGCTGTTTGTCGGTTTTATTCCTAATCCGCTTTTCAGACAGAAAACCCCGTACACGGTGAAACTCATTGCTCTAATTATGTTCAGCGGATTTTTAGCAATGGGAATCGGCATGACTCTCCTTTTGTATGGTTTGGCTCTGGGAGACGCCGGAGTTATAACCACACTTTCTGCGACAACGCCAGTGATGATCCTACCCTTGCTCTGGATCAGCACTGGTGTCCGACCACCCTTAATGGCATGGGTCAGTGCGGTTGTAACTTTGAGTGGCATCGTGCTGATAACTATCAGTTGGGGATAAATGCGTTTGCGGGAGTAGTTTTTTACTTGCCATTTAATTTGCGGGCGTTATAATCACTACTTTCAAGGTATGCTTCACGAGACTGCGTTTATTGTCTTCTTGTGAGTTAAAAGCAGGGAATTCCGTGTGATTCGGGAACTATCCTCGTAACTGTAATTGGAAAAAATTAAAACATAAGCCACTGAAAGTAAACGCAATGTTTGTTTTTGGGAAGGCGTTTTTGTTCACTTCCATAAGTCAGGAGACCAGCCTTGATATTTCCAAAACAGACTATTCGAGGCAAATAGTAAATGGAATCAACAGCTTGCTGTGATCCCACTATTCCTGCTTGTCTCACCGGTTTGTTACAAACTGTAATCCATTTTTCTAGGAGATTTATATGACAACTAATACGATTGCTGCAGTAGCAACAGCTTCTCTGGACACGAGTGATGCCGGAGTATTTTCGCAAAGGATGACAACCGCGGTGCTGATGCTTTCGGCAGGTATGGTTCTTCTTTTTGCGGTTGGATTCGCTCAAGGTTCCGGCAACTTCATGCACAATGCGGCTCACGACACTCGACATGCGGCCACTTTTCCTTGCCATTAAATTTCATTAAAGGAAAAATCAAATGATTTCAAAAGCATTGACGACCGTTCTTTTGACAGGTTTTATTGCGGGAATTTTATATACAGGCGCGCAAATGCTAAGGGTCACACCGCTGATCCTTGAGGCGGAAAAATATGAAATAGCTGAAATTGCTGTTCCGCATTCTCATGCGGCATCCGGAATTACGCATACTCATGTCTTGAATGGAGTTGCGGTTGATGTGCACCAAAGAGTGGCAACACCTCACGAGATTTTGCCTACTGCACACGACCATGCCGGAGTTGCTCATGATCATGCTGCAGAAAGCTGGGCTCCAGGAGATGGTGCGGAGCGTACGTTTTATACTGCTGTTTCAAATATTGTCACCGGAATTGCTTTCAGTCTGATGCTTGTTGCTGTTTATTTACTGCGTGGAAAAAAGGTGGACATGAATTCAGGTTTGCTTTGGGGCGCAGCGGGATTTGCTGTTTTTGCCTTAGCTCCGGCTTTAGGACTCCCTCCGGAACTTCCCGGAATGACTGCTGCAGCTCTGGAGTCACGTCAACTCTGGTGGATCGGCACCGTGCTCGCGACTGCGGTCGGTATTGGTCTTTTTAGAGAAAGCAAATCAATCCTGCCAAAAATTGCAGCTCTTGCTCTGCTTGCGGCACCGCACTTGATTGGAGCACCGCATCCATTCCTGTTTGAAAGCATTGTACCTGCAGAACTTTCCGCACAATTCGCGGTTGCGTCTCTGGTTACCTCAGCGTTTTTTTGGCTGGTACTGGGCGCCACTTCCGGATATTTCTATAAAAAGCTGGTTCTGGAATCCTCTGGTGTTTTTGTCAAAACTTCTCCCTTAAATCCACAGTGAACGTATCCGGGTTACGGCTTTTGCCTAACCCAGCTTACGAGAATTCCTCTACAGGATACCAGCATAGGTGCAGAGTCTATTTAATTCCCTAGATTGTACTTGACTGACAAGTTTAAGATTAAACAAGCAGTGACATTTTTCCTAGA
>Ga0209576_1000589_pt1 | contig 23333 bp, 19 predicted proteins | sample SaaInlV_DNA_135m_FD_184686 | JGI IMG/M metagenome (GOLD analysis project Ga0209576, IMG submission 184686) | Marine microbial communities from expanding oxygen minimum zones in the Saanich Inlet - SI075_LV_DNA_135m (SPAdes) (version 2) | ecosystem: Environmental > Aquatic > Marine > Unclassified... | reverse complement strand
ATTCCCCGTAATAGGGTACTTTTTTCGCACTTTTACTAACACACTAACTAATCACGATAACAGAATGGATCAGATGGAAAAAGAACTCGTTAGTAAAGAGGAATGGAAGCGAGAGCTTGATAGAAGCAATAAAATAATCGGAGAACTCTACAACAATAAAGTTGACAAAGAGTTCGTAAATCAATTGATGAAGGCTAAATGATGCTGGAACTACTGACGATGGGCGGAGGAGCGATTCTCGGAGCCGCAACGAAACTCACAGCGCAAGGGCAAGCCAACAAGCAGAGATCCTTTGAGCGAGCTATGGCGATGAGTGAGTTGGGTGGATCATTCGTTGAATCAGCCAGAAAGATGCAAACACCATTCGCAAATATGACTCGTAGGATCATAGTGCTATCTCTGTTAGGTCTACTCTACTACTCATACACCGCTGGATTACTTGGATTGAACATAGCGGTGCCCGTTGAGAGAGTCACAGGAATTAACTTCTTGGGTCTCATAGACACCACAAAAACACAGATCGAATACTTGACTTTTGAGAACACGCTGGTCATACAAGAGTGGATGAAGCACGCAATGCTGGCGATCATATCTTATTACTTCGGAAGTGGAGCGGCTAAAGCGTGAGCAGAAAAACAATTAAGGCGAAAGAGTTGAAACTGGATGATAAATTCTACTACAACGGTTTTGAGTACACAGTCAAGTATGTGAGCGAAACCAGAGTTTTGGGCAATTCAGGAGTTATGGGAAGTAAGACCGACTTGCATAAAGAGACGGACGTTGAGATATTACAACATTTCTAAAGGATGAAAAACATGAAAAAGATTGAAAAAGCTGTGAGTGTACCTGCTGTGAAGAAAGCCACGAAAGCACCCGAGAAAACCGCTAAAGCACCTGAGAAAAACAGTGAAATGGCGGGCACGGAGCCGTGTATGTGGACTCTGAACGTCGGTGAGGGTGATCAGATCGTCGCCGTGTACTCATTGGACGGTGCTGAGTTCAGAGGCACACGCAAAGAGTTCAGCGCGGCACTCAGAGGAGAATAGTTATGGGAGTCGCCACAACCGATCAACGGAAGAAGAACGTCAGCAGCCCGAACGCTCAATACGCTTCATTGCACTCCATGTGGAGACGCAATAGAGCCATTTGCGGTGGAGAACAAAGGACTAAGGCGTTCGACGCCGGTGTGAGTATGGATAATATGCTTATACCGTTCTCTCCAGGTATGAGAGCTGATCAATATCAGTTCTACAAGGCTGAGGCTGAACTACCAGGTATTCTGTCGCAATTCTCCAAGATGTTGGTAGGTGGTCTACTGCGTAAGAAGCCTGTGTTGGGCTTCGGAAAACGAGATGTACCCGACGAAGTCAGCGATTGGTTGTTCAACAGTTTCTCGAAAGACGGCACAGGCATCGTGAGCTTCTTGGATGAGGCTTTGTACGAGGAGTTGCAGACCGGTCACAATTGGTTGTATGTGGACTATCCAGCCGTTGTCGAACCTGAGAAATTGTCTTCCGAGGACTTCAAAAGATACAAACCTTTTGTGACCTTGTGGAAGGCTGAGAACGTCATCAATTGGCACACAACCCAGAACGCGTTCGGCGACAGCATCCTCAAAAGAGTCATAGTCAGAGGTCAATATGAGCGGTTCGCCGACAATGAGTTCCATCCGGAGCTGGTTGAGCGTATATGGGTTCACGAGTTGGATGATGCAGGTCTTTATCAGATACGCATATTCGACAAGACTTCACCGGACTCTCAAGAGGTGGTCAACGGGCGATTGGTTCAGAAGGCTCAGGAAGAAACCATCGAATTGGTGGAGACTGTGTCAAACATAATGTGCAACGGTAAACGCTTGGATGTGTTACCTATCTGGCCACTGAACGGCACAGTCGAACCCAAAGAACCTTTGCTCAGTCAGTTGGTGGACAAAGAGATAGCTCTGTACAACAAAGTGAGCAGGAGAAACCATTTGCTTTACGGTGCGGCGACTTACACACCTGTGATATCTTCTGACATGACAGATGACCAATTCGATGAGATCGTCGAGGCGGGTCTGGGTAGTTGGATCAAGCTCGACCGAGAAGGTAAAGCCGATGTGTTGAAGACACCCACAGACGCGCTCAAGGATATGGACAGAGCAATAGACTCAGGTATCGAAGAGATGGCCAAACTGGGCATACGGATGCTGTCACCTGAATCCGCACAATCTGGAGTGGCTTTGGAGATACGCAATGCGGCTCAGAATGCGCAGTTGGGTTCAATGAACACTAAGGTGAGTGTCACGATGAGCAAAGTCATGGCGTTTATGGTCAACTGGCGATACGATTTAGATCTGAAGCCTTCTGAGATTTCGTTCACACTGTCCACAGATTTCAATCCCGTTCCTCTGGGAGCAGACTGGTTGCGATTGGCCACTGAGTGGTACGAGAACGGCATATTACCTAGAAGCACTTGGTTGCAGCTACTGCGACACAATGATATGTTGGATCCTGAATATAAAGATGACGAAGGTATAACGGAGATCAACGACGATGAGTTGGTGAACAGAACAGACGACTCGGATTACGCCGATAAGTTTGAGTAAATAGAGTACTTGCCTGGGTTGACGCCCAGGCTTTTTTAACGCATTGAACAGCGACGGAGACGAACTGATGAAGAATGTGAATACTGAAGTATACGATAAGAGAATAGATAGAGCGGCGATGTCTCGCCTATACGAAGAGAGACTGAAACAGAAGGTCGATGAAGAGCTCAAAGCTTCAAAGTCAAGGGGTCTGGCGTTGTTCGAGACCAGCAAGAACAAAAAGACACTCAAGTTGGCTCTGAACAGAAACACAGACAAAACCTTCAAAAATATATTTGACATATCCAAGTTGAATCTGTTGGGTTTCGCCGGAGACCAGCTGAGTTGGACGCAGCAGACCATTGAGAGCGCGGTGGGGAAGATGTGGAGAACGGCTCAACCGAACAGAAGGTTGGCTGAGGAGCTGGTTCTGAGCACACCGATCTACAAAAACAAACTGTTGAAGGACAGCTGGGGTTCTGTGGCTTTGAGTGAGAAGAAGAGGATGTCTCAACAACTGCGCAAAGGTTTCGCTGAAGGCAAGTCTATATCGGAGATGGCCAAAGAGATACGAAAAGGCCGCATCCATAAGCTGACGAGGAATCAGGCATTTGCCATAACCACCACTTCACTCACATCAGTGGCCACAGCCTCCGACTTCGCTGTGTATGACAAGAACGCTGAGATTCTTCAAGGTTGGCAGTACCACGCCACACTGGATTCGAGAACCACATCAATATGTCGGAGTGAAGACGGCAATGTGTACCCTCTGGAGGATCACGTCCACAGACCTCCGTTGCACATCGGTTGTAGATCCGTCACCGTGCCTGTGTTCAAATCGTATGAAGATATGTCCAAGATCACCGGAGTCAGTCAGATACGCAAAAGGAACATGGCCAAGCTCAGCAACGCCGAACGATTGCGCTACGACGGTATGTTGCCTATGCGAGAGACTTACCATCAGTGGCTCTCAAGACAAACATCCGATGTTCAGTATAGACATCTAGGTAGCACAGGTAAAGTGACGCTGTTCCAGATGGGCAAGTTGGATGCCAAGAAGTTCATCACACCCGAAGGAGCCTCAATAGGCCTACGTGATCTCAGGAAGATGACCGATAAGGAGTACACAGCACCGGGAGATACTCGAAGATTCGCCGATGCGAAGATCAAGCTGGATAATCTTAAGTTGTGGGCATCCACACCAGAGGACTTCCTGGACTCATCTGACCTGAGAAGAGATCTCAAACAGTATTACCTACTTCAAGCAGGTGAGCTGGATGGTACACTGTCCCTCACCAACTTCAGAGGGGTCACACTGGCGACCAAGCGAAACACAAGAAGAAGAGTGTTAGATACACCTCCGAGGGAAGATCAGCTACTGTTCAATCCGATAACTCGACGATATGAAGATGCTAGGCGTTACCAGCCAGACCCTTCAGTCTTGGATAACAATCTGAGACTCGTTGATGAAAGTTCAGTGTTGAAGGCCGCCGATAAAGAGTTCATACACACCTTTATAAGAGATTTGAGAAAAGAGATGTCGGCCAACGAAGCCGCAGCAGTGACGGATAACTTGAGGATTGTGTTCACGCGTTTCAGAAAGAACGGAGAGGTGTGGGGAAATGCTAAAGCGGTTCTTCAATCGCAAATAAAGTTCGACATAATGAATGTGTCCGACACAATAGAGACTCGTTTGAGGGCTCGCTCAGACACATTCAAAAAGCTAACAGACAAGAGCTTCTTGGATCCAGTGCTCGGAGCTTCTCAACTCGATGATCTCCACGACAATCTGTTGTTCAACATCCGTGAGAGGAATTGGTGGGAAGATAACACGGCTCCCAAGCTGGCCAGAGAGCTGGCTCCCATATTTGACACAGCCATACCTGTTCATATAAAGTTGCGGTTGTCCGGTGATGACATGAAGCAATTCTATCTAAGATTTGCTCACAGGTTGTCGTTGGCCGACACTCCAGACAAAGATCAATTCGCCATAGCTTTGGGTAGAGATCTGCACAACATGGCCAACTTGAACGGCGACAGGCTTGCTTGGCACAAGCTCGGTTCGTCGTTATTAGAACAACAGAATCATTTGTTCAAATTGGAGACTTACGGTGTTCAGAAGCGAAGAATGCGTTCCAGAGCCAGTGGACAGTTCTTCGGTCAGTATTATGACACATTCTCTCAAAACATAAGAGTTGTGGATGACCGCATAAACAACTACTCAGTACTCCAAAGAAAGATCGATGTGGGTATGCGTATACCGAATGTGTCGGGAAAGTCTCGATTGCTGTTCCGTAAAGGTTACAAGACATACTTCATGAAGACTCGCATAGGATTGATGGAAGACACCAGAATACCTATAACCTCCACAAGATCCTACTCGGACTTCCCTGAAGAGTTCTTGGATCAAGAGATGGTCGATGCTTTGAATTGGGCTAGTCAATCGAAGTACAAAGTAGATGGTGATATGTATGACTTCACAAAGAAGTTGCTGTACTTCAAAGACGACAAAGGGCGCGCCAAATACTACGACAGCTTGAACGAGTATCGACATTACATGGCAGGTCGAGACGATACATACGAGCGTCTCAAAGCTATGGAGTGGTTACGCAAAGGCGATCACAGCTTCGACAACATAGCGTTCATAGACCATCGCGCACGCATCTATGAGAGAGGCTTCGTGGGTCCGCAGGGAGGCGAGACTTATAGACCTTTCTTGAACACAGCCGCTTCCAAACCCATGAAGGCAGATGGTTTTCGTAACCTGCAAGACACCACAGGAGCATTCCTCGGCGGGCTGGATGACTTCTTCGAAGGTAGATTCGATTCACTCACATTTCCCGGCAGACAGAAGATAGCTGAGAGGTGGAGACCTGAGTTGGTCAAGGTGGGTAATCTGATGTTGAGAGGTAAGCCGAACGACTTGAGAAAAATATTGGAGAACCCTATAGTCGGTCGTATAGAAGGTGAGGAGCTCGGTAAGTTCTTCAGGCTCGCGTTGGAGACAGCCAAAGTGGATAACCATCTTTCAGGGTCATATGGAAGAGCGTCTCTCAAACGGTTGGATGAGTACATGACCAGTTTGGCGTTGGAGCAGGACGCAAGTTCATCAGGAGCCCAAATCATAGCCCTGACGACCCGCAATAAAAAGTTGGCTCAGATGTCCAATGTTGTGTCCACAGATCAGAAGCGTAGATTGTACGATGAAATAGCGGCCATCACATACAACGATCCCCGATTTAGGGAGCTCAACCAAAGACTCCACCTGACCGAGAAGGATCTCAGAAAGGCCGCAAAGATGAAAGCTATGGTGTCGTTCTATGGAGCCGGTGAGCGGACAGGGATATTGACCATTGAGAGTAAGTTGGCGAAAATACTCGGTAAGAGTGAAGGCACATTAGTTGTCAAGGCCTCTGAAAGAGATGCTGTGCTGGGTGAAATATCCGCCAAAGCCGCCATGTTCAAACCCAAGACAGGCTATCCAGGAGACCCAGACACATACAAAGAGCTTATGGCGCTGCGAAAGAATGTCAAACAATCCTTCGACAAAGGCATACCCGTGGGTCAAGATCTGATGGAGCAGTTGTGGTTCTTGGATGTCAAGAGTAAGGAATTCGTGGACAGTCTCTCATCCAGCTACTCACGAATTGTGACTCCCGACGATTTCCGTAAGATCGCCAAGATAATGAGTGATCACTTAGATGAGCAAGTACCCATACTGAAGATATTCACCAGATGGCACGGTAGATTGGCTGAGCAATTCCTGATTCACAGCAAACCAAGTAAAGCGAACTTCGATTGGTCTTCCATAATCAAAGAGAAGCTGGTGGGTAGTCGAGAGAAGGGCTACACTCTTTCGGACAGACTCAGCGAGTTTCTGTCCGTTAAGGCCGGTGAACCGGTGACGGAAAAGTTTCTTCGTCAGTTCTCATTTTACGACAAAGACAGCAACTTGTGGGATATGTTGAAAGGTGTGAAACCTTCGGAAACCAGAAGGACTGGAGCCAAGTACTTGAAAATGGAGGTGGCTGATCTGTGGAAGTTGGGTGAGATCGAGATCTTCAAGGCCAACAAGCTGCCCAAGAGCTGGACAAGTGTGCCCAGTGTCAATATGTCGGGTAAGGTCGTGGAGCAAGTATTCAGACAGCGCTTTGAAGAGAAGCTGAAATACTTCGATAAGGACTCCGGTAAGTGGATAGTCAACATCGTGCAAATACCTCAGAAAACTGAAGCGACATGGTGGGAGCAGCTCATCAACAAAGAAGGTAAGATAAATGACATAGCTGATTCTATGGGTGCCAGAACAGCCTACGGGGTGAACAAAAACCATTCCGACGATGCGACGCTCGTGAAGGCTTTCCATTTGTGGGGAAAGAAGAATAAAGTGGACACATCAACCATCCACGATGCGTTCTTCACAAATGTGGCCGATATGAGTGAGGCGAAGAGATCGTTGAGACAGCTCTACGCAAATGCCATGAAACACAACACCATCAAAATGACGTTGGATGAGATGCGAGCGAGGGGACTCCCCAAGCACGTGTACGATGCATATCTCAACGAAGCCATAGAAGAAGGTTTGATCCCTGTGGTCGGTCGTTCACGACTCGGAGGACGTCTGATGACTGAGGAAGACCTGTTGACGATTCAGGATGTCATGGAAGAGCTTCAAGAAGACTGGCTCAAGCGTAAGGGTTGGTACGGCATCGGTCCTTGAAACTACGTGAAACCTACGTGAGATTGCGTTTAATAAGCCCTCGATGATTTATGTCGAGGGCTTAAGTTTAGATTGTCCGTGAGCTTCTTATGGAATATTTGGCGAGATCAGCCAGTGACAATCCGTGTGTCACAGAGAGAGTCTCCATCATTGTTCTGAGTTCCCAAAAATCTTCATCATCCACCAATTTAGGATGTCGTTGGCTCAGCAGATTGCCGCTCTTGTTTTTCAAGTGAGCGTCCTTCAATTCCAAGAAACGCAGGTAGTTTTCTTCTGGGTGTTCACCATCCAACAACCTATCCATCCACCCTGATTCTTTGGTCATAACACCCAAAGACCGCAACTGGGTGTCTGAGTAACCACCATTCTTCGACAACCCTTTTTCCATCATTCTCTGTGTAACTTTCATCATCTTTTCCTTTTATTATTTTTAACACTCAATACACAACTTGTCGTTTCAACACAACCTTAGACGGCTGGTAATCAGCTATCTTTGTTTACATATAATTGTGAACCTCAGCACCTTGAGATACCATATACATTTGGGTAAATTGATCGGGGGAGATCAGAGGCTCGTTAAATCAACAGGGGTTCATAAGGTGGTCGTTGATGGCCATCAAATTGAGCCTGTCGTGTTTTAGACACACTAAAAGCAACCTTGACATAATTAAACACCTTAAGCGGTAGCTATTGTTGGTCACATACACAGTAACCCAGCGACCTTAAGCTGTAGCTATTGTTGGTCACATATGTGATAGTTTAACATATCTCACTTTCAGCTTAAACACATATTTTTGTAGTTACATTAGCTTTTTATTTTGTTTGACTATTGTGTATTTTTTGTTATAAACTTTTAACCTTATGTAAATTGATGGACCCTTATAACTTTTTACGCCCTATAACCAAAGATAGGGCGAACTTGAATGAGAAATCATTCTTCTTTCTTTAAATCAACAAGGGTTTCATTTCAACATTTCAATCTCAAATTGTGGCACGCTTCGTTATTTATGTGTCAAACTATCCGCTTTTCAAAATTTTTTATGTGTTCCAACACTGTCGCGCGACAAGTTTCAAGATTTCTAAATTTCGTTAAAGAGTCTAGGAGCTTGCTTTGTTGGTTCCGTATGCTGTCTAGGCTATAAATAGACGTCCTTGGGGCTTTTGAGGCACTGCTGTATTCTTTGTTTAGAAGCTCTACCTTGCTCACTCTCCACCACCCTTCAGACTTGCTGAAATTCTCAGTCAAAGGTCTCTGTTACCGTACTCGGCCATCGGTCTTCCGGTCATTCCGAGATAATCATTAAACCAACAGAATTTCGATGATTTCGAGGCCACCCGCGTGGATACTTGTGATTTGTGAGGCGCGAACCTCTCAAGGATCGAATTTCGAGGTTATCTTAAATGATTGATCCCACCGCAAGATGAGGATCTGAATCGTGAATGGGGTGAAACGACCTCACAACTTTAAAAGTGATCTGTGATCGCACAACAACGGACTGTGTCCAAAGGAAATACCATGCCGAATAATGATGAACCAAATGAACCAAATACACCGAACACTACACCCAACAACCCAGCAAATCCAGCAATGGATGAGAAACTACTGCAGGAAAAGATAGACGAGGCGTTGAAGCCGATCAAAGAGAATCTGGATAAGGCATACGCCGCCAGAGACGAAGCTCTTGCAAAGGTCGCCTCAAAAGATCAAGCGGACAGGGAAGCTGAAGTGAAACGTTTGGAAGAAGAAGGTAAGCACAAAGAAGCTTGGGGGATGAAAGAAGCTGAGTTAAACGCTCAAGTGAAAGCTCTCACAGGTCGTACCGTCGAACTCACCAGAGACATCGATGTGAAAAACTCTTTGAGCGGACTGGAATTCAGACACGAGAAGGCGGCTGAGATGGCTTTCAAAGAAATCTCAACTGAACTTATCCAGAATGAAGCTGGTTCATGGAAACATAAAGATGGGCGATCGATCACTGAATACGCTAAAGCATTTTCGGATGATGTAAACAACTCATTCTTATTCAAGGCTAAACAAAATAACGGAGGTGGTACTCCGTCACCAGAAGGTGATCCAGGTGTATCGGACGCAGGCAATGGTTCTGTGTTTGAGCAGTCACAGTCTCAAGTTTTGGAGGCGGCGGCTAAACGACTGGGTCAGTAAATTTCAAAAACTTTTTAATGGAGCATATTTATGCCAGCAAACACAGGAGTGGCGGGAGTCACGAATGAAGTACTGCAAGAGGCACTCTCAGCCTATTCTGACGAAGCTTACACAAATGCACGTAAGCTTTCGGGAACAGGTATCGTGGGGTCCAATTCAGACATCGACACAAACACAGAGACATTCATAGGTCAAGTCCGTTGGGACAAACCACTGAATCCCAACATCAATGTTGCGTCAATCACAGACAGCACCGATGGAACAACAACTGATACAAGCACTGATATGCTTCGTTATGTTAAGACTGTACGTACACACGGTGCGCGTAATGTCAACATGAAGAAAGTCATCACTCAGCGTGATGGCTTAGCCAAAATCGGTCGTGACTTCGGTGAGACACAGGCACAGGACGAGCATAACGCTATCCTATCTGTGTTGAAAGGTGTAGCAATCTCTGAAGCTTTAACAGGCGCAGGAGAGGGTTCAGGATCAGCGGGCGTGGGTGGTCAGAGTTTCGACAACGATCCTTCATCTAGCACCAGCGGTTTCTACGTTGACTTGGGTTCAGATAAGATCATCAAGACTTTCGACAACACTAAAGCTTCTATGGAGCAAGGTGCTCAACGCGCAGAGGGTTTCTTGAACGCTTTGGGTATGGGTTGGAAAGACTATGAACTTCCTTTCTACTATCTCGTAACATCTCCAGAGACTATGGCTTCGCTTCGCAGCGCAAACCTAGTTGATCAGGATACTGTTTCAGATGGCAGCATCGACTTCCAAACAATCTTTGGTGGAAAGTTCCGTCTGATTCAGACACGAGCAGCTCAAGGCTTCACATCTGCACAGTTGACTAAAATCAACACAGGTGCAGGCGTGGACATCGTAGGAACTAAGACTTCATTCATCGTCGCGCCAGGTGCGTTGGCTATGGCTGGACTTGAAGTACCTACACCTCTAGAGATCGATCGTGACGCTAAAGCTTACATGGGTGGCGGAACAACTGAGATCTGGAAGCGTTGGGGTTATGTACTCGCACCTGCGGGCTACAACTGGAACGGTTCAGAGGACAAGTTTGTGGGTGACGCTGAGTACATGTACGCTGTTGAGGGAGGTACCGCGAAAGCTCTAACTTCTGTAACTAGTGGTACTCTCGCATCTACAGTCGGTACGTTTGAGCGTAAAGCTTCATCCGCACTAAGTCTCGGAATCATGCCTGTCTTCCATAGCTAAAAGGAGCTCGAAATGGCGTTAACTGTTGGAACAAACTCGTACAGCACTCTGGTGGATGCCGATGCTTACTTTAATGATCGTCTGGATGCAGCCGCTTGGACGGAAGCTTCAGACACTTCAAAGGAGCAAGCTTTGGTGACCGCCTCGCAGGTGCTGGATGGGCAGACTTACACAGGTTACGCTGAGTCGAGCTCTCAAGCTATGTCTTTTCCAAGAATCGGAAGTTATGGAGATCCTCGTTTGGGGATCATCGTGGAGTTGGATGGTGTGCCCGCTAGAATCCTCCGAGCTCAAAAAGAGCTCGCTTATCATCTTTTAAATAATGATGGTTTGCTGGATGATACGGGTGCTGTTGAGAGTCTCAAAGTGGGCTCTTCCATTGACCTTAAACAAGTCACCTCCGCGAATCTATTACCTTCTGTGGTCAGAAATTTGATAAAACCACTCTTGGTCAACAAAGGCTCCAAAACGTGGTGGAGGGCTAACTGATGTCGTTCAGAAATCTCATAGACGGAAACCTTAATAAGGCTTTCAATCAGGTGAGAGATTTGGCTTCAGATGCTGTTTTGACCAGAAAGAGCGATCCGTCGTTCGATTTCAATTCAGGAGCCATCACCACAACAGACACAACGCTGAACATCAAAATCATCGCAGTGGCTTCCACTCAGAAGACTGAAGATCACAATGTCGTAAAAAAGGAGGCTCTTATGAAGTCTCGAGAGATAGGTGCTCTAACACCTTACGACACATTGACTTTTGACGGATACGAGTGGAACATAGGCGAGAAGATGGTGAACAGCGGTTTTGTGTTCTTAGTCGAAATATTTAGGGAGGCGTGATGGGAAAGTATGTAAATCTTGAACAGAACATCTTCTCAATTTTCGGAAGCTCTGAATGGTTGGCGGAAAATATTAAAACATATCCGTCGAACTTCATAGCTGTGGACGCACCCAGTGAGTTCTTGAGAATATCCGTGATTCCTGCGGGTGAAGGTTTAAATCTTCGCTCGGTTTCTGGGATCATGTTAGTGGATATTTTTGTACCCTCTGGTGGTGGAACACGACGTTTAGGAGAAATAGCTGACAAATTGGACTTGTATCTGGAAGGTCAAACGACCGACCGTGTGCAGTTCGGTTCGAGTGCTATGAAAATTTCGGGAAAAGACAAAGACAATCCGACATTGTTTCGGTCACAATATTCAATATCATTTAATTACTATGGAGTAATATAATATGGCACATGTTGCATCAATTGGCGCAGGTATGTTTTCAGACCTAAGCGTCTCAACTTCGTTGGTTCCAGCCACGAAGAACCAAACGAGTCTAGACGGCGTTTTCGCCACAGGCACTTTCGAGCGCATCGAGAATGTCCGTGAGTTTCCTGCTATGGGAACTCCACCAAACATCGTAAACGTTCCTGTTTACGGTTCAAGCACTTCTCAGCAGATTCAGGGTCAAGCTGACGCTCCTTCAATGGAGATCACAATGAACTATGTAGCTACTGACTGGGCCGACGGCACTAGTTTGGGAAGCATGGTGGGAGACGGCAATCAGCGTGTATTCCGCTTCGCTCTTCTTAACACGGAACCACCAGGTTACGAGTCAGGCGGCGGTGTAAGTGGTCTCGCTGGAGACACTTCAGACGGCACAGCTACAGAGAACAGTTACTACTATTGGGTTGGAAAGGTTGAGGCACTTCAGGTGAATCCTCAGCTCACTGATTCAAATACAGCAACTGTGACAATCACTGTACAGTCTGACTTCTTCGGTGCTTTCACCGTGGATCCAACTGCTTAGTAGTTGAGATTCCGTTGGGGAGGGTGGCTGTGGCGAGCCTACTCTCAAACAACTCCGTCGCCGATGACGGGTGTCCCCACCGAAGGAGGTATGATGAAACCATTCAGAATAGATTATGTGATAGAGCTGACGCGTACAAAGATGCTTGAGAATATAGAGTTCAGCACAGAGCGAGTTATGGAGAGATTTCCAGAGTTCGTGGGTGCTAATGACGATAAATCTCAAGAGGTTTTCAAGACTTTGGCGACATTGCAAAATATGAAGAAACACATAAAAGGGTTCAATTATGAACGAAATCAAGATAAAGAACAGCGGAGCTGATAGCGAAGCTGACATCACGGAGAATAGTATGAAGAAATTTGTGGGAATGAAACAAACAAAGAAGGTTAATTTCATGGGCGAGAAGATTGAGATCAACAAGCTCACAGTCGGTGAAGTTAAGCAGATTCAAGAAGTTGCAAAGAATTTGGAAGACGATGGATTCGCGGTGATAAAATCAATCATCTCGATCGCAACTCCGGATGCGTCTGACTTGGAGGATGATGATTGGGAGTCGCTTCCTATGGATGAGTTGACCAAACTGTCCAACGAAATAATGAAATTCTCAGGAGTGGATACTTCTGGGGGAAAGTAGAACTGTCGGCTGAAAAGCTGGCTTTACACGATTTAGCCCTAGCGATAGGGACTCCGGTATATGTAATGGAGGCAGAGATGCCTCAATCTGAACTCCAAGATTGGATGGAATATTTCGAGAAGAGACCTCTGGGTTGGCGTGCCGACTTAAGAGCTTATCGAATAATGGCATCTATGGGCTTCTCAGGGAAACAAGAAGAAGCTTTTCACAGCCTCGCTGTCTTGTCCAAAGAATCTCAAAGAACAACCACACCACTAGACTCATTGAAGTCATCATATTTGTTTCACAAGATGATGGGTGCCAAAGGTGGTAAACAATTGGAGATTGTCTAATGAAGATGATTGTGAAGGGTGTTAGAAGCACCCTAGCGATGTTGGAATTGAAGACTTCGGAACTCACGGAAAAGCAGTTGAAGCAGACTGTGAGACGCATGACCAAAGATCTGTCATATGAAACCCCGGTAGATACGGGTAAGGCGAGAGACTCATGGAGTTCTTCTTGTAGAGGTAAACGGTGTTCAATACGCAACGACACAGAATATATTGAATACCTCAACGAAGGTTCATCCAAACAAGCTCCAAAGTACTTCATCGAAGCCACTTGTTTGAAGTATGGAAGACCTTTGGGAATTGTTGTACAAGTCAAGTAAAGTAAGCCCTCTATTCACGTAGAGGGCTTTTTAACGCATTTTAAATTGAAAAGGAAATCCATATGGCTATTGTAGTAGAGACTGTTTCGGATTCAGCGAAAGCTAGAGAGGACATGGCGAAAATCCGCCAAGCGGTTATAGGTATCGAGAAAAGTTCGAAAGATGCCACGTCCTCAATGAGGAATTTCGCCAAAGCCATTGCTGTTACGGTAGTCACTTTCGGCTCATTGAAGGCACTATCTTCGGTCTCAGACTCAATCACCAACTTTGAAACAAAGATCCGGATGGTGACAAAGAGCTCTAAGGAAGCTTCACAAGCTTTCAGAGGTCTTGCAAACGTGTCTATGGGGACTCGTTCAAACATAAATGCAGTGGCTACGTTGTACCAGAAGACCGCCATATCCACAGAGCGTTTAGGCACAAGTCAGAAGGACATCCTCAAATTCACAGAAGCTGTGACTAAGTCGTTGGCCGCTTCAGGAGCCACAGCCACAGAGCAGTTCAGCTCGATTATGCAGTTGGGTCAAGGTTTGGCTAAGGGTGTGTTGAGCGGTGACGAGTGGCGCACGATCGCTGAAGCCGCTCCGATCTTCTCCAGATCTCTCGCCAAAGGTTTGAAGATCAGCTACGGTGAGTTGATCAAGATGGCTCACGCTCAAGAATTGACCACTGTGAAACTCTTGAAAGGTGTGTTGGCTTACACCGATGGAATTGATGAGGCTTTCAGCAAGGTGGGGGTCACCTTCAGCTCAGCTTTCACGAATTTAGGCAACGCAGGTCTCTTGGTTTTTGATGGTTTTCAGAAAGCCGCCGACGTGTCGTTCGGCAGTGTTGCCGGTAAGATCAATGACTTCGCATTGAAAATGGCGGAGATCGGTCAACGTATGTCTTACTATTTTGCGATCGCTAAGGACACAATCTTCCGTCTGATGTTCGATGTGGAGCAGTTGCTCCGCAACAACGCTGTCTCCATTTTCTTTCGCGATACTGTGTCTGGCATTATACAAATGGTCTCTGCAGGGTTCAGCAGAGTTGTAGGGTTTTTCAACAACGTCAAATCGAAACTCCTCTCAGCTAAGTTGAAGATTGAGACCTCCGACATCTTTTCAGATTTGAACCTATCTCTCGCGACAGTAAAAGAGTGGGCCAAGAATGTCGAAGGCTGGTTCTTCTGGTTGTACGACAAGGTTATCGGTAACTCGTGGGTGCCCGATTTAGTGAAGGATACAGTTTCGTGGTTCGGTCAGTTGCTGAAGAAGCCTTTGCAGTATATCAAGCAGTTCGTGAACTTCGCAAATGAAAACTTCAAGACCTTATCCATCACAGCTTTGTGGGTAGCTGCCACAGCTGCTGTATATACATTTCGTGGCTCGATCTTCTCCGTACTATCAGCTGTTTTGTCCATGAAGACACTTTTAATAACAGCGTTCGCTGGAATTTCTGCGTTTTCAATCTCTAAACTCTTTGAGAAGAAAGATGTGAAGAAAGCCACGGATACCCTGAAGGATGGTATCGACGATTCATTCGACTTCAAGAGTGTAGACATCTTCACCAAAAGACTTGAGGGTAAATATGCGTCGATGAAAGCGAGCCTTTCTGAGTTCTTCACTTTTTCGTTGATGGAAGACTTTGAGTTTAATCTGACATCAGTTACGGAGTCCCTGGAAGGTATAGCTTCCAGCATAAAGACTTTGGTCATAAAGACGTGGGAGACTATGTCGAGATGGGGACGTATCTTCTCCGTGACTGCGGTGGGCGCGATGCTGTTAATTGGTCTGCAAGGTTTGGTGGCTACGCTACCTGCACTCTTTGCAACCAGCCTAGGTCTGTTGTTTGCGGGGGTACTTGCGATACCTACGGTCAAGGTCTTCGAGATCGATGTGATAAATATATTTAATAAGGTGCTGCACCTCATCGAGAAAGGCTTATCCTTTATAGTTAGACGTGGAAGGGATGCCACGGGCGGCTTGATGGGTGGCTTGGCGACATCGAACCCCACAGAGATCCTAGCGATCGTCGCCAAAGCCATGTTACTATTCTCCGCTGGTCGAGCTATTTACGCGAAAGGCGCCAAGGCTTTGATATCTATGCCTCAGAGATTGAGCTCGGACATCGCGGATTCCTTGAAAGCTAGAGTCGGCGAAAAACGACTCTCGCACTACCAAAGTCTCGTGGCTAAACAGACACCTAAGGCTCTGCAGGCTCAGACCAAGGTCATGAAGACCGCCTACAAGCAGCAGTTGAAAGCGTTGAGTCGTATGCGTAGTCAAAACGGTTCAATGCTAGGCTTACAAAAAGCGCAAGCTCTGGCCAAAGGGCGTGGATCGTCGATTGGTTTAACTAACGCGCAGTTGAGGCAGGCAGCAAACGCTCAAAGTGCTCGTTCCGACTTTCAGGCGAATTTACGTTCAAGAGGTTCTATGGAGTCAGCATTCCGTAAGAACACTGCGACAGTCGCACGTCTGAGTACAGCTCAAACATCTTTTCGTGACTATATAAACGAATCACGCCGCAATGCATTGGCCGGCGTGAGAACAGCCACAGGAGCTGTTGCAGGTGTGGTGGGTGGTGTTGCGGGTTTCCAGCTGGGTAGTCGCATCGCTGAAGGCATGACCGAGTCATCTTCAGGCATGAAGATGGGTGTCATGGCAGGTTCCGCCATGTTGGGACAGTTCGCTGGAGCGGGTCTATCCACAGCCTTCTTAGATTTGGGTGGTCTGTTCTTGAAAGTTCTCATGGCAGGTCTCAAGCGAAGTCCTCTCTTCATGATACCTGCACTAATCGTTGCGGCATTCGTGACCGCTTATAAGATGTTTCCCGACATAAAGTCGGCACTGGGTGACAGTCTTAAGGACATCTCTACAAACCTTTATAAAGCTCTCAAGTCAGGAGGCCTCTCTGTAAGAGATAGCATCAAAGAAGCTTTTGCTCCAGATCCTGAGACGGAGAAAGAAGCTATAGCGGTGAAGGAAAGTAAGACGTCTCTCGAAGCTAAGCAAGTTGAGATTCTCGAAAAATTGAACAGAGACAGATCATCAGAGACCATGTCTAGTCTTATGTGGGAGCTGGAGCGGAACATTCAGACTTTTTTGCCGCTTATCTATCCCATTGATGGCAAGACAACAAAAGAAGATAGTGCCAAATTCAAAGCCGCTTATGAGACTCTCCAAAAAGATATACAACGCCGCATCAGCCTCGCGAGACCTCTGTCTCCAAAAGAGATAGAAGCTCTGGAAGCCGAGCTACAGGATGTAGTTATAGGTTTAGAGGATTTGGATAAGGTGGCTGCAGCTATTGTAAGCAAGGCCTCTGACGTTGACAAGAAGAGCGGAATTTTTGTCGGTTCCGCTGAAGGTGCAGCTCGTATAGTTGGTGGTAGCGATATCTCACAACAATCTTACGATAGAGCAAAGACAGACTTAGCGATTAAGCATGCGTTCCTGAAGTTTGTCAGCGATGTTAAAGTGTTTATAGATGGTTCACCTCTTACGCAACCGCCTGAAGTGTCATTCGAAGAATATGCAAAACGCATACAAGATGACACAGACTGGAGAGAAGCAAAATTAGCTGACCTCCGCGAAATGTTTAAAGATACCACAGGCCGAAGAGAAGCACAATTAGCTGACCTCCGCGAAATGTTTACGGGTGTGTGGGCTATGTTTAGCGACCCTTATCGTAAGGGTGACTCTCCACAAACAGCTGAAGAGTCGTTGATGCTCGCTGAGAGAGAGTTAGTCTCAGTGAACACGGCTCTAACGACAGCTACAGATGATAATAGAGATACTCTGGAGCGGACTGCGAGCAGCTTGACAAGCAGTATCGCAGCATTGAAAAGTGTCATCAACGCTGCTAGAGTTGAGCGCCGCGAAGATGCTGCAGCTGGCGCCAATATGTATGAGAAACTCGGCAACTTTCTCACACCTGCCTGGTTTGACACACAATATCGAGAGCAGGGTAAAGTCATTGCAGATGCTGTACTCGAGACCGGTATAGCGCGATCAAAAGCTATCGTCGAGTTTGTGGAAAGGGACATTTGGGGTGACCGAAGTAAAAAACCTATAGAGAGAGCTTCAGGTGGCCCTGTTTGGGGCTCCGGAACAGCCACTAGTGACTCCATACCTGCGCTGCTGTCCAACGGCGAATATGTGATCAACGCCGAATCGACGAAAAGACATAGGGGTGTGCTGGAAGCTATTAATAGTAAAAAGCCGACAGGGATTATGGGATTTTCTGAAGGGGGTCTCATCGCTAAAGGCTCTGACGGTCCCGTTAAAGGTGATAATACGATTTTAGGCTTTATAAGCCGAGGCTTTGAAGCTTTGACTGATCGTCATGAATTCGCTGAAGCTATAGGTCTACGATTCCAAGAACTAAAGATCCGACTAGAACGTAGCTGGATTCCAGGCACTAAGGCTGCCGGCGATGGTTTTAACGATATAGGTCAAGAATTAGGAGACCCATTGAGGCATGCGTGGGCTTCAGCTGCTGTTACCTTAAACTACGGCGAAGATTTTGCATTGATTGTGGGTGACCTGCACGAGCTCGACAACATGTTAGGTCCTGAAAATTTAAACTTCTTAGATCTACTTAGTGGCCTCGAGATCACTGAATCCAATCGTCAAGACTTTATAAATAACGCAGTGGGCCGAAAAGTCGGCAAGTCCTCTGGAGATGTTGTGTCTGCTTGGGACCAAATTGTGGGTCTTTTGCAGGATGATTTGTACTCAGGCAACATGAATAACTTCATGGTAGGTCATTGGGGTTCGACTCGTGGTGACTTACCTGAAGGCAACCAGAGACTTTACGCGATAAACTCGTTGGAACGACTCAAACAGCACCCAGTGCTTAGACACCACCTCAGCAAATATGCCGACGGAGGTCTCGCTTCAATGGGGCGCGACGGTGATTCAATGCTGGCCCACATCAATCCCGCTGAGGCCGACTTGTTGAAAGCCTTCGGAGGCTCCGGAACGGTTAACCCTCGGACAGGTCTGAGAGAGTTCAGCAACCTTGAATTGGGTAAGGACTTGAAGGACGAGACAGAGAAATCTGTGGAGGTCACTGAAACTCTCCTTGAGAAGCTAATTGCTATGTTCAAAGAACTCTTCGCTGAACTCAAAAAGGGTTTTAAAGGTGTATTCGGAGACTCCGACGACGATACTACAAAAGTTAAAACTTTCAGCAAAAGCGTAGAAGCTTCAAAGATACCTTGGGCCCAAACCAATATAAACTACAATAGTGTGGTGGATCAGTTGGAGGATCGCACCGTCAAGTCTTTCGAGAACTTCTCGATGGCAGACTTGGATAGAGTGAATAATCTCTTCGACAGAATAGGCGAGTGGAAAACGACCTTGACCGATGAGACTGCTTCGGTGGCCAGCAAGTCCAGAGCGAAAGAGCAGATCAAGACACTGTTCGGTGAGGTGGATAAGATCAGCGAGATGTACGTCGCATTAGGGGACGCTGAATGGATGTCAAACGTGGAGAATCCAGCTTTCGTCAAGATCGGTGAAGAGTTCGCCGAAGGTGTGGAGTCTGACTTTAAAACAGGACTATCCTCGCTGCTCCACGGAAAATCCGACTTTAAAGAGTTTACGACCGGCATCCTCGACAACTTCACGAGTAACATCATCGACACCTTCGTGGGTGGCTTCACCGACTCCCTTTTCAAAAGTTCGAGTCTGGACGAAGGAATGGAGAGCTTAGGTTCAGGTCTGGCAAGTTGGAGTAGCTCCTTGTTTGACGGCATCGACATCAGCAGTATATTCAAAAGCAGTTGGGGTTGGGTGAAGGGTCTCTTCTCTGGGTATGCGGACGGTGGTTACGTCTCAGGGCCGGGAACGGGTACGAGCGACTCGATTCCAGCGAGACTCAGCGACGGTGAGTTCGTCGTCAATGCGGCGGCCACCAGAGCGAATTTAGGGATGCTTCAAGCTATCAACAGCGGCAGTATGCGCAGGTTCGCTGTGGGTGGTTTGGCCACAAATCTGGCACCTGTGAACACGAATGCAAGTGTCCCTCAATCCACCGTAGTCAACTTAAACATAACAGGTGACGTCAGTCGCCAAACCAAGAAGGAGATTTATTCTATGGCCCCACAAATAGCTTCAATGGTCGAAGGTAACTTCAGAGAAAGGAGAGTGATGCGATGAGCCAACTACTATTCGGTAAGTACCCCTATCTGACACCTCTGTCAATCGAGTCGAATGAACCGATCATTATGTCGGAGTCGCTGAACCTCAAACGTAAAGTGATCAAAGACGGCTCTCAACGGTTTGAGTTTAAAGTGACAGTGACGGACGGTGTGGGAGCCACGCTTAATGCAGACCTTATGGTGAACTGGATGGCTAACGGGTTAGACACACCCTTCGCGATACCTTGTCCACAACATATGGGAACCACCGAAGCTACATATCACACAAATCTACTGGTCACCCAAAGCGTGGCTGCTGGTGCCTCCAGTGTAGACGTGACTTCGACGACAGACTTCTCAATATCGGCGGGTCGTTTAGTGACGATAGGCTCCTCCACTAAACTGTACATGGTCACTGTGGCCACTCAAAGTGCTTTCAATTCGAGCAGCGGTGACTTTGAGGCTACTTTGGTGTTCAACCCTCCGCTTCTAGCCACAGCTTCTGAGGGCGGTGTTGTAGAGGCAGAAGATACAGAAGCCACTGTGTTGAACGAGCCTTCGAATGCTTCATTGTCATATCGTGCAGGCGTTATACAGAGCGCGTCATTATCTTTCGTGGAGCATGTATAATGTTAGAGCTAGACAATGATATCTCTAAAGCACTGAGTTCGTCTTCGCTGAGCTACAAGTTGTTGGTCAAATTTGAGTTCACAGAGTTGACTGTCGGTGTGACCAACGCGCCTCAAGACATAACAGAGGATGATGTTCTTTACAGCGCGGACGGCGGCCTGAAAAGACTCACACCGCCTAAAGTTGAGGCCGGTGTTTCACGAGACATCTTCGGAGTCACACTGACTGACGCCGATTTCTATTTCAGGGACATACTCACAGTCGAAAGCACAGGCACACCTGTGGTGATTCATATGTATGTTGAAACTGTTAACGGTTTCACAGCTATTCAGATATACTCTGGAGTGTTGAGCAGTTTCAACTCGAAGATAGAAGGTGATGAGCATATGCTAGATCTACAATGCGTGGGCCCTATCACCAAGTTGCAGCAATTGACTAACAGAAGTACCACGGATGCTTCTCAACGTAAAGAATATCCAAACGACGCGGCGTTCGAGAAAGTATTCGACAGCGAAAACACAGCAACCAAAAAATGGGGAGGTAACGGATAATGAGCATGCAATCAGGAGGTTATGAAATAGAGGTTAGTGGCTCAGGCGATTCAGGTGACTCAGGTGGTTTGTCTGATGCTGCCAATCTCATCTTGTTGGTTGGGAGCGTCTACTACCAGAGAAAACAGCAGAAGAAAGCTGAAGAAGCCGCTAGACAGGCAAGAGAGAGAGCTAAGGAACGAGCGGCTACGAAAGATGTGAAATTGTCTGGCTCTAATCTACCTATACCAATAGCTTATGGTTACACCTATACATCAGCTATTAATATATTCACTGATGTTTCTAGTAGCTTAAACTTTCCAAACAACGCAGCGTCCTTTCAGATATTAGGCAACCTCTCCAGCGGTAGCGGTCACGCTAATGAGATACTTATGACACAGTCAGTCATTTCCGGTGGAGGTATTGATAGTGTAGTGCATGCAGAGATCAATGATGAAGACTGGACAGATGCTGAATACTCGAACTTCTTTAAGAGTTATATGTCGCCAGACGGCGGCATTGCTACTAAAGGCTCAGGATTACCGGTAGATAGGGAATTGGCAACTTTTAATGATATAGCTTACGCCACAAACTTTTTCAAGATGAATCGCGACAAGCCACAATTCAGTGGCAAGCCCACGATTCGTTACTTCATCAAAGGTCGGCAGTTGAGAACCTTCAATACGGATGGTTCTTTAACCACAACTCGGAGCTTCTCAAACAATAGCGTTGCAGTTGTGTTAGACTACTTGATGGACAATCCGCTAGGTCCTAAGATAGCTACCTCACAACTAGATCTAGCGTACTTTAGAAAGGCATACGATATTGCCGAAGTCGACCCTCGAGGTGGTGCCGTTGCAGTCAGTGGAAAGATCTACGAGAAGTCTGGAATCCTCACTAGAGCTCTGAGGACTCACGAATTCAATGGTTTGATTTCGCCTTCAGCAAGCCACGTTTCGAATTTGGAAGCTATGCTGGAGAATATACCAGGAGCTCTTCTGTTCAGAGGCTTAGAAGGTAAGATAAAGATAGTCATCCCCTCGCAGACATCTGAAATTTACAACTTAACAGTAACAGATGATGTGTTGACTAGTGATATTGAGGTATCCTACCCAGACACAAATGATAAGTTGAATGAGGTGTCGATATCGTATATGAATAGCGCAAAAGATTTCGAGGACGATACCTTCGAGTACACCAGTCAAATCTTTAAAGACGAAGATCATGGATTGAAGTTGTCTTCGTCTTTCAGCCCTGCAGGCGTTTCAAATATCTATCAAGCTGAGTACATGGCGAAGGCCATAGTGAATGAGTCGCGTTTGAAGACCTTTAGCTTCGATATACGTCTCGGTGAGATAGATAGCTTCTGCGAACTCGCGAACGGTGACATCGATAGAGCTTCGAATGAAACCAGTTGCAATGCCTTTGGCGGTGTTTGGAAAGTCACCAGCTCACTTGCACTGGAGCCTGGTGATGTGGTACACCTAGCTAGTAATCGTAACAAGAGTAAGACAGATGAGCTAGTTCGATTGACAGACATCCGTGTAAAACCAGACCTCAGCATAAGTTGTGACGCTGTAGAACACACAGATACGTACAGTTATGCAAGCACTTTGGTTGAGCAAGTCGCAACCCGTACATCCTTCGACTTTTCAGTGACTCCACCCTCCGTGTTTGCGGTGACTTCAATTGCTTCAGAAGAGACATTGTACTCCACAGACGTGATCTCTTGGACGGATGCACCGGACGTGGCGGCTTACGAGTATGTGATCACCGTGGAACGTATAGTAGGCTCCACAGATAGCGTCTTTGTGGTACCTGCAGGTGTTGAGAAGTTCGAGCATTCACCCAATCAAACCGGAGCTTACAACTATACAATCCGTGCTAGATCTAAGTTAGGAACAACTTCGTTGCCTGTGGGCCCTATAACGTCTACAGTCACCGTCAAGACTATTACAGACGGCATATCTCTGGACATTTCAGACACTTACTTAAGTGTGGCTCTGAAGAGCAGTGGGTTGGTGCCTCTGACTGACTCAGTATCTGTCAGACTCTTCAAAGGGGCTTCCGAGACACCATACGATGAAGGTGTCACCAATCCGGATGACGATGGTTTAGGAGATCTACAAGCCAACAGTTGGCGGTTGACTTCAGCGACAAGCCAGCCGGTTTCCTCTGGTTTAGCATTCGCGAGCACGATAAGTGACACATCAGTGAGTTTTCTATTCTCTTACAGCGAAGGTCTTTCACAACAAGATGTGCCGATCAGTCTGATCTACAATCC
>Ga0209576_1000583_pt1 | contig 23443 bp, 16 predicted proteins | sample SaaInlV_DNA_135m_FD_184686 | JGI IMG/M metagenome (GOLD analysis project Ga0209576, IMG submission 184686) | Marine microbial communities from expanding oxygen minimum zones in the Saanich Inlet - SI075_LV_DNA_135m (SPAdes) (version 2) | ecosystem: Environmental > Aquatic > Marine > Unclassified... | reverse complement strand
TCTGAAAATGTTGCTGCACATGGTGATAGGAGATCAAATTGACCAGCGCAAGATTTTAAGGCGGTTGGCTGAACTGCAATATACGCGAAATGATGTTGAGCTGAAACGTGGCACCTATCGAGTTCGCGGAGAGGTTATCGATATTCACCCTGCAGATTCTGAGCGTGAAGCGGTTAGAATTGAACTGTTTGATAGTGAAGTTGAGCAGCTCAGTCATTTTGACCCGTTAACCGGTGAAATATTGAAAAGGGTCAAACGCATTACCGTTTATCCAAAAACACATTACGTAACGCCCCGAGAAAAAATTCTGGAATCTCTTGAGGAAATTAAAGTCGAATTACAGATTCGTCTTGCCCAGTTGACTGAACTAAACAAACTGGTGGAAGCGCAGCGGCTGGAACAACGAGTAAATTATGATATGGAAATGATGCTGGAACTGGGTTATTGCAGTGGCATCGAAAATTATTCACGTTATTTGTCGGGGCGGCAACCGGGCGAAGCACCTCCGACCCTATTCGAATATTTACCTGATGACGCGCTGTTATTTATCGATGAAAGCCATGTCAGCATTCCGCAAATTGGTGGCATGTATAAAGGAGACCGGTCTCGCAAGGAAACCCTGGTCGAATATGGATTTCGATTGCCATCGGCTCTTGATAACAGACCATTACAATTTGAAGAATTTGAGGCTCTCGCTCCTCAGGCTGTGTTTGTTTCAGCAACGCCCGGTAAGTATGAGGATGAACATAGTGGAGCCGTAGTGGAGCAGGTGGTCAGGCCAACGGGACTGGTTGATCCCACCATAGAAATCAAACCGGCAACAACGCAGGTTGATGACTTATTATCAGAAATAAATAAACGAGTGAAATTATCAGAACGTGTACTGGTAACCACTCTGACCAAAAGGATGTCGGAAGACTTGACTGAATATCTGGCAGAACATGGTGTTCGAGTAAGGTATTTACACTCAGATATCGATACTGTCGAACGGATGGAAATAATCAGGGATTTGCGTCTTGGTGAGTTTGACGTGCTGGTTGGTATTAATTTACTCAGAGAGGGTCTGGATATGCCTGAGGTTTCTCTGGTCGCTATTCTGGATGCTGATAAAGAGGGTTTTTTACGTTCAGACCGAGCCTTGATCCAAACGATTGGGCGGGCAGCGAGAAACGTCAGTGGAAAGGCTATTCTGTATGCGGATAAAGTGACCGATTCCATGCGAAGAGCAATAGATGAAACTGAAAGAAGGCGAGAAAAGCAAACTGAGCATAATAAGATTCATGGCATCACGCCAAAAGGTATAGTGAAAAATATAACTGACGTGATGGACATGGGGCAGGGGTCAGTCTCGACAAGAAAATTTGCCAGGGTTGCTGAAGATAGTCCTGACTATCATGACTTAACGCCCAGGCAGTTAAAGGGTAAATTGAAATTACTGGATAACAAAATGTATGAACATGCTCGTAACCTGGAATTTGAAGAAGCGGCCGCAGTTCGAGATGAAATTGAAAAGTTGAAAAAAATACACTATTTGGAAGAGGCCTAAAGCTCAAAAAATTGCTTTTATGCTATAAATTCAACTTTTAAAAATTTTTATAAAACAAAAAGATATGAAAAATAAGCTGCTTATTTATAACTAAATAATTATTCCTTACATAAAGTATAGAAAAATCAAATAAAATGGATTAGTATTCCGCAGATATTTATAACAAACTCAGCTGAACCAGTATAAATGTAACAACTGAAAAACAGATGTACTGTGCTTTACAGGTTCATACTGAGAATAGATCCAATTTAAAATATATTAAATAATCACTATCACTTATTAGGAGAATTTTATGGCTCATGTAGTTGTTCTTGGTGCCGGAACCGGTGGTATGCCTTGCGCATACGAGTTGAAAGAAAAACTGGGTAATCAACACCAGGTAACGGTAATCAATACTAACGAATACTTTCAGTTTACACCGTCTAACCCATGGGTTGCAGTTGGCTGGCGTGACAGAAAATCAATTACCTTTCCTATAAAACCTTACCTTGATCGCAAAGGCATAAATTTTATCTGTGATACTGTCAGTAAAATTGATGCCTCTGGGAATAAGCTTGAGTTAACCAACGGTGATGATGTTGAATATGATTTTCTGGTTATTGTTACCGGTCCACGTTTAGCATTTGAAGAAGTTGAAGGTTCTGGACCAGAGCATAATACCCATTCGATCTGTACAATTGATCATGCTGAAAAGGCCTACGAAGATTATAAAGATTTACTGAAAGAACCTGGCCCAATTGTTGTTGGTGCTATGCCATTTGCCAGTTGTTTCGGACCTGCCTATGAATTTGCTTTTATTGTGGATGCAGATCTGAGAAAGCGTAAAGTTCGTGATAAATTTCCGATGACCTTCGTTACTTCAGAGCCTTATATCGGGCATCTGGGATTAGGCGGAGTAGGTGATTCTAAGGGCATGCTGGAATCTGAGCTTAGAAATCATCATATAAACTGGATAACTAACGCCAAAACCACCAAAGTAGAAGATGGAAAAATGTTTGTCGATGAGATGGATGCCTCTGGAGAAGTTGTCAAACAACACGAAGTCGATTTTAAATTCAATATGATGTTGCCAGCATTTAAAGGGGTAGATGCAGTGGCGGGTGTTGAAGGGCTTTGTAACCCAAGAGGTTTTGTTATGGTTGATCAGCATCATCGTAACCCAACCTATAAAAATATATATTCTGCCGGAGTCTGTATAGCCATACCACCCGTTGAAGCAACTCCAGTACCTACTGGAACGCCAAAAACAGGCTATATGATTGAGTCAATGGTTACTTCTATTGTTCACAACATTGCTGATGAACTGAACGGTAAAGAGCCTGAAACAGGCGCCACCTGGAATGCAATATGCCTGGCTGACATGGGTGATACTGGTGCTGCATTTGTGGCTATTCCTCAAATTCCGCCTCGTAATGTTGCCTGGTTTAAGAAAGGTAAGTGGGTACACATGGCGAAAATAGCATTTGAGAAATACTTTATTCGTAAAATGAAAAAAGGAACTTCAGAGCCATTGTATGAAAAATATATATTAAAAATGATGGGTATCCAGAAACTGGATGATTAATTCTTAAAGAGTAACCTAAATTAAAGCAGTCTCAATTGGGGCTGCTTTTTTTTGTCCAAAATAAACTATGTAACCAGCAGGTATTCTGTACTGATCAAGTCTAACCGGACACTTTTTAAAGAATTAAAATATTGGTTATTTATACAGCTACTTTCAATTTGTTAAAAAATACTTTCTGGTCAGACAGTATGTGGGTTATTTCCTGATCGCTTACGGCTTTACTAAAATAGTATCCCTGGGCAAGGTCACATCCCTTGGAAACCAGGAACTCCAACTGCTCTTTAGTCTCAACACCTTCTGCTACTACCTTTAAACCAAGGGCATGAGCCATACTGATAGTGGCAATAACTAATTCCTGGTCGGATTTATCGGTGAAAATGTCATTGATAAATTCACGGTCTATTTTGAGGACGTCAAATGGGTATTTACGCAGATAGCTGAGCGAAGAGTAACCTGTACCAAAATCATCCATAGCAATTGAAATTCCAAGATTTTTCAGGGTGGTTAATGCATCTTCAATTTCACAAAGACCGCTCATTAATACCCCTTCAGTTATTTCCATTTCCAATGATTCTCTGGAAACAGCTGATTGATCAATCGCATTGGTAATGAACTCAATCAATTTTGGGTCACGGAATTGCTGAGGAGACATGTTGATTGCAATGTTGAATGAATGATCAAATTGGAGTTGCCATTTTTCTGTTACTTCCAGAGCCTGGGTAAATACGAACTGTCCAATAGGTATTATCAAACCATTATGTTCTGCAATGGGTATAAATTCTAATGGAGATATTTCACCTAATACCGGGTTATGCCAGCGTAATAACGCCTCAACACCCATTACCTCGGGTTTGTTAATATTAATTTTCGGTTGATAAAGCAGTGAAAATTCACCATTGTTTAGCGCTGAATGCATATGTTCTTCCAGCAGTAATCTCCTGGTGACTTCTTCGTTCATAGTATCGTTAAAGTAACTATAGGTATTTCGCCCCTGCTGCTTGGAATGATACATGGCGATATCTGCATTTTGTAAAAGCTGGGTGGGTGTTTCCCCATCATTTGGATAAATAGCAATACCTATACTGGCAGTTACTCTTAGCTCTCTTCCATCATGAATAAAAGCTTCCCTGAATTTATTGATCAAGTTTTTAGCTAAGGGTCCAACATCGTTAGCCTGTTCTAAATCACCGCAGATAATAATGAATTCATCGCCTCCTAGCCTGGCTACGGTATCATTATTACGAAGAGTGTTACGTAGCCTGTTTGCTGCTTCTATTAACAGGAAATCGCCTACATCATGTCCCATGGTGTCGTTAATTTTTTTAAAATCATCCAGGTCCAGGAATAATAAAGCAGACAGTTTTCCAGAGCGCTGGGATTTAAGGATTAACTGGGAAAGTCGATCAAAAGCCAGCACGCGATTAGGTAAGTCAGTCAGTGCATCAAACTGAGCCTGATGCTGAAGTTGTGAAGTACGATCCCTGACTTTTTTGTTAAGCAACAGGTTCCAGTAAAGGATGCTGAGAAAAAGAAATAGCACGATGCCTGCTATTTGCCAGACCAGGCTGTAATCTAACTCCTGATCAATATCGATACCAATCCACTTTTGTAAAATAGTATTTTTTTCCTGCAGGCTGATTGAGTCGAGTGCCTTTTGTAATATTGGAACCAGTTCAGGCCAGTCGCTTCTTACTCCCATTGATAAATCAAAACTATAAGGTACCTGTCCAGATATTCTGATATTGGTGATGCCATGGGTACGCAACATATGACTTAGGTTGGCAATAGTACCGATATAGGCGAAAGCCTGGCCCTTCGACACGGCCAGAACTGATGATAAAGTGTCTGTGTGGGGTTGTAACTGTAACTCTGGATGTTTGGTTCTTAATAAATCATGCGATGCATAGCCATTTTCAATGGCAATGGTTTTTTCCAGCAGTCCCTTAAGTCCATCGACGTAACCAACAGTATCTTTAGTAGCAATGACCATTGGGTTGTTCACATAAGGTTTAGTGAATTGAGCATAAAGCGTACGTGTTTCTGTTTCCATGGCGCAACTGAACAGGTCGAGCTCCCTGTTTTTGACCATTTCTGTGATATCTTTCCAGGGCTTGACAGGAGAAGTGATAAAGTTAATACCAAGTCGCTGTTCTATCAATTGCATATAGTCGGCGGCAATACCAATGTGTTCTCCCTTTTTATTAATCGTTTCAAACGGAAGCCAGGCATTGTCAGAAGCAAGCCTTATTTCGGGATGGTCGTCCAACCATTTTTGCTCTGCTTCGGTTAACTGCAAGGTCACTTTAGTGGACATATTATTCATCCACTGGTTACGTAATTTCTGGATATCTCCATAGTCAATAGCGTTAAGTGCTTTTTCTATGGCCGAATGTAATAGCGGTCTGTTACTACCAATAGCAAAACGTAGTTCCAGTACACCGGTTTCCTCGGCTGAAAATTCTCCAACAATTTTCAGGTCACTTATCATTTGAGAGTTTAAATAATAACCTGCATGAGTTGCATTATCGATGTAGTAATCGGCTTCTTTATTACGAAGTTTACGGTAAGCTTGATCGATACTATCGACCAGTATCATTTTAAGGTGGGGATAGCGTTGCTGGATTGTTTTAGTCTGCTGAAACCCAGTTACCATAACCAGAGTTTTCTGCTGTAAAGATTTAACTGAGCGAATAGAGTCGTCTTCTGCCGCGTGACCAACAGCTACAAAAGGTATGGTTAGAACTGGCTTTGTATGAAGAATAGATGCCCTTTTTTTTCTAGTTGATGAATAATCATTCAGCAGATCTACCTCCCTGTTTTGAAGAGCTCTGATTGCGCTGGAAAAACTATAATTTGTATCGCGCTTATATTTTAAATTCAGGCTGGATGCTACGTATTCGAATAATGTATTAAGGTAACCTGCTGGTTGTTGGTTTTCTATAAAAGAGAGTGGAGGCTGGTCTGTAAGAAGTGGAACCCTTAAAGTGGGTAAGTTTTCAAGGTATTCCTTCTCTGCATTAGTCAGAGAAATATTCAAGCTTGCTAAGCCATTAACTGTTTGTGATGTTTGGGACGCCAGAGTCAGACCAGGAAAAACCAGCAATGACATAAGTAGAAAAATACTAAAGCAGTTCTTTTTAAAACGGGAAAAGAATGGCATAAGGGGAATTGATATTCAGTTACTATATTATCAAACAGCTAAAAAGAGATCTTATGGATAAGTATAGAACTAATTGTAGTTTATATATGGCAGGTTTGGGTCTTAACATCTATTTAGTTTGGATTAGTTTTTTTAGTTAGCCCCATTCCTTGCATTGGATACCAGAAATAAAGGAAGACCTGAGTATTGGTATTGTAGATTTTGGTGATGATTTAGATGAAATATTGAAAGAAGGTGTTAGTTCAATGAGTAATTTTATTAATTCATGGGAAGCCTGGAGGCGAAGTAAAGTCTGATAATTTGAAGTAATTCAGGAGTATTTTACACTCTCGATTCTTGGTGCCAGTAGCTACACTAAAGACTCCCTGATTTTCGCCTGCCTGACACGTTCAATTACACCTTCTATCTGATCCTGCTGTTCTTCTGGCGATAGTTGATCATTGAGAGTACCCAGCGCGTTGACTCATAACAAAAGGTAACCGTAGCATTAAAATAATCAGATACGTTGCCTCACATTAGAGGTAACTTTTACAAGTTTAAAAATAACCCTAAGTTTCTTCTCAATGTTCTTTTTAAGTATAAATGGGTTGAGGGTCAGATGCACTGCTTGTAGCTGTTCTTTCTTTTCTTTATTGATGTGTTCTGATTCCATAATACGTTGATAAGGTGTTTTGGGCTTATCATATTTCTTTTGATATTTAGAGTTGATACGCTGTTTTTCCAGGAGCTTCATAGAAGGACAAAAGTGGTTTTGGTATAAAGACCATTCCCGGTAGTAGAGGTCATTCATTAAGGGCAGTAACTGTTTGTTATCAAAGCGATCATACCCAAACAACTGCCTGACATGCGTCCAGTTTTTTTGTTCAACATGGGCATTATCATTCTTCTTGTAAGGTCTGGAGCGAGTGAAAGCAACATGATCAGGATGATCGGTGAAATAGCGCAACAGGTGATAGTTTAGGAATTCAGAGCCGTTGTCACAGTCAAACCCTTTCAGCTTAAAAGGTAGGCTGGACTCAATATCCTGTATCTGTTGCAACACACCGGTGGCTCCTTTGCTCCAGGTTGCACGAATCTCTGTCCAGGTGGTTTGTATATCCGTCATGGTGAGTGACCAGATAAAATCACCTTGCAGACTATTTCCGCAATGGGCGACGGTATCGGCTTCCATGAATCCAGGCTCAGAAATATCCCAGTGATGAGTGCGGATTGGAATCTGATTTTTCAGTAAAGTACCGGGCTTGGTGCCCGAGAGTCCCTTACGGCCATATTTAATCCTGACGGGCTTTAATAACCGGTCAATCGAGGCAGCACTGATCAATAATAGTTTGTGCTGAATTTCAGAAGATAACGGCTTATAGGTTGTTTCATAGAAGGGTAACCAGAGTGGAATGGCAGCCTTAAGCTTTTTGGAACACATCTGGTCACTGGCAAACCAAATATGCTTAAGCGGTGTCAGTAGCTCTGATGCCACATAGATAGGTTTGCGACCTGGGCGTTGCCGCTTACGGGCTTTAGAGCGTGTATTTAACAATCGGATAGCATATTTTCGGTTATACCCACAAACCGCACAGAACTCATCGAGAATAGATGTCTGAGCTTTTTTACCGGCTCGATGATAACGGAGTTTTATAGCCTTTAGGTAGGCTAGCCGTTCCTTTTTACCCATATTACAGCCCCCAGTTTCGGTTACCTGTAATATGAGTCAACGATACTAAACTGCTACTCCTTATGGTTACATTTAATTTGAGTCAATTCGCATATCTTTCCTGCCTTTTTACTATCTATGGCTATACTACAATTACGGATTAAAATTATTTAAGACCTTTAGAGAATGTCTAACTCCTCCAAAATCGATAAAAAAACTAATGATTCAGCTGCAGAGCTATTCAGGTTAAGCCTGACCCGGCTTGGAAAACTCAGGTTATCAATTACTCCAGTCAACTACTCACTTATTTATTTTTATCTTTCAGGTGACAATTTAGCGCTGAATGAAAAATTAGATGAGTTATTTTTAGATATTGAAAAGTGGAACGATGAAAAAGCTGAAAAACTATTTAATCGTTACATATGTAATTGTAAACCTGATGAGAAGGAAAATGAGAAATTACGTCAGGAATTATTAAGTACGGTTGCAAATATACTGGGAATGTTGATTGATTTAGGCGGTAAAACTGCTGTTTCTAATGAATCACTTGAGATGCATATGGAGAAGCTGGCAGTCAGCAAGGATCCTAGTGAAGTTTTACATATTGCTTCTAATATTATTTCTGAAACTCGAATTTTTGTAGATGAAACAAAAAAGTTTGAAACTACCCTGTCTGATATTTCTAATGTTATTGAAACATTGAAAAATGAACTTGATGATGCTCGCCGTCAGGCAACCATTGATGCTTTAACCGGACTAAACAACCGTCGAATATTTGATGATGTTCTGGTTACGGCTATAAATTCAAGTCAGTCAAGTCAGGAGCCATTTTGCTTACTTTTATTAGATATAGATAAATTTAAGGATATTAATGATAACTATGGGCACATTGTTGGAGATAAGGTTTTGGTGGGACTGTCAAAAGTACTAAGGAAACACATGAGAGGTAGTGATTATCTATGTCGTTATGGTGGGGAAGAGTTTGCAGTAGTTATTACTGAAACTTTAATCACAGGTGCTTTTACAGTAGCTGAAAAATTAAGGAAATCTATTGAAAATCTACGTCTTAAACATGTTAAAACAGGGCAGCAAATTGGACAGGTGACAATATCTATTGGCGTTGCCAGTTATCGTAATGGTGAGTCATCAATAGAACTTGTTGAACGTTGTGATAGTGCTTTGTACCGGGCCAAGTCGTTGGGTAGAAATCGGACAGTTATTGCCGACTAATCTACCCATATAGAATAAATTATTAATCCAGATCGTTTATTAGCGACTCTCTTGAATTGTCACTCAACTCAAGGCTATGACTATAAGCGCTATGCTCAACACCCATTGACAGACCTTTACCTTTCTTTAAAGTATCAATCATATCTTTAGTCAGTTCGAAACGCATGAAGTGAACTGATGATGTCTTGATATCATTGGTTCTTTCCAGATCCTCGTCTGCTATGGCCCAGACTTTGTCGTAACCTTCAACCTGAACCCAAACCAGATCCTCAATACCTATCATTTTTTCTAATTGAGCTGATCGTTCTTCTACATCAGTATATTCAATCATATAGGTTGCTTTCCAGTTACAGCCTTCTGGAAGCATTGGGTTATAAACTGATAATTCTTCTTCGATACCCTCAGCTTCAAATACTTTCTCGATTCTAAGCATTTCCTGAATTTGGTACTGGATGGTTAATCGATCTTCGAAATAAAGGGTACTGTTGGGGCCAAGAGCTATTTTTCGATCCTGTTTGTGCTTCATCACCTGGGTACGAAAATCAGGTCGTTTCTCAGCATAAACTTCGAGAGACCATAGGTCCTGGCGGGATAGTGAATGAGTTTGAGACATTTTAAAATTACCTTAAATATTAAAGACCGTAAGCCTGTTTGAGCAGGGTGATTGGGTGTACAGAATCGCTGCCATCATCCAGTCCTGCTGAGATATGATGTCCTGCCATCGGGCAGTCACTGGTATAAACATCGGGTTCATCTTTTTTAACTCTGTTTACTACCGGGCGACAAATTTTCATCGCAGTATCATGAAATTCTTTCTTAAAAGTATAAGTGCCATCGTGTCCTGAACAGCGTTCAATAACACTAATTTCTGTTCCTTCAATTAATGCCAGAAGTTCTTTAGTTTTTAGGCCGATTTTCTGCACGCGCTGATGACAGGCAACGTGGTAGGTAACTTTACCCGGAGAATTTTTAAAATCAATATTCAGTAAATTCTCTTTATGACGCAACATTAAATACTCAAAGGGATCGAACATGGCCTGTTGTACTTTAATGACCTGTCTATCTTCAGGGTACATTAGCGGTAATTCCTGTTTGAACTGTAATGTACAGGAGGGAACTGGAGAGATAATATCCCAGCCTTCATCCACAAGCTGAGCCATTAATGGGATGTTATGGCTCTTTAATACATCGACTGCATCGAGATCGCCCAGTTCAAGCTTAGGCATTCCACAGCATTGTGTATTGGGTATCACCATAATGGGGATACCATTGTGTTCGAATACTTTTAATAAATCTTCACCTAAATGAGGTTCATTATATTCGCCATAACAGGTGCCAAAAATTGCAACCTTTCCAGTAGTCTTTTTGGTTGACTGAACCTGACTTAAATCAGTCTTATGATTTGCCGTACGTTTAGACAGGGTTTTACTGTGATATTCAGGTAGTTTAGCGTCGTGATGAATGCCTAATGAATCTTCAAGTAAAGCTCGGGTATGTTCATTTTTATTGATGGCATTGACTACATTCACGACGATGGGAATGCTTGCCAGTTTACCAATCTTGTCAGTAGAAGTGATTATTTTGTCACGTAATTTTACCTGGCCTTTCTTAAAAGCTATGGCTTTTGCACGTAGCATTAAATGCGGGAAATCCACATCCCATTCGTGTGGTGGAACATAAGGGCATTTAACCAGGTAACAAAGGTCACAAAGATAGCAATGCTCAACAACTTTCCAGAAGTCTTTTTTAGCTACTCCATCCACTTCCATAGTGTCGGACTCATCGACCAGATCAAATAAGGTCGGGAAAGAATTACAAAGACTCACGCAGCGTCTGCAACCGTGGCAGATATCGTAGACCCTTTCTAATTCTTCATATAATTTATCTTCGTTATAAAAATCAGGGTTATTTTGTCCTAGAGGATGACGGGTAGGAGCTTCTAAGCTGCCTTCGCGAGGAGTGGTGGCCATTAACTTATCCTGATTGTTATAGAGTTACTGCTTATTAGAAAATACACCACAGACAATATTGTCTGTGGTGTAATAACACTGGTAAAAGGATTACTCCATGTTATCCAGTGCTTTCTGGAAACGATTAGCATGAGAACGTTCTGCTTTGGCCAGTGTTTCAAACCAGTCAGCAATCTCATCAAAACCTTCGTCTCTGGCAGTTTTAGCCATACCCGGATACATGTCAGTGTATTCGTGAGTTTCACCAGCGATAGATGCCTTCAGGTTATTTGAAGTACTACCGATTGGAAGACCTGTAGCTGGATCACCAACTTCTTCAAGATACTCCAGATGACCATGTGCATGGCCAGTTTCACCTTCTGCAGTTGAACGGAATACAGCAGATACATCGTTATAACCTTCAACGTCAGCTTTTGCTGCGAAGTATAAATAACGACGGTTTGCCTGAGATTCACCTGCAAAAGCGTCTTTTAAATTTTGCTCTGTACCAGATCCTTTAAGGGACATATTGCCTCCTGATTAATTGTTAATATTAAATGATCATTTAGTGCGTTAATTGCACAATCTTTATTTTATCAATTAGTAGAATAATGTGTATTTAAATTTAGCAATGTGATCGATAAATAAATTCAATTAAAAAATGCATCAATATAAAATTAAACCATTGAAAAATGTGTTATGTATCGTATAAATGATGAACTTTTGCACTAAGATCTGTTCTCTATATAACAATAAGAAAATACTTTAGCGGGGGAAACACAATGAAAGCCAGTGATCTGTTTGTTAAATGTCTGGAAAATGAAGGTGTCGAATATATTTTTGGCATTCCGGGTGAAGAAAACCTTGATGTCATGGATTCTTTAATTGGCAGTGATATTGAGTTTATTACCACACGACATGAACAAGGAGCTGCTTTTATGGCTGATGTTTATGGTCGGTTAACCGGTAAAGCCGGAGTTTGTCTTGCAACTCTTGGACCTGGTGCAACCAATTTAGTGACAGGCTTTGCAGATGCCAACATGGATAGAGCTCCAATCATTGGAATTGCAGGGCAGGGAGCTACTACTAGAATGCACAAAGAAAGCCATCAGGTTCTGGATCTGGTTAATCTTTTCGAACCTATTTCTAAATACAGTGTGCAAATTCGGGAACCTGAAATTGTGCCGGAAATTATACGTAAAGCTTTTAAGGCAGCTCAGGCCGAAAAACCCGGTGGAAGCTTTATCGATGTGCCTGAAAATGTGGCTGCAATGAAATTGTCTGTGGATAAGGAACCATTAAAAGTACAAAGTGCTCAGACACCTGTTCCGCCTCAGGAGAAAATATTACAGGCTGCTGAAATTATCAATAATGCCCGATATCCTATTGTGATGGCTGGCAATGGTGTTATTCGTTCGGGTGCCAGTGATTGCCTTGTTGAAATAGCAGAAAAACTGAATTTACCTGTAGCAACCACTTTTATGGCAAAGGGTGTGATTCCATTTAGTCATGCTTTATCTCTTGGAACTGTTGGACTTCAGGCAAAGGATTATGTGGCCTGTGGCTTTGACAGAGCCGATGTCATTATTTGTGTCGGTTATGACATGGTCGAATATCATCCACATTTGTGGCACAAAAATAAGGATAAAAAAATTATTCATATCGATATGAATCCCGCAGAGGTTGATGAACATTATATTGTTGAATGCGGTGTGATAGGTGAGATCGGTGCAGCACTTAAAGGTATAGGTGGTGAAACTCGTCGAGTAAATAAAAATACTCATGGTGATTTACGACAAACCATTGTTGATGAACTGGCCGCGCATAAAGATGATGATTCTTATCCCTTAAAACCACAACGTATCATCTGGGATATTCGCCAGGTTTTAAATGATGAGGATATTGTGGTTTCAGATGTTGGAGCTCATAAAATGTGGATGGCTCGTATGTATCAGGCAGAACGACCAAACACCTGTATTATCTCTAATGGTTTTGCCTCGATGGGTATAGGAGTTCCCGGTGCAATTGCTGCTAAACTGGCAAAACCTGGCGTGACTGCTTTAACGGTCACGGGTGATGCCGGCTTTATGATGAACTCTCAGGAAATTGAAACTGCTTTACGCTACCAGATTCCGATTATAGTTTTAATCTGGACTGATAGTGAATATGGTCTGATCAAGTGGCATCAATTGCGCCGATTCGGGCGGGATACTAATATCAGTTTCAGTAATCCAGATTTTGTGAAATATGCAGAAAGCTTTGGTGCGAAAGGGTATCGAATTGAAAAAGCTGAAGATTTGATTCTAACCATCAAAAAAGCTAAAGATGATAATACTGTTGTGATTATAGATTGCCCGGTGGATTACTCGGAAAATATGAAACTTACCGAGAAGCTTGGGAATCTGGTTTGTCCAATATAATAATCAAGTCTGTTATCAGGAGTTTAGATGATGAATAATTTTGACATTATGATACCCGGAGCAAGCGAATCGGGAAGACTTTCAGTAACTTCCCCGTGGAATGGGGAGGTTATTGGGTCTGTTCCCGTAATCAATAGTAAAGCGGCTGAACATGCGCTGAGAATCTCAAGCTCTATCTTTCAGAACAGAAAGAAATGGCTCTCTGAATCACAAAGAATAGATATACTTAAACGTACCGCTGGCATTATGGAAACGATGGCTGAAATGCTGGCGGATGAAGCAGCAAGGGAAGGTGGTAAACCGTTAGCTGATTCTAGTGTTGAAGTAGCCCGGGCCATTGATGGCGTGTTAAATGCCATCGACCTTTTGAAGTCACAGGCTGGAAAAGGTATACCGATGAATATTAATGCTGCCTCTGAAAAGAGGTTGGCATTCACAACTCATGAACCTATAGGTGTAGTGCTGGCCATCAGTGCCTTTAACCACCCGCTTAACCTGATTGTGCATCAAATCATTCCTGCTATCGCCAGTGGTTGCCCTGTCATTATAAAACCGGCTGAAGATACTCCTTTATCCTGTTTTAGACTGGTCAATATCCTGCGAGAAGCAGGATTACCAGATGAATATTGCATGGCAATAATGACCGAGAGTTTAGAAGTTTCTGAACAGTTAGTGTCAGATTCGCGTCTTGGATTTTTTAGCTTTATTGGCAGTGCTAAAGTAGGTTGGATGCTCAGATCTAAACTGGCTCCAGGAGTACGATGTGCTTTAGAACATGGTGGAGCTGCTCCTGTCATTATTTCTGAGGATGCTGATCTAGATGATATTTTGCCTCTACTGGCAAAAGGTGGGCTTTATCATGCAGGACAGGTATGTGTATCGGTTCAACGTGTGTTTGCCCATCGGTCCATAGTGGATGATGTAACTGCCAAATTGGCAGAACTCGCCAATGCCATGAGTTGTGGAGATCCAAATGAAACATTGACAGAAGTTGGACCTCTAATTCGCCATGCTGAAGTTGACCGTATTTCTGCATGGGTCGATGAAGCGGTAGAGCAGGGTGCGACTCTGGTGACCGGAGGAGAGAAGATAGGCTTTAGTTGTTATGCCTGTACTGTTCTTCTGGAACCCGACAGGCAGAGTAAAGTCAGTCAGCAGGAAATATTTGGCCCGGTAATTTGTGTGTATGCATTTGATGAATTAGATGAAGCCATCGAGCAGTCCAACAGCTTGCCATTTTCATTTCAGGCTGCTGTTGCAACCAACAGTATTGATACTGCAATATACTGTTATAAAAACCTAAATGCTTCTGCTGTGATGGTTAATGATCATACTGCGTTTCGTGTTGACTGGATGCCATTTGCCGGTTTAAAGCAATCCGGACTGGGTGTTGGAGGTATTCCGTATACTTTTCATGAAATGCAAATTGAAAAAATGCTGGTTATTCGTTCTAATGCACTAAAATAGATCCCGAAGTTTTTAATTTGGGAAGAATTTCTACTGAGGAATAAAAAAAGCCACTTAAATTAAGTGGCTTTTTCTTTAACTAACAATGTGTGGTGATCCAGGGTGTGTATTATAATGTTCTAATTTATGTTCATCTGGGTTCCGTATGTAGATTTCTCGAGTTTCTTCCGACTCAAAGTAAATAATCAGATCTTCATTTGCTGAACTTTCAATCACATAAGGCATGCTCATGAGCTGCTTTAGTGAAGTACCAGAAACAGGATCTGTTGTTTCAATGTGATACGTCATCCATTTCCTCCATGTAAATATTAATGTTACAGGATGGTTATTAAAACCTTAAATCACAGACTTGTATAGAAAAAACTGACATATCTATAGAATTATTTTTGGTTTAGGTTTTGAATCAATTAATTAACAGTATAGTATGATAATTAATTTAAGTTAACTTTGTAAGTATTTGTTTTTATAGTAAAAAGGTAGATTTATGAAAGATTTTGATGTGTATTCACTTGGAAATGCACTGGTAGATATTGAATATCACGTTGATCCCCAGCAGTTAATTTCAATGGGAATTGACAAGGGGATCATGACTCTCATCGATGAACACCAGCATAATCATCTGGTGAATTACCTGGGTGATACTCATGAAAAAATGGCTTGCGGTGGGTCTGCAGCTAACTCATTGATCGCGATTGCTCAGATGGGAGGCTTATGCCATTTTTCCTGTCGAGTAGCTGAAGATATCACTGGTCAGTTTTTTATGCAGGATTTAAAAAAGACTGGCATAGCAACTGATTCTCATCTGAAAATGGATATGGCGGGTGTTTCAGGAAAATGTCTTGTATTTGTGACTCCCGATGCGGATAGAACCATGAATACGTTTCTCGGTACCTCGGCTAATCTGGATGATAGCTATGTCTCTGAACAGGCTATTGAACAGTCAGAATATATTTACCTGGAAGGATATCTGGTTACAGCAGAAAATTCTCGAAAGGCTGTCTTACTGGCTAAACAATATGCTAAAAAACACGGAGTAAAAACAGCACTGACTTTATCTGATCCATCCATGATGATGTATTTCCGTGAAGGTATGCTTGAGATGATAGGTGATGGTGTTGACTTACTGTTTGCAAATGAAGATGAAGCTTTTGAATTATCAGCTAGCAAGGATTTGAATGAAACTATAAACTTACTGAAAAAGTATGCAAAAACTTTTGTTATTACCAGAGGAAAAGAAGGTGCAGTAGTCTTTGATGGTGTATCCATCATCGAAATAAAGCCTCATCCTGTTAAAGCCATTGATACTCTCGGCGCGGGTGATATGTTTGCAGGGGCATTTTTATACGGTTTAACACATGCTATGGATTACTCAGAAGCAGGGCAGTTTGCTTCTTTGGCTTCCTCAAAAATAGTGACTCAATTTGGACCTAGACTTGAAACACAGCAGACACTTGATTTATTACAATCATTTAAAGCTGGTAATTGTTAGGATCAAATTTAATTAACACTATTATTATTCAATATTTAATCAGTTTCTCAAAATGACGCACCTTACAGACGACCTCCGAATTACGGCCATTAAAGAATTGGCCTCTCCACAATCTTTACAACAGGATTTACCCATTACATCTGTTGCTGCTAATACGGTTTTCAATGCCAGGCAGTCTATTTATCGAATCCTCAACAAAGAAGATGATCGTCTGGTAGTTGTTATCGGACCCTGTTCGATACACGACCCTGATGCTGCCATAGAATATGCAACAAAACTCAAACTGTTAGCGGATGAATTAACAGATGATTTGCTTGTCATCATGCGGGTATATTTTGAAAAACCCCGTACCACCGTAGGCTGGAAAGGATTAATCAATGACCCTGATCTGGATGATAGTTTCCATATTAACAAGGGTGTTCATGTAGCCAGGAAATTATTACTGAAGCTATCTGAAATGGGTGTGCCAGCAGGTTCTGAGTTTCTTGACCTGATAACGCCACAGTATATTTCTGACCTTATTTCATGGGGTGCCATTGGGGCACGTACCACGGAAAGCCAGGGACACAGAGAATTATCTTCAGGTTTGTCTTGCCCGGTAGGCTTTAAAAATGGTACTGACGGACGATTACAGATTGCCATTGATGCGATGCGTTCAGCCTCACACCCTCATAGTTTCCTGTCGGTCACTAAAGCTGGGCATTCGGCTATTTTTTCAACTTCTGGAAATGAATTTACGCATGTGATTCTACGCGGAGGCAGTCGTCCCAACTATGACCGGGAAAGTGTCGATGATGCTGCGTCTCAACTCAGAGATTCAGGTCTCAATGACAACATTATGGTTGATTGCAGCCATGCAAATAGTCAGAAAAAATTCAAAAAACAACTTTCAGTTTGTGAAGATATAGCTACTCAGATAAAAACTGGTCAGCAGTCTATTTTTGGAGTGATGATCGAATCACACCTGGTAGAAGGGCGTCAGGATATTCAACCTAGTAAAGAACTGGTTTATGGCCAAAGCATCACCGATGCCTGTATTGGCATGGATGATAGTGAGCAGATGTTACGAATGCTTGCAGAAGCTGTTCGAGAGTCTAGACAGAAATAAAAAAATTTTCACCGCAAAGGTTGTTGAATAGCTTAGCATTTTGTAGGGTGCGCCGTGCGCACCATTGACGTTGGCACTTAAATTCTATGGTGCGCGCGGCGCACCCTACGGCATACTAAGCGTACAATTCTAGGCCATGTATCTTCCTTTACGAATAAATCACAAAAGAGGTGTCAGCTTCTCCTGGTAATCCTGTGGTATCTGGTAAGCCACATTGGGTACTTTTCTAAAAGAAATTGATCCGGCCTGGATCATATTTTTGATTTTCCCATTAGGGTAATAGTTCACCATTTTTAATGGCACTCCATTCATGTTTTCCAGACCACTTGCCATGATGGTTATCATATCCTGTTGTTCTGAGGACGACTGTTTAAACTGTTGAATCAGAGTTTTAAGTTTATTGAAACTTGATATTTCTGCAGGAGTTAGTTCAAGTTGTTGATAGCTGGCCAGGCATACATCGCTTTTATGATGGCCTTGGTCAATAATGGCAAAAATATGACATTTCGCACCCAATACCTGATCTGATTTTCCGGTATCTTTAAAACTTACTGATGATGGTGTTGATGATTTTTGGTCATATTTATCCATCATCTGTTGAATTTGAGCTCTTTTTTGAGGATCCAGATGTTTAATGCCCTGACTTATTAACCCTTGCATCAATCCCTTGTTCTGGCGGTATAAAGAAACATACTGGTTGATGGTCTGGGTATTTATTCGAAAAAAACGTTTGGTTTCTGGATCAAGCTGTATGATATCTCCAGTCGACAGGTTGATCATTACATCCGGTTTCTGTCCCAATATTTGATTCATTCGAACCAGATGATTTTTTATTAATACAGTGTTTGCCGGAATTTTTTGATTAGGGCTAATGATGTCATAACGAATAGTCATGTCAGCCCATAGATAATTTGTGAATAAAGATAATAATAAAGATATAATCAGCGGCGCCCGCATAGGTCATAGTTCCTGTAAATTAGCTGATTCCAGAGTCTATCATTAGATGAGTAAAGCCCGAAAAAAAAATAACAAGTCTCAACGCAAAAAAAAGCCATCTACTCATCATCAAACAAGTAGGTGGAGTCTAAAAAAAATCCTGTTTATTGTTACTGGTATTGGCCTGGTATTACTGTCTTTGCATGTCTGGCTGTTAAATCAGCTTATTGAGCAACGTTTTGATGGAGAAACCTGGGCACGTCCTTCACGTGTTTATGCCAGACCATTAGAGCTCTACTCCGGTCTGAATATCAAACCGGAACAAATTATTCGTGAACTCAAACTGGCTGATTATAAAGCTGTCAGTAATATTGCTAAACCGGGGCACTTCTCAGCCGAAGGTAATAGGCTTTCAATTTACAATCGAGATTTCCACTTTTCTGATCACCATCAAAATGAAAATATAATTCAGATACGCTTTAAGAATCATCAGATCGTTGAAATAAAGGATAAGTCAGAAGATGAAATTCTGGATTTCTATCAATTAACTCCTGTGATTATGGGTAGCTATTTACCGGGCAACGGTGAAGACCGACTGGTTTTAGAAGCTGATGATATTCCAGAGTCGCTGACAAATATATTGCTAGCAGTCGAGGATCGTCGCTTTTTCAGTCATATGGGGGTTAGCCCATTATCAATTCTGCGAGCATTACTGGCTAATATTCAGGCAGGTAAAACAGTACAGGGTGGCAGTACCTTGACCCAGCAGCTGGCAAAGAATATGTTTTTAACCCCTGAAAGGTCTCTTCTGCGAAAAATTAATGAAGCCTTGATGGCTCTGATGTTAGAAGCAAGATTTAGTAAACAGTCCATTTTAGCTGCCTACCTTAATGAAGTGTTTTTGTTGCAGCAGAAAAACACTTCAATTCATGGTTTTGCTTTGGCCAGTAAGTTGTTGTTCAAACAACCTTTAAAGTACCTGTCAGAAGAAAAGTTAGCTCTATTGGTCGGCATGGTGAAAGGGCCATCTGTCTATAATCCGCTGATTCATCCTCAACGTGCAACCGAACGCCGTAATTCAGTTCTTAAAATCATGCTGGCTCACCAGCTAATCACTGAATCGGAATTTAGGAAGTTATCAAACAAAGCCTTAGGCGTTGTTAAAAAATTGCCCCCGGTTAATCCTTTCCCGGCTTATCTGGATCTGGTTAAAAAACAGTTAACCAATAACTACTCGTCATCTGATCTGGCTGAGAAAGGACTGTCAATATTTACAGCTTTTGACCCGCAAAAACAAAATCAGCTGGAAGCAGGTTTGAAATCGGGTTTAAAACGCTTTAAAAATGAAACTATCCAGTCAGCAGTGATTGTTGCTGATTATCTTAATGGTGATTTACTGGCTCTGGTAGGTGACAGACATACCGATTTCCCCGGTTTCAACCGGGCTATTCTTGCCCAGCGTCCGATTGGGTCTTTAATCAAACCTATGCTGTTGTATAGTTTTATAGAAGAAGGCTTAACACTGGCAACGAAGGTTAAAGATCGTCCAATTCGTGTTAAACAATCTGATGGGGAAGTCTGGTCACCAAAAAATTATGATAAAAAACTACACGGTTCTTCGACTCTTTATAATGCTTTTATTAAGTCCTATAACTTACCGTTTGTTCACTTAGGGCTTGAAGGTGAGGTATTAAAATCCCTTACCACTAACCTTTATAAAATGAATTTACTAAAACAACAGGTTATTTACCCATCCATTCTGCTAGGTGCAACACTGATGACCCCGCTTGAAGTCAGTCAAATGTATCAGGTGATAGCCAATTCAGGATACTTTGCACCTCTTACTACGATCAGGTCGGTGATGGATGGCAATCATCAATTGTTAACTCGTATTCCTGTTCATTCTGAAGAATTATTTAATCGGCAGTCGATGATACAGGTTCAACGTGCTTTAATTGGTGTTGCAGAAGAGGGTACTGCTAAATATTTAAATCAACGTTACACCCAAAAAACCTTTGCCGGTAAAACGGGTACGACTGATGATTCTCGTGACTCCTGGTTTGCCGGATTTTCCAATCGTTATTTAACCGTTGTCTGGTTAGGGGATGATGAAAATCAAAGTATCAATCTGACAGGCTCATCTGGTGCACTCAGGGTATGGGCAGATATAATGGGGCAATTCGATGCTGACTCGCTTAAACTGAGTGCAGACCCTGAACTGGAGTGGGTTTATGTTAACCGCATGGACGGTGGCGTATCGGGTAAATCCTGTAAAGACAGTGTTTTAATGCCTTTTATGAAAGGGGCAAAACCGAACTTTAACAGCAACTGTAATAAAAACTATCTGGAGAAAGGAATAAATTGGCTGCAAAAACTCTTTTAATTTTTTTATTAACGGCTATATTTTTAACAGCCTGTTCCACGCCTTCTCCCGTTGTTCATACTGATCAGTACCATGAAAAAACTGAAAACAAGAGTACGGCTAAAGCGCTCAATGGGTTACAGCTTAAAGCACTAAAATTAATGAACCAGTTGAAGTTTGAAGAATCAATTTTATATCTTCAACGTGCGATAAAAATAGAGCCTAGAAACCCTTTGAACTGGCATTACCTGGCTCAAAATTACTGGCATTTAAAAGATTTTTCGAATTGTCGTGCCATGGTGCAACGGGCAATATCCTATAGCCAATTTAATGAAGATTTAAATAAAGCTAATAATACCTTGCTGAAACAGTGTGAGGGTTAATAATCCTGGAAACCGTAGTTAACCGCTTATTTCTAACGTAAGGTTATGATATGCAATGTATAAAAACTGACATTGAATTCACTCATTGTGTGACTTCAAGTACGCTACAAATATTTGTGAATAATCTCAGCGCACCCTGCTGCGTAATCGTTTTTGTTAATGGACTAGCCATTAGCTACAAACGATACCTTGCCGAGTACACTGAGATTGTCCACAAATACTCGTCCAACTACGGATTCCAGGATCATGGCTAAACTTGCGTCAGAATTAATGGTTGATGATGTACTTGGGGAAGGCGGCATCATTAAACAGTATATACCCGGCTTTCAGGCACGTAAAAGCCAACTTGCCATGGCTCAATTAATTCAGAAATCTATTGCTGAACGAGATTGTGATGTCATTGAAGCAAGTACTGGAATAGGAAAATCATTTGCTTATCTGGTTCCTGCATTTCTTTCAAATAGTAAAATATTGATTTCTACAGGTACAAAAAATCTACAGGATCAGTTATTTAAAAAAGATATTCCATTAATAAATAAAACTATTGTTTCTGGTAAACAATTAGCATTGTTAAAAGGTCGTAGTAATTACTGTTGTACATTTCGAATAAATAAATTTCGACAGCAAAGGCGTTTTCAAACAAGACAATTGGTGCAGGTTTTTGATGCATTGAAAAGCTGGTCGGAAACAAGTTCTACTGGAGATATTTCTGAATTCTCCGATATCCCGGAAAATGATAGTTTATGGTTTTATGCGACATCTAATGCGGATAACTGTCTTGGCAATGAATGCCCTGACTTTAAAAGCTGCTTTGTTTTCAAAGCAAGGCGAAAAGCTCAGGATGCTGATGTTATTGTCATTAACCATCACCTGTTTTTTTCAGATCAGGCACTTAAGGAGGAAGGCTTTGGTGAATTATTACCAGAAGTTGATGTATTGATATTTGATGAAGCACATCAACTGCCTGATGTGGCCAGTCATTTTTTTGGACGAAGTCTGACCATGCGTCAATATGAACTGTTGATGAAAGATATTATCGAAGCGCAGATTATCGAAGCCAGGGATAGCAAGGACATTCAGGAAGTTTGTAAACTTAATCAAAAAACCATTGCAGATTTCAGGTTGGTTCTGGGTAAATTCAGCGCTAAGGGAGAGTGGCGTCATATTCAACATGCTCCTGATATTAAGACAGCCATTGATGAATTATGTCAAGTCATGTCAACGCTGTTGAAACAGTTAGAAGTATTAAAAGCTCGCGGAAAAGAACTGGCCTTATGTTTTACCCGACTGGAAGCTTTAAATCAGATATTTAATGACTTCCTGTTATCTAAAAGTTCAGAAGTTACCTGGTATGAATGGAACGACCGAAGCTTTCGTTTGATGATATCTCCGGTGGAAATTGCTGATCAATTCAGGAAACAAATAGATCGCAGTTTGTATAAATCAATTTTCTTTACCTCAGCTACATTGAGTTCGAATGGATCTTTCGATTACTTCACTCGCCGTTTAGGTATTGAAGATATGCAATGCTCGAATTTTATCAGTCCCTTTGATTATCAAAAGCAGGCTTTATTATATCTGCCCGAAACATTACCTGATCCATCTGATGATAATTTTGCAGAAGCTTTTGCAAATGAATGTTGTGAATTAATTAATGCGACACGGGGCAACTGTTTCATTCTTTTTACCAGTTATAGAATGCTGAAACTCACTTCAAAAATCTTATCCAGAAGGTTAAAAAATAAGCTGTTTATTCAAGGGGAGCAGCAACGTAGTGAATTGATGAATGCTTACCTGAAAACTCCAAACCCTATTCTACTCGGTACCAGCAGTTTCTGGGAGGGTGTTGATGTTAAGGGAGATAAGTTAAAGCTGGTCATTATCGATAAGCTACCTTTCAAATCTCCGGGAGACCCTGTTTATAAACGAAGATTACAAAGGGTAACTGAAAGTGGTGGCAATGCCTTTAAAGATGTTCAAATACCGGAAGCGACGATTAGTCTGCGACAGGGAGTAGGTCGTTTGATTCGTGATATAAATGATACCGGCATCGTGATGATTGCTGATAAACGTTTACAGACAAAATCCTATGGTAAAGATTTTATAAGTAGCTTACCTGATATGTCGAGATGCTCAAAATTACAACAGGCACTCGAATTCGCTGCATCGATCAAATAGTAA
>Ga0209576_1000580_pt1 | contig 23464 bp, 9 predicted proteins | sample SaaInlV_DNA_135m_FD_184686 | JGI IMG/M metagenome (GOLD analysis project Ga0209576, IMG submission 184686) | Marine microbial communities from expanding oxygen minimum zones in the Saanich Inlet - SI075_LV_DNA_135m (SPAdes) (version 2) | ecosystem: Environmental > Aquatic > Marine > Unclassified ... | reverse complement strand
ACCATCTACTCAAACACGCACAGCAGTTTAATTAAGGTTGAAGAAAATGGATGACGACAGAGCAATTGTGGAATTAGTAAGATATGGCAAGGATATGTCTATTTTGAAGAGGGCAATTGCAGAAATTCATTCAGACGGCGGACTTGTTTATAGAACTTTTTCTAAGGAAGCATTAGTCAAAGTTTTAGATGCCGAAGCACAATGGAAAAAACAACGAGTTAGATTTTATATTGGTAATGAGGAGAAATATGCATTAGTAAAAGCAGCATTTTGTGGTAGTGCAATTCCCTCACATTTAATGCAAGCAGGAAGTAATGCATTAGATAATGCAATTAATAATGGTCTTGATGAAATAACAGACCCTAATGGTGCTAGTGCTTATGAAACTTCTGCGCAAAGAGAACGTACAGTAGCACAACCAAACGAAAATGTTGCACAAGGTGTAGCTTCAACACAAACAGCCTCAACTCCACCTGGTATAGGGACAGAGTATGTAAAAAAAGAATGTTTAGATTGTGCCGTTAGAACTTTAGCAGATGTTTTAGATAGTCATGTAAAAGGACAAGCAACAAAACAAACGCCGGTTTCTAATGTTGAAGAATCTGAAATTTTTAATCCTGATTTAACAACTATTGTTCAAGAACCTAATTTAGATGTTGCAACTAAAGTAATTACTACTTTAGGAAGAGATGCATTTCTTCCAGAACATATTGATCAATATTTTGATGAGCAAGGTTTAGTTGGCGAATACAAGTTAAGGAAACTATTGGTTTATTCTTTGTTAGCAAAAGCTCATGTTGGTATTGAAAGTTTAAGTGGCGCAGGTAAGACTGCAATTATGGATCCTTTTTTAGAATTATTTCCTCAGGAAGAATTATTAGTACTTCAACAAACATCTGACAAAGCTTTATTCAATAATACTAAAATTAATGATTATAATTATTGGGTAATTACAGAGCTTCAGAAAGTTACTGGACATACTTTTAAAGAAATAATAAAGAATCTTACAGAAGGTAAAAGTTCTGATTATAGTAGAACTAATAATGCAAAAGATGGTGTTGATGACTTTAGAATTTCAGCAGGAAAAACAGTTTATTATACTCTTGCAATAACTAATGATTATTTTAAGAAAAAAGATCCTGAATTAAGTAGAAGATTTATTGTTTTTCATACTGATATTAGTGCAGAACAAAATGAACGTGTTATTAAGAGTTTTGCAGAAAGTAGTTTTGCTTCTAAAGAAAAATCACAAATTTCTGAATTGTTAAAAGGACATGTCAAAGAAGCATTAGCACAAAACTTTGATGTAAGAAATCCCTTTTATCCTTATGTTACAAGTCTTGTTCCAAAGGAATTAGTTTCTTCAGTAAGAGTAAGATCTTTTATTAAGCATTATAAAAAATTAGTTGATGGTTCTACTATTTATCATCATTTTGCGAGATCAAAACAAGAATTATCATCTCAACAAGGTCATAATCTCTTTTCAAGTGTTTTTGATAATATGCATATTAATGAACTTTATGGACAAATGTTTTATGATAATATTATGGGGATTTCAGTCATAGATCGGTTAGTTATAAATGCATTTGATGGTGACTCCAAATTATCTGGAGAAGACTTATTAGGAAGATTAGAAAAAAGAGGATTTTACGATAAAACAGATGTTGTTAAAGAGAGTTTATCAACTCTTGAAGGTTTAAGGTATTTGAAAAAGAAAGGAACAAAAAATCCAGATTATACTTTGTTAAGAGAACCTGCATCATCAATTGAAGTTAATTGGGAAGATGCATTAGCAAGTGCTGATGAATACATGAAAAGAAGTTATCCTGGTGTTAGGGATGAATGGTATCAAAGATGTAGTCAAGAAATAGCTATGATGAATTCTTCTGTTTCAAATATTGAAACAGGATCTCCAGTTTCTGGTAATCCTGTTTTAACTGCTCAAGATCATACTCAAAAAAAAAGAATAATAAACAAACCTGGCGGTGAGGTGTAAAAAATGGCAGATGAATATATGGTAGATGAACATATGGTGGGAGAACAGATGATGAAATCAGCATTAATACCAACAATGCTTGGAACAGATGATGTTGATGCAGAAGATAATATTGTTGAGTCGCTTTTAGCAGAAGGAGCTTCAAGAAAAAGTCTTAAAGAAATGCTTGTATGTTCTACTGGGATGACTAAAGACTTAGAGAAAATTGCAAGAGCACAGTTTGTTGGAGATATTTTAAATAAATTTCAAGAGATTCAAACTTCTGTTGTTGGTTATAATGAAGATTTAACAACATATTTAAGTTTGATTGATGAAAGAGACCCAATTTCAACCGATGATGCACAAGAATTTGAAGAGAGATTATTTTTAATGACGTCTTCATTAACAAGTAAAACTAAAAATTATTTAACTACCTCTGTTGGTAAATTAACAGATTTAATATCAACATTAGCTAAACAAAAAAAGAAAACTTCTACTGCAGAGACTTTAATGGTTGTTGAAGAGCTTTCTACTTTGGCTTCAAATATGTATGGTGTATTAAATGCAATTAATGCAGATTTTTTGCATGATGTTGTTGATGAAGTTTCACCAAATGCATTTATTGTTGCTTATGCTAGGGCTGCTCATAATATTGCTAATGCAAAGCCAGAAAAAGTTTTAGAAAAGTATCAAAACGCTGGATCTGTTCAGGAAGTTGGAAATTTAATGGATGAATTCAAGGCAAATGGTTTAGCATTTATCTTAGGTAATGAATTACCGCCTGTTCATTTAGATTTATCTAATTTTCCAGTAAAAGCATCAAAAAAACAAAAATTAAAATTTTTAGAACAAGCATTAACTCCTGAAACTAATGAACTTTATCAGGAAATGGAAAAAGTTGCTTCTGCAGGTTCTAGATATTTTAACCAAAGAAATAAATTAAGGGAAGAGATTTCATATTTGGAAGATGCATCAGGCTTTTTAGATGTAATAATGGCTTGTGATTCAATTGAAGAATCAGGAGTAACAGAATCAAGTTTTGATGAGTTAAAATCTTATAACAATTACTTAAACAGACGTCCACATTTAAAAGATATGGTTTTTTTTGGAAAGGAAGTTGCAACTTATCATGCACTTTTTAATTTAGTTTCTAATAAATTAGAAACTATTTCTCAAATGCAATATGGTGCAGTTGGTGTTGTGATTGAGGAAGTAATTGAAGATGCAAATGTGGTAGATGTTTCTGTTGATACACAAGTAATTAAACAAGGAGTGGGAGATACAGTTATCACAAAAGATATTGTTGATGCTACAATGCCTCCTGCAGTTTCTGTTGATTATAGTGCGGAACATAATCTTGCAACAGATTATGTTAGTTTAGAAGATCTTTCTAAACCAACTACTTCAAAATTAAGACCATTGTATAATCTTTTACATGGTAAAACACATGAAGGCGTTCCTTTTTTAGGTAGTGGAGAAAATATGGCAGAGAAAATTGATGCCTTTGAATTAAATGGTGACTTTACACATAAAGAAAAAGGATTTATTCAAAGTGCAGTTGCATATTTAAGAAATAATGCAGAAACAAAGTTTGGAACATTTACTTCAGACAATCCAATCACCAACTATGTTGGAAACTTTTTAAAAACAGCAGACTCAGTGGTTAGATAAATCTTAGTAAGCAAATCATCTAAGCAAAGCTAAGCATCTCTCTGCCAAAGACCACTGAGTTCCTGCTTTATGATCTCATTTTGTTTTTTTATTTTAGAACTTTTTTTGTTTTTTTAGTTCAAACACAGGCCATCTCTACTCTGAAGGGATGACAAATAGAAAGATATATAAATAGATCTATATTACTTTATTATAATAAGATGAACCTAGAAAACGTATTAAATGATAATAAAATTCTTGCGAATGGTTCTATAGATTCTGGTATGGATGCTGACACAAGTTCTACTAAAAGATCTGATAATCTTTATTCTAAACTCACTTCTGCATTTTCATCTTTAGGAAGAAATGCTGGAACTATTGCAAAAAAAGCAGCAATTGCAACCGTAACTACAATTGGTGCAGCTATTTTAGGATATTCACTTTTGTTTTCACCATCAACAGCAAATGCACGTGAAAGGTATTGTAGACCCAAAATTCTTAATGCAACTAAATGCGTTAATGTGGATCAAAGAAATAATCCAGGTTATTGTCATTCGAATGTTACTGTTAAGGTATGTGATGATGAGAATTTTTCTTTGCATCTAGATAAAAAAGTTACTGATGTTAAGGGTGTTACTATTATACGTGATAAGAAAGGGTTAAATGGTTCAGATCTATATCTTGTGAAAATTGAGCCAAGAAACCATGGTTATGGTGAAAATATATTCAAAATTGCATATTTATTGAAAAACAAAGAAGGAGAAGTGGTTTCAAGATTTCCTGTTGATAAAACTGCATCAAAAGAAGTAAAACTTAAAATTAAAAAAGTTAATCCTAAATTAATTGTTAATCCAACATTACAATATCAACGAATGATTGCAAATTCAGGAGATATTAATAATCAACTCAGAGCCTTTCCAGAGTATGACTTATCAATAAAAATGGGTTTACCTTTTGTTAATCAATTAAACCCTGTAATGATTGCCGGCATGTCTGGCAATGAAGATTTTTCTTCATATCAATTTACTGTCGGTGCTGGACTTGAAGCAAGAGGAGTATTTAGAACAGTACCAATTGGATTTACTTTTTTATTAGATTTTATTAATGATCATAACTTCACAGATATACTTAGCATGCGATTTAAACTTTATGGGGATGAAATTAGTGGAAATCTGTTTGATAATGATCAGATATTAGATTTTAGTTATCGGGCTGAACTTTTATTTGATTATAATCTTGTAGAGAATAAAACAGAAGGGATTGGTATAAGAGCAGAGATAAGTTCCTTTTTTTCTCCTGGAAGAATTCATGTAAAGGGTGCGGAATTTGATCTCTTAGGAGTTTCACTTGGTGGCCAGTATTATCATGGGCCAAAAGCAGATTCAAATATTCATGGTTTTTTTAACAGAGAAAATAGTGTTATTATGGATGTTGGGATGCCACTAAAAGTACAAATCAGATCTGCAGATGATTTAAACATTTATCTGAAGCCTAGTTTTGTTATGGCTGTAGGAATGTCTGAAGGAAATCTTGAAGGAAATGAGTTTCTTCCTAAATATGATCAAATACCTTTTTATGGTTTCTTAACAACACTTAAATTAGAATATTAATCTGTAGTTTTCTTTCTAATTAATTTAATGATTCTAAAAAAGAAAGAATAAAAAGTTATAACTTTATTACTTAATCCCATTAATATCTATTCTAATTGGACCTTTTTTTATCATATCTCCTTCGGCAATTTTTATATGTTCTTTTGCTAGGAATGTTTGAAGGTCACCAACGCTATAATGTTCATCATTACAAACCCCATTTTCTTGCTTATAACAAAAACTAGTGGCAATACATTTTCCAGACGCATCAAATACTAATTTCCCCTCTATATTTGCATGGTCCGCATTAATTCTACTTTCAAGTGCAGCTATTGCTTCACTATTTATTGTTATTGCGGTTGCATATCCTTTAGATGCACCATTTACTTGATATTTTAAACTTTTCCCGCCTAACTTAAGAGATCTTTCACCATGATAAAATACATTTATTGTTGTTTGTGGTGCTTTGAAAGGAATCATATTCCCTTCTTCATCTTGACATTTTTCATCTTCTTTATAATCTTCTTGCTTATCTTGTGCATATAATGTAATTGGGATTACTGTGTCTGTTGGTAGACTTCCTTGTTTTATCACCGTCTTTCCACCAGGTTTTCCAAATACCTTTACATCATCATTATCTGAAGTTACTCTAAATTGTTTTCCACCAAGATCTTTATCTTTAAATAGAGGTTTTGATTTATTTCCTTCACCACCTATTTCAACAGTTGTTCCTACGGGAATATAAAGGACATCATCAATACTTCTAGCAAGTTGTGGACAATCATTTCTGTCTTCAACACTTATTGAAAGTGTAACTGCTCCTTCATTTTCATCTGTTTGGAAATTTTCGTCTAGGGCAACTATTTTTAATACTGCTCTTTGATCAACGGGTCCATTTTTACCCATGGTGTGTCGATCTTTTCCTTCAGCTGTTATAACTAAATATTTGCCGCTAATAACTGGTGTAGCAATTATTCCTTTAGCATTATTTTCTCCTTCTCCTTGTAACTCCCCTATGATTTTATATGCAGTTGGTTTTCCATCTGGATCTGTAAAATAATCCTGAAGATTTATTTTCATCTCTTTTTCTTCTTCACCCACTAATACTAAATCTTCTGCTTTTTCTCCTCGTACAGGTGGATTATTAAAAAAGGTAACTGTATATTTCTTTGTTACACCATTATTTAATTTGAGAGTAAAACTAGTATTTCCTCGGTATGGTTTTTTATTTATTTTTTCAGGAGTGATTGTAAGTTTTCCCCATCGCGCACTGTATTTTGCAGTTAACCCGTGTCCTTCAACTACCCCTTTTAAAATACTATCAATATCTGAATATTTAACATCTGTGCATCCACAACTATCTCTAATTAAATCTGCAAGTTTAATTTCAACAGGTTTTGAAACATGAGTGTTATATGATTTAGAAACTAATTCATAAACAGTTGGTGCTTTTTTCTTTATTGGTTTTTTTGGCTTAACTTCTTTTTTATATGGTTTTTTACTCTCTTCTGTAACCAATGGTTTTCCATCTAATGTTTTTATACTAGTTGTTGGTTTTTCTGATTTATCTTGAACTTTTTCTTCTAATGGTTGTTTTGGTTGTGGTAATACTACTTCAGTGGGAGGAGAAATTTTAGTTTCACCTGTTGATTTTTTTGTATCTTTTTTAAGAGCACTCTCAGCTTTTAGAAGAGTTTCTAATTTTGGACTTGCATTTACAAAACCCTTTCTTATAATGTCTTCTCCAAACCCACTTAGTATACTCATATCTCCCTCTTGTGGTGATTCCCAAAGAGGAGATGTTGTAGGATTTTCTTCTTTTCCTTTACTTACCTTTTCTTCATTTTCTGGTTGGGAAATAATATCTTGTGTTTGTTCATTAATAACTGTTTCAGTGTCTTGAATAAGTGTTAGAGGTGTTGCATCAGGAATCACATAACTTTCAGTTGTTGTTGTTGTTTCATCTTCTGTACATGCTTTACTATTTGCAACTAAATATATGCCTCCTGCAAGAGCTGTTAATAATGCTGCTCCACCTAAAATATAACTAATTCCTCTTCCAATTTTACTATATTTTGCTTTAAATTCAGTCCAATGTTCTTTAAAAGTTCTCTTAAACTCAAGTTTATGTGTTGATTCAGTCTCATATGGTAACTGTGATAATTGAGAAATTTCAACTGCTGAAATTGCAGTTTCTCCTTCATTAATTGAAGTACTGATTTCAGGGTTTTTTGAAAAAGTAACAGGTACAATTTGATCATCTATTGAACTAATTGAATAGTTTCTTTTAACAATTGGATCTTGAATAACTTCTCTCCTAACAAGGTCATTGTCTGAAGTGGAAGGATGCTGCAACATGATCTTTTCTATTAGTCCTGACACCTCTTTTGCATCATTATATTGGTATCCTTGATTTTTTTCTTTCTTTTTAGGATCAGGCATAGTTGTTGCTTCTATGATGGGATATAATTTACTCATGATTTCTCCATCCTCTGGTTTTGCACCATCTCTTGCAACAACTCTAGTAATAATCTGTGAATAAGAGTCTTGAATGATATTAACAAATTCTTCAAATTTACTTTCTATTATTTTTCCCATTGCTTGAGTTGCTATGTCTTCTGGAATCCATTCTGAACAATCTAAAAGTAATTCTTTTGCTTCTTTTGCTCTTTTTCTTTCTAATTCTCTTCTGCTTTCTTTTATAAATTCAATATTTTCTTCATCACTTATGTCCCATTTAGATAATATACCATTATATTTTTCAATATGTTTTGCCCCTAGATAAAATGCAGATCTTCCGGTTACCATCCATACAAATAAATTTGAAGCTTCATATATGTCAATCCACGGTTGTGCACTTTCATTTTTAGAACCAAGCATCATTAATTCTAATGGGGAAATTTCTGAATTATGTAATGCAACTTCTCTTGATCTTCTTCCTTGGTAACTACTCGAATAATCTCCAGTAGCATCTTTTATTGCACCAACTTCATGATTAAATAATAATTCACAACGTTCGTGTCTTTCTCTTGCTAATCCAAAATCCATAACTTTAAGATCTTTTAGATGATCTAATTCTAAAAATCTTCTTTGATCTCCATCTTGAACAATCTTTTCTAATCTATCATATTGTACAAAAATATTTGCAGCTTTTAAATCTGTATGAATTAATTCTGCGTCATCATGTAAAATACTTAACTTTCCTAATAATGTTGTATAAATTGCAAGAGCATGTTCAAGTGGAAGTGCTTTTCCTTTAAATTTGAACTTTTCTTCTTCTGGTGTTGCACCTTCTGCAAGATCTAATTCCATAACTTTTTTTAGAGATACGCATCCTTCACTTTCTAAATCTCTCATAACGGCAATGTGTTCATCTTTTTTTCCTTTTGGTCTTTCTGGGATAAATAATAATGGATAATCAAATTCTCCTGTTCTACGATCCTTTCCTTCTGGGAGGCTAATTATTCCTTTTTCTAATAATTTTTCTAGAACATGTCTTTCATTTCTTTCTACTTCATAGCTAATACCCATTCCAACTTTAATACATGCTTCCAAATTATCATCAAAATATACTTTACTAAAATGTCCTTTTTTGATTCCTCTTGTACTATGGCTTTCTCTAGAAAACTTGTATGTTTTTCTACCATCGACAATTTCAATGATTTTCTCTTCTGGTGTTTTGTTTGGGTTTATGAAATCCACATATTTATCTATTGTCATATTAGTTACCTTTTACTATTTGAATTAATCTTGTTGCAACAGCAACACCTGCTCTGATATTATCTCCTAATGTTTTATCATATTTTGAACATATGTCACTTTCACTTACAGGGATATAACCTGTTTTGAAAACTTCTGTACAATTTGCCTCTTGATTCTTAATGGCCAATTTTATTGTGTAATCTAAGTTATCTTCAGTAAGATCATAAGCTTCTAATGTATCCTTACAACTGGTTTCTTTATTTTTTTTACATATTAGTTTCCACAGATTTCCACTAGTCTTTTTTAAATAAAATATTCCTCCTAACACTTTTGTAAGGCGATTATCCCCTATATATGCGGCGTAATTTCCTTCTACATTTCCTTTCAATATCCCATTAACCACCACGTTTTCGCCAGAATCCTTAAAGGTAACTTTTTGTCCACTTTTTTCTGCATAAAATGTTTTCCCATCAGGTATTATTTTATATCCTTGAGATTTGAGATATTTTGTTGCTTTTACAACTTTTAACTTTGCTTGATTTGATATTGTTGTAATTTGGGCATATGTTGTATATTTAGTGCCTGTGCCATTAATTGCAGCCGTTAATGCTATTAAATAAGGATCATCGTTCTTAACTTCAGCTGGTTTTGCCGTTTCAACTGCTGTTTCAAGACCACCTGCTTGTTCTCCACTACTTTGAATGCCATTTTTATATGCATCTGTCATCTGTTTTTTGTATTCTGCGCTTGGTTCGTCACTTGTTTTGACAACTTTGCTATCTTCTATTTTTTTCGCTGCTTTTTTCTTAGATTTAGCTTTTGCAGCTGCCACGGCTGCTTTATCTGTTTTCTTTTTTGCTGCTAATGCTGCTTTTTCAGATGCTAATTTAACTTTTATCGCTGTTTTTTTCTCTTTTTCTAGTCTTTCTTTTTCTTTTTGTGCTTCTAATCTTTTAGTTTTTGCTAATGCTGCTTTTTCAGCTTTTGCTTCTTTAGCCTTTAATAGTTCTGCTTCTTTAACCTTTTCTTCCTCAATTACTTTTTCCACATCTTTATCAGCTTTTTCTTTTGCTTCTTTTTTTGCAGCTTCTTCTTTTTTTTCCTTCTCTTCTAATTTCTTTTCTTCTTCATCTAATTTTTGGTTTCCTTTTTGATATTTATCATTGAAAAGATCTGTTTTTTCAGATTGAGCTGTAGGGTCTGAACCTACAACGGTCTCATGATTTATTGCATAATGAACACCATATCCTCCTGCAGCAATTGCCAATAGTGCTACAGTCCCCCATAATATTTTTTTCCCCCATCTCCCTTTTTTTTTATTTTTTTTCGAAATTAAAATTGCATTAGCATATGCATGAATTTCTTGATGATATGGGGCATTAAGTTCTTCTGATAATTCTGAGCTTCTTGTTCTATTTTTCCCAATAATCTCTTGTAATCTACTAAAACCATAATCTGTTTGCCTTGCATTATTCATATCTGTAATGTAACTTAAACATACATTATTTTCACTTTTAGAAATTGTTTTTTTCTCTTTTGATTTCTCTTCCATAATATCTCTGCCAATAAAAAAATTATAAATCCTTGAATTTTGTCTTTTATGTAATTTACCTAAAGATGTTCTTAATTCTTTATCTGGTTTATCATATGAAAATCTTTTATGATAACTAGCAAAATGTAACAAATGTGCTGTAACAATGGCTCTTTTTATCTTATCATGGGGAATATCTTTTGTTTCTTCTTTACTTTTGTAATAATCAATAAACTCTTTTAAAGAACTAAGTGTTCTTTCTTTAGCAGGTTCTGGAGCTGTAGGAGGTAATGGCGGTGGTGTTTTATCTTGTCCTATCATTCCACCATTTCTTGTTGCAAGTTCCCCTGCTGTAACACTTGTTGCATCTGTTTTAGGTGGATCAACTTTAGGAATTTGTGGTTCTGTAACTTTTTGTTTTTTACTTCCACCATCTCTTGAATTAAGGGTTTCCACAAGAGTATCAACTGTTGCTTCTTCTAAATTTTCTTTTTCTCCTTCTCTTGCCCAGTTTACATCTGCAGGATCAACTTCAACCACCATCTCTGGTTTTGGTAAGGCTACTGATGCTGCTCCTTTTCCACTTAATTCTGTAGTATTTTGTTCTGATGTTATATCTTTTTTTGCAGGATTTGGCACTTTAGATTCTGGAAGATATTCTATATCTAAATCTGCAACGTCTGTTATTCCTTTATCTGGTGAATCTGATCTTCTAGTTTTTGTTTTTTGTTGATATCCAGTTCCCCTTCTTGGAGTTCCATCGTCACTTGTTTCTACGCCTCTTTCTCCAGGATCATAATCTTTAATTGCATCTGCAATAATTGCTTCGGCATCATATTCTTCAATTCCTGCTTCTTGTTCTATTCTTTTTCCTGTTTCTTTTTCTGCTTCTACTTTATAAGAATCAATAAAACGTTCTATACTTTCTTGTAACGTATTCGTTACCACTCCAAACATTTCCTCTACTTCTGTAACTGGAATCATGGTTTTCTGCTGCTCTTGTAATTCTTTATACATTCCAACAACTCTATTATACTCTGTTACAATTGCTCTTAATTTTGTAGTTAATTGTCCTATTTGTGCAGTATATGCTTTCTCTCTTTTTTCATCTGAAACATCTCTTCTTTCTTTCTCATCTTTTACTTCTTGAGTCATAGTTTCAATTGTTGCTTCAAGATTTGCTTTTTCCTCTCCTAATTCACCAAGAGTTTTTCTATCTGCTTTTACTGCTGTAACATATTCCTGGACTGTTTCTAACATTGCGTCTGGAATATCCAATAATTTAATAATTCCCCCCAACAACCCATTTTTCTCTTCTTTTATTCTTCTCTCTTCATCTCTTTCTCCTTCTGCAGTTGTTTTTAATCTTTGTTCTTCTTCATATTGTGTTTGGAGTGTATCTCTTTCTCCAGTTAAAGTATCTCTTTCTTCAGTTAATGTGTCTCTTTCCCCTGTAATATCTTTTACTTGTGTTTCTAATCCAGAAATTGTTTCTGATGCACTTGAAAACTCTGTTTCTTTTGCTCTTAAGTCTGCTTTTGTCCTACGTAATTCTTCATTTAACGTTCCGATTCTCTCATCTTTTCTTTTTCCTGCACTTTTTCCTCGTGTTTTAATTCTTTGAAGTTCTTGTTGATGTGCGACTTCTTGTTCTGCACTTCTTGTTTCAAGTATTTCCTCTTGTTGTTGAGTAAAATAATGTCTACTCCCTTTAAGATCAGCTACTAAAAATGTGGTGTCATCGTGAACTCCTCTTATTGCTGTTGCATATGCATCGGCAAATAAGGCTCTATATATTAATTTATCAGGATTATCTTCATGAATTAACGGAGCAATTAATTCTCGTCTCATATTATAATCTTCGTTATTTAATGGATGACCTCTCTCTTCAAAATGAGCTAATATTTTTCTCCAATAACCCTTTGTAATTCCACCATCTTCCAATCCTTGAACTATCATATCAAAAGGATATCTTGTTAAATGTTTATAGCGGTCAGTAATTATATTTAATTCTTGATTCATACTATAATCTTGAAATGTTTTCTCAAGTTCTCTATGTGTTACTTTGTGAGCAGTTAGTCCATCAGTACACATAAGTATAAATACTGTTTCATCCATTTGATTTAAATCAAAACGATCATATAATACATTTGTTGGTGCACCTTCTCCTAAACAATTAGATGGTCCCCTGTCTGCATCTCCGTGTGCTTGATCTATTGTTCTTAATATCAATTCTGAGTCAACAAAAGGTTTTTCTTGCATGCCACCTTCAATTAAATAAATTCTGGAATCTCCTGTATGGGCTGTGTGCAAGATTCTAGTTTCCTGATCTAACAATGCAAATTCTAATGTTGTTCCTGCATGTTCTGCTTTTAATTCTTGATCAATTTTATCAATTTCAATTTTTATTATTTCTTGAAGTGGTGTTTGATCTTTGTTAAAGAATCTTCGTCTTATTCTTTCATCTAATTTTTGGGCAGCATACTTACTTGCAAAACTATCCATATGTCCACTTAATCCATCACATACAACAAACAAGGCTTTTTTATATTCCTCCATTGCGTCAACTAAACAAAAGTCTCCACAAACTTCCTTTTTAGGACTTGGGTGCTTGAGTGTTTCTGATTCATGATCCATTTTTAGTTTTCTCCTTGTACTGAATGTTTAACTGTACTTGCTGGTAAATTATATTCAAGCAAGAAACTAACATTATCATTTTTTTTAAGTGCTCCAGGTAGTTGACCAATTAAATATGATAATTTTGATTGATATGTTGAGTATAATGTTCCTTCTGTAATTACTTTTGTTTCAGGATTCTGGTCTTGTCCTTCGAGCCCAGCATCAGGAAGTATTCCATCTGGAAAACCTATCTTTCGAAGCATTCCTATTCTTCTATTTTTTTCTCCAATGTCTGTAGTTCTATCTTTCATAGGATAAAAGATTTTAATTATTGATTCGCTACTATAATTTGAAGTTTTACTTTCTGGGAGAATAATTTGCATGCATGTATTTTCAACAGATGCATTAGTGATTTCATGTGTTAATGGCCCAGGCTGATTAAAATTATACAAGCCCCTTTCATGAAGTCTAGCAGTCTTTTCTTTCAATTCTGGATCAACTTTTACTTCTAAAGAGATTCTATATTTTATTGGTGCATCTTTTCTTATAATTACACCATTTTCATTTCTCTCACCTTGAAATAATTCTCCTTCTATTGTAAATTCATGATAATATATTCCTTTTCCGTTTCCTGTTTTTGATTCTTCTCTTCTACTAACGCCTTCATAAGAAACTTTTGTTGCATTTTCTTGTGTTGGAGCCCCACTTATTACGCCTTCATTTACTAATCTCTCAATTATCTCTTTATTCGCTTCACTAATAACTGATTTTGACGAATATGTTCCTTCAGATGTTTTTACTTGAAGTTTAGTATTTTTCAAATAGGATTTAATTGTTTCAATAACTTCATTTGGTAAATATCCAAGTCTTTCCATTAATTCTTCTGTAGCTTGACGAAGAGCTTCTGTTCTTTCTCCTAGTGCTCTTTGTTTTTCATCTAATCTTTGTGCTATTTCATCAAGAGATGCTTCTTTTTCTCCCAATCCAGTTTCTTTTTCTCCTAATCTTATTTCATATTCTCCTAATGCAATTTCTTTTTCATTTAATGCGGTTGCTCTTTCTCTTAATGTATCGTCATTACATTCCTTTAATCTTGCTTCAAGACTTTCTATTGTTTGTGTAAAGCCAAAAAGTTTTTCTTCTATTCCTGTTTGTGCTCTTTCAGCTTCAGTAATATATTCAGAATGAATTCTTTTAAGATCCCTAATTTTAGTCTCAGCAGTTTCTAATTTTGTTTTGTATCTTTGGACTTCTTTTATAATTATTACTACTTCTTCCATAATCTTTACTTTTTCTTTTGTTAGTGTTTGTACTCTTTTTTCATATCCTTTAGTAAGTTCTTCTTTTTCTCCAACTAATGTTATTTTTTCAGCATTTGCTTTTTCTAACTGTGTTTCTAACTCACTAACTCTACCACCATAGTCTCTATCTAATCTTTCTTTCTCTTCTGTTAGTGTTTCTTTTTCTTCTGTTAGTGTTTGTAATCTTGCTTCATATCCAATACTAAGTTCTTCTTTCTCTCTAACTAATCTATCTTTTTCAATATTTGTTTGTTCTAATTGTGTTTCTAACTCACTAACTTTACCACCATAGTCCCTATCTAATCTTTCTTTCTCTTCTGTTAGTGTTTGTATTCTTGCTTCATATCCAATACTAAGTTCTTCTTTCTCTCCAACTAATCTGTCTTTTTCAGTATTTGCTTGTTCTAATTGTGTTTCTAATTCACTAACTTTACCACCATAGTCCCTATCTAATCTTTCTTTCTCTTCTGTTAGTGTTTGTATTCTTGCTTCATATCCAATACTAAGTTCTTCTTTCTCTCCAACTAATCTGTCTTTTTCAGTATTTGCTTGTTCTAATTCTGTTTCTAATTCACTAACTCTTCCGCCATAATTTTTGTCTAATTCTTCTTTTTCTTTTATTGCTGCATCTTTCTCTTTTGTTAGTGTTTGTATCCTTGCTTCATAATCACTGCTTAGTTCATCTTTTTCTTGTACTAATTTATTTGTTCTTTCATCATAACCTTTTAATAGTCCTTCATATCCTTCTACAAGTGTTTTTTTATCTGCTTCAATTTCGGCTATTTTTCCTTCTAATTCTGTTCTTATCTCATAAATGTTTGTTTCCAATTCACTGTTTTTTTCTGTTAAATCTTTTATAATGCTATTTGCACGCAGTAATTCTTGAATCTTTTCGGCATAAAATTGTGAATATAATTGAACATTTTGAATTTCTCCTTCTTCTCTTTCTAATGCTGCTTCTAGATTTTTCTTAAATCCAGTTGCATTTCTTAAATATTCTTCTGCTTCACTTGTTTTTGCTTCTAAATCTAATTTTAATTGAGAATTTATATTTTCATATTCTATTATACTTTTTTCATAATTTGCAATTATTTCTCTGAGCTCGTCCTCAAGACTAGAAAATCCTTGAACTAGTTCATCTTTTGCTTCTTCATGTGCTGTAATTATTTCATCATGTTCATTTCTTGGAACATAGTCTCGCATTAATTCTAATCTTTCTTCTAATTCTCCAACTCTTGCTTCAAGTTCTGAATTCCTTATTCTTAGGTCATCTAACTCTGGTTCTTCTTTTTCTTCTTCTAATGCTGGATTTTGATAATCAGGATTTTGTGTGTCTTCTAATTCAAGTTCCCCTAATGTTTGTGGTTCTGGAATTAGTTCACCTTCTTCTGAAGGTACTTCATCTAATGGTATATAACCAATGGTTTCTCCTTCTGTTGTAGGAATCTGACCAGGTAATACTTCTGGTCCTTTTGAGGTGGTAGTTTCAGGAAGATCATCTCCTGTTAAATCTTCTTCATCAAACCGTCCTGTTAAAACAGTATCTGTTTTCTCCACATCATAAGTTGCTGGAACAGCTACTTCATTTTGAATACTAGCTTCATTTCCTATTAACGGAGGTGGTGTTTGTGGTGGTATAACTGTTGTCATAACAGGTTCTTTTATCACTTCTACTGCTCTTTTTGTTAAAATAGTTTTTTGCATAAATTCTTTTCTACCATCTTTCAGGTCTGCGATAATTATTCCAACATCATCGTGAACTCTTACTGCAGTTGCATATGCATCTGCAAATAATGCTCTATACATTAAGTGATCTGGATTTCTAGGTTCTATTAATGGTAATATCATGTCTCTTCTCCTGTGGTAATCGTCTGTATCTAATTGATAACCTCTTTCTGCAAAATGTTGAGCTATATTTCTCCAATAACCTTTTGTAATTCCACCCTCTTCTAACCCTTCAGTTATCATTCCATATGGGTGTTCAATTAAATGCTCAAATGTATCCATAATGGCATGTAATTCTTGATTTAAGGTATAATTTTGAAAAATGTTTGTTAGTTCTCTTTGGGTAACTTTATATGATGTTAATCCATCAGTACACATCAACATAAAAACAGTATCTGCCATTTTACTTAAATCAAATCTATTAGGATGTATTTTTGTAACTCCCCCAATTCCAAGACAATTAGAAGGTCCTCTATTCTCATCAGCATGTGATTGATCAGGAGTAATTTGTTCTGGAACTGCACTTGTAAATGGATTCAGATTTTGTGTTCCATTTATCAAGTAAATTCTAGAATCTCCAATGTGAGCCGTGTGCAATATTTGTGATTCTTTATCTAAATACGCAAGTTCCATTGTTGTTCCCGCACTTTCGGCTTTTAATTCATCATTAATTTTATCCATTTCTTCTTTAATAATAGCATCTATATTAGTTGTTTGACCACTTAATCTACTAATTAATCTTTCAGAAATTGTTCTAGTAGCATAATTACTGGCAAAGTTAGGTCTACTACCACTTAATCCATCGCACACTACAAATAATGCTTTTCTAAATTCTTCAAATTGCATTGCAGTGCAACTATCTCCAGATTGTGTTTCACCTGGCTTTGGTATTGTAAGTGTTTTAAATTCCATCTTATTTTCTTTCATTATTCTGGTTTTTAGTTTTTTTAATTTCTACATGTGATATGTATCAAATGTAATAATTGTATGCGGTGTTAAATTATAACTTAATCCGAAATCTCCTAATTTTCTATTTTCTACATGACATATGATTGCGTCATTGAGTAATCTTTCTTTACTTATTCTAATTACTTTATTTGCAAGTGAAAATAATATTTCCTCATCTTTTGCTTCCATTAATCCTCTTACTGCATGTTTTAAAGGATCAGAACTTTCTCTCTCATTTAATTGTTCATCTGTTAAGAAACAATGCTCTTTTCTTATCTCTGGGTTTACAATTAATCCGTTTTCAGTATTATATTCTAGGACGACAAGATCTCCTTCATAGGCACCAATTAAAGCATAGGTTTTTTGATCTTTCTCTCTTTGCATTAATTTAATACTAACAGGTCTGATTTTTTGTCTTTTATCTTCTCTTATAGGAGAATATCTCCCTCTTTGTCCTATTCTTTTTTCTCTTTCTTCCCCATCTTCTCCTTTATTTTCTTCAAACCCTGCAATTGCTTTGTCTGTTGTATAATTTCCACTCATTTCTTTTACATACGCATCTACAAATCCTGTTTCTTTATTTTCTGTAACAATTGCTATTGATGATCCTAAAACATCAAAATCAATAATCATATCATCTTTTCCTAGTCCAAATTTATGTGTTTGAATAATCGTATCAGGAACAGGCACATTACCATTATACTCTCTACTTCTTATTATGTTTCCTTCTGCAGCATACAATGTAACTTTACTTCCTCCTGTGTTTCCAACAATTTTTGTTTTAGTTGGTCTCCATTCTTTCATTACTTCAACTTTTTTAATTTTAGTATAATCAGAACTAAATTTTAAATGATATAACCCTGCTGATACATGTTTAAATAAAGTTCTATCTTCTAAATCATTATGTCTTTCTCTTAAGAGTGTTAAATAGACATCACCATTATTAGAAACATCTATGGAACCACTGAAATCTTTTTTATCACTACCAAAACCTACGCTCCTGACAAGATCATCTAAATTTGTATCTTTTTCTTTTTTTAAGACTTCAAGAATATCTTCATATGTTAAAATTGGTGTCATGTCTCCTTTTTGTCTAACATCTGTACTATAAAGTCCTTCTCTTGTTAAAACAAGATCTATATTTTCACTTACGCATTTAATTGCTATTGGTGTTCTATACTTGCTTTCTTTTTTTTCTCCTGTTGATTTTTTACTTGTTGTACTTCTAGGAAATTTTTGATCAGCTTTTTTTCTCTCTAATACACCAGCCCCAAAAGTATACTTACCTTTAGTATCTTCTTCATCATCCCAAGTTCCTCTTGATCCAACTGATTTTCTTTTCATTTTTTAGTTCTCCTTGTGGTTTTATTGATTTTTATAATTTTATTACTTCTCTAATTTCTCAGAAACTACATCTGTTACTAATGTTGTAGGATTTTCTCTTGAATAGAAAATTGCTTTTTTTAATTCTTGGAATTCATATGTTTTAGGTTTCCAATCATCTAAAACAATACCGTGAACCCTTAAGTGTTGATCTCCTGAATCTTTCCATCCAAAACCTTTGTATTCTCTTAATGCAATTAAACCATGTGTGAACATGTATTCTGGTGATCCTTTACTTAAACTTGTTCTTGTATATTCTTCAGCAGTTTCCCAAAGTGCCTGTAATTTTTCAACCTCTTTTCCGGCAGTCATAAAATCAATAACCAATTTATTAAATTTAATTCTGCTTAAGACATCTTCATCTACATCATCGAAATTTTCAATTTTATCGTATACTGCTCTTGTTTTATCATATTCTCTGTCTAAAAATAACCAATTTGAATACCTCATGTTTATTTCTACATCAGAATCAAGTTTTATTACTGCAAATCTAAGAATGCTTGTTTTTTCTTTTTTCTCTATCTGTTCATTCTCATCAGCAAGAATAATTGCTTTTCTGTAATCTGGTGTTACTCTTTCTTTCATTTCATCAGATCCTAATATCATTACATTTCTAAAATAACTATTTGTCTTAAGAATGTCTTCTGTATCTTCTCCTTGAAAAAATTCGTTTAGGTAAAAATATGCGCATTGTTCATTAACTTCTGCAATATCAGATGACCATGAACCAGCGATTTTTTGGTCTTTAAATTGTTTGTTTACTCCAATCACCATTCTTACTATTTCACTTACAACATTTTTTTGTTCTTCAGAATTTAAAAAGGGGTATGCTTCTTGTAATAGTGTTCTCGCTTCTACTACTTTTTGTTGTTTTATTTTTATTTCAGCTTTTTTTAGATCTATTTTTGATTTTACTCTTTCATGTTCTGTTGTTGTTAAAAGTTCTTCATATTCTGCAGATTTAAAAGTATCTAACATGAAATTCCATCCATTCAATTGTTCTTCTAATGTCTGATCAAGATGTTTGGCTTCTTCGGAAATAATGGTGTATAACCCTCCAAGAATTTTATGGGTTGCCATTCTTTCTATCTCTGTGTATTCTTCCCTTCCTTCGCCAGATATTAGTTCACTGTATGCATCGGTCATATTTGTCATTGCTTTATCTAATATCTCTTGTAATCCCTTTTTGTCCATTCCTTTTATTTTTTCACTTCTGTATTCTCTTATGAATATTTCACCTAATTGAAACTGTGATATGTACCTAAATGCGGCATCATCTTCACTTGCTAATCTTTCAAGTAATTCTGTTCTTTCTTCAGAGCTAGCTTCATCTAGTTCAAACATAATATTACAAATTTCTGATTCATTTACGTCTGTCATTTTTTTCAATTAGTTTTTTAATCCTCTTTCTTTATTCCTCTTAATTCAGTAATCATTTGTCCTGCTTTTTTTATTTCTTTTTCAAAGTTTTCTTCTTCTCCAGAAATTTTCTTAAGTCTTTTTGCTTTTTCAGACTCTAATCCCCCGATTTCTTCATCTCTCGCCTCTCTATCACGAATTAATCCTTCGTATCTTGGTTCAATTTCTGCTATCTTTTCTTGTATCCCAGCTCTTTCAGTAGCTAAACTACTACCTCTTTCTCCAAACTCTGTTTCAACTTCCGCTTTTCTACCCTCAACTCCATTTTTCTTCCTTGAGACAGCAGCCTTATATTTCCCAACAAATCCAATAAAATAATCTAAGATTCTTTGTTTGTGTGTTTTACTTGGTGCATTTTCATGATATTCTAAGACTTTACTTTTAAGGTTAGAAATGTTTCTACTTGGGGAAGATCCTGGTGCAGTATTTGCTAAAAATGTTTTTAACTCATGGTATGGCATTTGAACACAATAAAATCCTTTGCTATTAGGCTTAACTTTGTATGGGCCATCTTCAATGGCAACAATTAATTTCTCCAAATATTCTCCTGCACTTTTCTGAGGTCCTTTTGTTATTTCCATTAATATTTCAGCTACCTCTTCTGAAATGTGATCATTTTTTGCTCTTAAATCACTTGCATCAAGTATTCTAGTGTCATTTCTCATCATTTGATCAAGAGGCATTAATCCTGTTAATAATTCAATTGCAATTCTTCCAACAGTGTAAATGTCACTTGCTTCTTTTTCAGGAATTTCAACATCTTTTTTCCTGAATTCTCCTCTATATAATGTACTATTTATTTTACCTTTTCTTTGAGGATTTCTTGAAGGATGTGCTGCAAATTCTTCTTCTGCATCTACATTTCCCATAGTAACTGTTAAATCAGCTCTATCACTCCAAATATCTGAAACTACAACCTCTAAACTTTCAGGGTCTTCAAGTAAAAGTCCATCTTTAGTAAACTCTCCTTTAATTAATATATTGTAGGGGTGTCCATCTATTTTTGAAATCCCTTGTTCATGTAAATAACTAACTCCTTTTAATACATTAAGAATAATTGAATATGCAGTTGATAAAACTTCAGGTTCGGCAAACGCATTTCTATTTCCAAATACATCTTCATAATCTGTTCCAGAAGGATAATTTATGTCCGTTGGAACACCGTCCTTTAAACTTTCGGGAACTTGTGTTCTATAATCAGATGAAACATTTATTATGTCAATTAATTGTGCACAATCAAAATCCATTTTATCCATGACTGCAAACCATCTTGTTTCTTTTTCATTAGCATCATTATTCATCTCAACTTTTCCAAGTCCATTATATTTCATTATTTGTTCTGAACCTTCTTGTTTTAGTGCGTTTGTATCTTCTACACTTTTCTTGAAGCTTTCAATAGATCTTCTATCTAATGCTGCTCCACTATAATTGCTTTTAGGTTCTGCTTTTAGAAAAACTTTGATTGCATATTGGTTTCCATCGGACCCCATTGCTTGATAAACTTCTGAACCTAATCCTTTTCCAATTTTGTCAGTCTCAGGATTAAATTTATAAGTAACACCTTTTGTTGTAGTACAACTAATTTCTCCAGTCATTTTTATCCTCCGTGATTTGTTTATTATTTTGTTTTTTATTTTGTAATATTTTTATACTCGATAGGCGCATAATATCTGTCCTATTTGCCCTTTATTTCTCAATGATACTTCTCCTTCTAATGAGGGGGCATTATTTTTTCTTAATTTATATGTGGAAAACCATGACCCTGATAATGATATCAATAAATCATTTTCAATAATAAATCCAGACGGTGCTCTTGTAGTAGCGAGTGTTTCAGGGCCATTAGTATTAGTAGTATTAAAATTTTGGCCATCATAGACTTCTGGAATTTTTTTAATTTCTCCATGACTATTACTCCCCATGATTTTTTCTTTTAAGTTAAATGCAAGATTTTGTTTTCCTGTATGTGGATCTTTGTATAATTGTAAATTTCCAACAAATTTTTTCTGAAGTGTTTTAGGAATCTCATATATTATTTCAACTTTGCTTTCTTCTCCTTCTTCTTTTTTCAATGATACTGCATATATTCTCCTAGTAGTTCCCACATATACAATTCCATTTTGTGAATCAACTTCAATTGATTTAACTTTCTCCCCTACATATTTATCTCTGTCTTCATTTTGCTTAGGCATTTCTTCTACACTCAATTGTATTTTTTGATTCCATAATTCATCTGTATCTTTACCTATTGTTCTAGCAGGTATCATAGGAATATCAATCTCTTCTACTTTATGGTCAATTGATATTCTTCCAATAGTTATTGTAGCAGGTTTTGAATTATCATCTAACCTTGCATAGTAAACTTGATTGTCTTTTACAGTATAAACATTATTTCCTTCAGCTATAGCTTTAGGACTTTCAGGGTTTCTTGCATCAATAATAATTTCCTCTTCTTGTGCTAAATCATTTAAACTAATTGCAAATAATCCTTCTTTAGAATGATTTAATACTAAAATTTGTTCTAATCCATGATTGCTTGCAAAAGGAGAATCTTCTTGTGCAATTATTTTTGCAAAATTTAAATATCCTCCATTTGTTTGTTCTCTTATTCTAATCTGACCTTTTTTATTTAATTTTGAATCATAAATAATTGCTTTATCTTCATAACATGCACAAATATAATTTTCAGTTCCTAATTTAAAATTAGTTATTGCAGTACAAACTTGATTTGAGATGCCTATTTCTTTATCTCTAAATTCTTGAGTTATATTATCCCATACAACTTTTTTAATGCCTTTACCAGTAGAAACCACATATTCTAAATTTTCAACTTTTGGTAAAACTTTAGTTGTTTGTCCTTCTTCATCTCTTTCAAAATGTTGATAACTAAATCTTCTTATTTTTTGAGTTCCACCACCATCAGGTATTTTCTCACGTAAAACACTATCTAAAACTGAATTTTGAAGTAATCTTGCTAATAATAATACATTATTTCTAATACTTTTTAAGTATGCCATGCCTGTATTTTGATCTCTTTTATCTACTTCAAGTAATGCTGGCATTCCTCCAACATAACCTTGAGCAAATAATGTAAATATTCCTGATCCTTTTTTCCATTCTAGATTTCCAAGATCAATTGCATTTTGAACTTCTTCTTCAAGGTGTTGATAAGATGCTTTTGTTTCTTGTTTTACGTTATGCCCTTGTTGAAAATCACGTGTTTTAAGTGCAGAACTTGGATCTAAACCTATAAACATTGCATTGTAGAATCTTCCAACTATTCTTGCTGCATTTTCTTTACTTTCAAACAATGCATTAACCATCCTAATTACAGCATTTCCTGTTTTTAGTGTTGGATTTTTACCTTCGTCAATTTCTTTTAATACATATGAATAAAGATTTTGTCTGAGAAATGGTTTTGCTTCTGCAGAATCAATACCTCTTTCTTTAAAGAATCCTGGTCGAGAATCAATTAATGATTCATAATCATGGATGCCAATTGTTCCTAAGTCTCCTTGTTGTGGTGCATTTTCTTCACCATACTTCTCAACAAACATTGCTTGAATTCTTTCAGATTCAAAATCTGCAACCCCTACTATGTATGGTGTTAATTTTGGCGCAATTA
>Ga0209576_1000567_pt1 | contig 23759 bp, 13 predicted proteins | sample SaaInlV_DNA_135m_FD_184686 | JGI IMG/M metagenome (GOLD analysis project Ga0209576, IMG submission 184686) | Marine microbial communities from expanding oxygen minimum zones in the Saanich Inlet - SI075_LV_DNA_135m (SPAdes) (version 2) | ecosystem: Environmental > Aquatic > Marine > Unclassified... | reverse complement strand
TTGTGGTGCTGACACTGGTGATTACAGTCTTTTTACTACGTTGGCTGCGCTCACTACCGGAGAGCGCTCAAGGGGAGGCGGTTGCCATCTCCCTGATTATTGGCGGGGCTGTTGGTAACCTGATTGACCGGGTACAGTATGGTTATGTGATCGACTTTCTGGATTTTCATGCCATGGGATGGCACTGGCCCACTTTTAATATCGCCGATAGTGCGATTGCGATTGGTGCGATGATCCTCATCTGGGGTTCGTTTTTTGGAAACGAAGAAGAGAATAATGCGGTATGATTCACTGTAACTTTTATTAAAATAATCCGTAACGGATCGAACGATCATGACTGACTCAACGCTCTCCAAACGTATCGATGACTATCGCCTGTCTCTGGGAGGGAAGGAGTATGTCCCGCTGATGCTGGGGGGTATGGGAGTCGACATCTCTACGCGTGAACTGGCGCTGGTATTTGCTGAACAGGGCGGCATTGGACACCTCTCCGATGCAATGGTGCCGACCGTGATCGACAAGCAGTTCAAGACCCGCTATGTGGGGGATCGACTGAAGCAGTTCAAGGCTAATATCGGTAATCCGGACAAGTCGATTGCCCAGTTTGATCTGGGCGAGTTGCGTGAAGCACAGACTCGCCATGTTGATGAGGCGATGTCAGCCAAGCGTGGTGATGGGGGGGTCTTCATCAATTGTATGGAGAAGCTCACCATGAATAACCCAAAGGAGACCCTCAAGGTACGCCTCAATGCGGCCCTAGATGCAGGGATTGATGGTATCACCCTGAGTGCAGGCCTCCATCTGGGGTCGCTGGATCTAATTAAAGAGAACCCTCGATTCCGTGAGGCACCGATCGGTATTATCGTCTCCTCGGTGCGTGCATTGAAACTATTTCTCAAGCGTGCAGCGCGTCTGGATCGGCTGCCGGACTTTGTGGTGGTCGAGGGGCCTCTGGCGGGAGGACATCTCGGTTTTGGGTTGGATTGGGCCCAGTATGATCTGGCAACGATTACTCAAGAGGTGATCGCCTACCTGCGTGAGAGTGACCTCACCATTCCGGTGATTCCAGCCGGTGGTATCTTTACCGGTACCGATGGTGTGGAGTATCTGGAGTCTGGTTCATCGGCAATTCAGGTCTCAACCCGCTTCACGATCACTGAAGAGTGTGGTCTGACGGAGGTCGCTAAAAAGGCCTATTTTGCAGCAGAAGAGGAGGATATTGAGGTCAATACCCTCTCTCCAACCGGATATCCGATGCGTATGCTCAAGAGCAGCCCTGCAATCAATTCCGGGATTCGTCCCAACTGTGAGTCGTATGGTTATGTGTTGGACGGCAAAGGAAAATGTAGTTATATCGAGGCCTATAATGAGGCTGTTGCCGCCCACCCCGATGAGAAAAAGATCTCTGTAGAGGATAAAATCTGCCTCTGTACTCATATGCGTAAATACAAGGTGTGGACTTGCGGTCATTACACCTATCGCCTGAAAGATACCGTCAAACAGGCGGAGGATGGTAGTTATCAGCAGCCAGCTGCAGAGCATGTCTTTAAGGACTATCAGTTCAGCAGTCACAACGAGATCAAAAAGCCTGGGTAGTTTAAGAGCCTGTCCGAGAATAGAAGTCGTAGCGAAGGGAAGCTGATTTGAGACAGATTTCATCATCGTTTAACGAAAAGGATGATGAAATATGGCCAAATCCAGCTTTTCCGCAGTAGGCTCTCCATTCTCGGGCAGGCTCTCGGCTGTCCTCGCAGGAGATACCTCGCAACAGCAGGCTGAGTCACTGGCAGCACAGCTAGAGCTACCGTTGGCTGCATCAAGGGAGGATTTTGATTTTTTTCTCACCTATGTTGACCACGTTCTTCAACTGCAAAAAAGTCACTCTGGAATTGGAGGGGTCTATGCCGACTTTGTTTCCGGCAAGGTGGGCCACCGTTTTCGTTTTGGCGGTGGCAAGGGGCAGTTGATCGCCCGGGCGGTTGGGTTGAAAAAGGGCCAACTGCCGGAGGTGTTGGACCTTACCGCAGGGCTGGGGCGGGATGGCTTTGTTCTGGCATCACTCGGCTGTTCAGTGAGGTTGCTGGAGCGCTCCCCGATTGTCGCGGCACTACTACAGGATGGCCTGCAGCGGGCAGCAGAGGATGCTGGGGTGGCTGAGGTGATTGAGCGAATGCAGTTGATTCAGGCGGATTCAATACACTATCTTCAGAACCTGCAAAACAGGCAGACTCCGGATGTCTGTTATCTCGACCCGATGTATCCGCACACCAAAAAGAGCGCCTTACCGGGTAAAGAGATGTTGCTGTTTCGTGAGGTTGTGGGTGAAGATCTGGATAGTGGCGACGTTTTGGCGTTAGCCCGAAAAGTGGCATCCAAACGGGTGGTGGTGAAGCGCCCCCGAAAAGCGGACTATCTGGCGGGTGAAAAGGCAGACTTTCAGATGTTCGGTAAAAGTACCCGTTATGATATCTATCTGCCAGATATCCCTCTAAGAAACCCTTGATGGAGATTGAGATGAGTCGACAACTATTGATTATGCGCCATGCCAAGTCAGATTGGGGGAGTGGCATCAGCAGTGATTTTGAGCGCCCGTTAAATCGGCGCGGTAGTGAGGATGCCCCCCGTATGGGGCGGTGGATGACAACAGAAGGGTTAGAGCCCGACTATATTTTGGCGTCTCCTGCGCAACGCGCTCGCGAGACGGTGTTGGCGGTGTGTGCTGAACTGGAGACGGATGAGTCCGACATTCATTGGGAGCCGCGAATCTATGAGGCTTCAGTAGACACCCTGGTTGAACTGCTTGAGGCGGTGCCGGCAGAGGTGACCCGTATATTGATGGTGGGACACAATCCTGGGCTTGAAGGTGTAGTACAGAGGCTCAGTGGTGCAGGAGTTCCTCTGAGTGAAAATGGCAAAGGATTCACTACAGCCAATCTGGCACAGTTGGAGATCCCTATGGCGGGTGAGATGTTGGGGTACCAGTGTGCCCGATTGATCGGTGTGACCCGTCCTTCAGACCTGAAATAATCACAATTGGCCGAAGGTAAATTGGAGAGAAATTTCGTAATCATTACTTGAAATATAATTAATTGCTTATATTCTATATTTAAGAGGATTTATTGGTTTATAGATAAAGATAAGGAGAAATATGATGAAAGGTTCTATTCTAAAAGTACTTTTTGCTCTATTCATTGCCTTTACCATCTCTGGTTGTTCACTCAAACCGATGATGATTGATGAGCGGGTCAGCCCCTATAGTGTGGAGGAGACCATTGAAAAGATCCGGCTCAATGCGACCGAGATCGGCTGGGTGGTGCCCGGAGTGAAGAATATGAACAGGTCGGTCAAGAAACATAGCGGTAAAGAGATCGGTGCTCCGGTGCGTATTGTAGAGCTCTGTAATGCAGACCATGCCAGTGCAATTCTGTCAGATGAGAACGGTCGCTACTCTGCACTGTTGATGCCGTGCGCCGTTGCGGTCTACCAGAAAGAGGATGGACAGACCTATGTCTCTAATATGAAGGCCGGTACGGTAGGTACCATGATGGGGGGTGTGGTCGCCAAGGTGATGGGCCGAGTTGATCAGGATCAACAGAAAATTCTTCGATTCCTGGAAACTTCCACACAATAAATAGATGTATCAGGCGCACAACCCTTTGTGGACAATGCATTGCGGTTGTGCGATTAGCGGCGAATCACCTTCAACCATTTCCAGAAGTTAAGCAGACTGCCGAGTGAACCGGCAACATAGGTCCAGGCAGCAGCCTTGAGAATTTGGTGTGCAGCCTGTTGGTCGCTCTCTTTGAGGTGATGGCCTGCTTTCAATATAGGCAGTGCACGGTTAAAGCTGGCATCAAACTCTACCGGTAGTGTAGCAAGATGGACTGCAACAGGTGCTCCCATGCTGATCAGTCCAGCCAGAAACAGGATCAGTGCCGGAAGAGGTCTGCGCGAGAGGATGGCAATCACCGGAGAGGCCATCAAAATCATCGCCCCCAAGCGCTCGGCACTCTGGGTCTTTCCAACCAGTTTTGAACGTAGCACCATCGGTTGATAGCCGGTGTCATCCTGAATGGCATGGCCGACCTCATGTGCGGCAATGGTGATGGCCGTCAGAGAGTGTCCGGAGTGGTTCGATTCACTGAGTCGTACTGTTTGGTCTCTGGGGTCGTAGTGGTCTCCCTCTGGGGTGATCTCCAGCTTGACGTGGTTGAGTCCATAGCGATTGAGGAGGATGCGCGCCAGCTCTCCACCACTGGTTTCGTAGCGGTAGTCGGGGCCATCATATTGTGTCATTACCCGCTTCACCCAGATCTGGGGAAGGATAGTGGCAGCTAAAAAGAGTAGACCGAGAATGGCAAAAATCATGACTCTGCTAATGCCCCCTCCAGGTCATGCTCATCGGCTGCTACGATCTCGACCTGGATGAAGTCACCGCTGTTGAGATGGTTGGCCTCAGGAATATGCACCTCACCATCAATCTCTGGGGCATCTCCTCTGGTGCGACCAATTGCCCCCTCATCGGTGACACTGTCGATGAGGATGGTTTCCAGTGTGCCAACCTTCTGTTGTAACTTGTCTGCACTGATACGGCTCTGCACGCTCATGAATTGTTGTAGTCGATCCTGTTGGAGGTCATTATCAACCGGGTTGGGAAGTTGGTTGGCAGCGGCCCCCTCGACCGGTGAGTAGGCGAAGGCCCCGGCACGATCCAGTTGGGCAGCATCCAGAAAATCGAGTAGTTCGCCAAAGTTTTGTTCGGTCTCACCGGGAAATCCAACGATAAAGGTACTGCGAATGGTGAGGTCTGGACAGATCTCTCGCCACTGTTGAATACGTCGCAGTACATTCTCCTGGTCTGCCGGGCGTTTCATCGCTTTTAAAATGGAGGAAGAGGCGTGCTGTAGGGGGACATCAAGATAGGGGAGAATCTTCCCTTCAGCCATCATCGGGATCAGTTGATCAATCACTGGATAGGGGTAGAGGTAGTGAAGACGGATCCAGATTCCCAGTTTACTCAGTGCCTCTGCCAGTGTTGCAATACGGGTGGAGAGGATACCCCCCCGGATAATTTCGTTACGATAACGCAGGTCGGCTCCGTAGGCGGCGGTATCCTGAGAGACCACCAGTAACTCTTTAACGCCACTCTCGGCCAATCTTTCGGCCTCACTCAGTAACTCACCCATTGGGCGACTGACCAGTTTGCCACGCAGATTGGGGATGATGCAGAAACTGCACTGCTGGTTACACCCCTCGGCAATCTTCAGGTAGGCGTAGTGGTTCGGGGTGAGGCGTACCGCGCGGTCGGGCAATAGTTCAATCAATGGGTCTTGTGGAGGGGGTAGCACCGCATGTACGGCATCCACTACTGCAGTGGTCTCATTGGGGCCGGTAATGGCCAGTACTTCAGGGTAGTCGTTGAGGATTTTGTCACGGTCCCCTCCCAGGCAGCCGGTAACGATTACGTGACCATTTTGCTCCATCGCCTCACCAATGGTGTTGAGAGACTCTTCGATTGCGGCATCAATAAAACCACAGGTATTAATAATTACCAGATCAGCGGCAGCATAACTGTTGACCAGAGGGTACCCTTCGGCACGCAGTTGGCTGAGGATGCGCTCAGAGTCAACTGTGGCCTTGGGGCAACCGAGGCTGATAAAGCCGATATTTTGGGTTGTAGACATGGCTGGATTATACGTGTTTGTTTCAGGATGTTGAAAAATGAAAAATAACCCCCATCATTTGTGCAACTAAAAGATTATCTGGAGTGTATAGCCATGAGAATGGATAAATTGACAACAAAGTTTCAGGCAGCGCTGGCGGATGCTCAGTCTCTGGCTGTTGGCAAAGACCATCAATTTATTGAGCCTGTTCACCTGATGCAGGCACTGCTTGATCAGGAGGGGGGCAGTACGCGTCACCTCTTGACTCTGGCCGGTGTACAGGTCAATCCACTACGTTCAAAACTGGGTGAGGCGCTGGATCGCCTCTCTTCGGTAGAGGGGGTCGGAGGGGACGTGCATCTCTCTAACGATCTGTCTAAGTTGATGAATCTGGTCGATAAGATGGCGCAGAAGCGAGGAGATCAATATATCTCCTCTGAACTCTTTGTGCTGGCAGCGATGGAGAGTAAAGGGGTTTTAACCGGTCTGTTGCGTGATGCAGGGGGTTCCAAAGGGGCGCTGAAACAGGCGGTTGAGCAGATGCGCGGTGGTGAGAGTGTCAATGACCCCAATGCAGAGGAGCAGCGACAGGCGCTGGAGAAATACACCATCGACCTCACTGAGCGGGCAGAACAGGGTAAGCTCGACCCGGTGATTGGTCGGGATGATGAGATTCGTCGGGCCATTCAGGTGTTGCAGCGTCGTACCAAGAATAACCCGGTGCTGATTGGTGAGCCGGGGGTGGGTAAGACCGCGATTGTTGAGGGGTTGGCTCAACGTATTGTCAATGGAGAGGTGCCAGAGGGGATCAAGGGAAAACGGTTGCTCTCTCTTGATATGGGGGCGCTCATCGCCGGGGCCAAGTTTCGGGGGGAGTTTGAAGAGCGGCTCAAAGGGGTGCTGAACGATCTCAGCAAGCAGGAGGGGCAAGTAATTCTCTTTATCGATGAGATCCACACCATGGTCGGTGCCGGTAAAGCGGAAGGGTCGATGGATGCCGGAAACATGCTGAAACCGGCACTGGCACGCGGTGAATTGCACTGTGTAGGGGCGACTACACTGGATGAGTATCGTCAATATGTAGAGAAGGATGCAGCGTTGGAGCGACGTTTCCAAAAGGTACAGGTGGATGAGCCTACGGTGGAAGATACGATTGCCATTCTACGTGGTTTGAAAGAGCGCTACGAAGTACACCACGGCATTGATATTACCGATCCGGCCATAGTTGCAGCCGCCACGCTGTCACAAAGGTACATCACTGATCGCCAACTTCCGGACAAGGCCATTGATCTGATGGATGAGGCAGGATCACGTATTCGTATGGAGATTGACTCCATGCCGGAGGAGATGGATAAGCTGGACCGCAGAGTGATTCAGCTCAAAATTGAACGAGAGGCACTGAAGAAGGAGAGTGATCAGGCCTCGAAGAAGAGGCTGGTGGATCTGCAGCAGGAGTTGGACCGGTTGGAGCGTGAATACTCTGATCTGGATGAGATCTGGAAATCAGAGAAGTCAGCAGTACAGGGCACTACCCACATTAAAGAGGCGCTGGAGCAGGCCCGTATTGAACTGGAGACCGCACGTCGTGCTGGAAATCTGGAGCGTATGTCGGAACTACAATATGGGCAGATTCCGGCGTTGGAGCAGCAGCTAACGGCTGCATCTGAGGCGGAAGGGGATCAGAGCGAAAATCAGCTGCTACGTAATAAGGTGACGGATGAAGAGATTGCCGAGGTGGTTTCGCGCTGGACCGGTATCCCGGTCTCCAAGATGTTGGAGGGGGAGCGTGATCGTCTATTACGGATGGAGGATGCACTGAAAGAGCGTGTGATTGGTCAATGTGAGGCGGTAGAGGCGGTCTCCAACGCCATTCGTCGCTCCCGCGCCGGATTGGCAGATCCCAATCGCCCCAATGGCTCCTTTCTATTTCTCGGTCCCACCGGCGTGGGTAAAACAGAGTTGACCAAAGCCCTGGCCCATTTCCTGTTTGATACGGAAGAGGCGATGGTGCGTATCGATATGTCGGAGTTTATGGAGAGACACTCGGTTGCTCGTCTGATTGGAGCGCCCCCTGGTTATGTGGGATACGAAGAAGGGGGATACCTGACCGAGGCCGTGCGCAGAAAACCCTACTCGGTGATTCTGATGGATGAGGTGGAGAAGGCGCATCCGGATGTCTTCAATGTACTGCTGCAGGTGCTGGATGATGGTCGTCTCACCGATGGGCAGGGACGTACGGTTGATTTCCGCAATACCGTGGTGGTGATGACCTCCAATCTCGGTTCACAGCAGATCCAGAGGCTCTCGGGTGAAGGGAACTATGAGGCCATGAAGGCTGAAGTAATGGATACGGTGGGGGCGCACTTCCGACCGGAGTTTATCAACCGTATTGATGAGTCAGTGGTCTTTCATCCGCTGGGGCAGACGGAGATACGTGCTATTGCCCGCATTCAGGTGCAGTATCTTCATCAGCGTCTGGCGGATCGTGATCTTGGGTTGGAGATTAGTGAGGCAGTATTAGACCGACTGGGTGAGGCCGGGTTTGATCCGGTCTATGGTGCCCGTCCGCTGAAGCGGGCCATTCAACAGCAGATTGAGAACCCGTTGGCACAAAGTATCCTCTCCGGGGATTATTTGCCGGGTTCAATAGTGAGGATTAATATTGGAAGCGAGGGGCTGGTTTTTGAATAGCTACTTTGTCGAAGCGAGTTGACTGCTTTCCAGAGTGATGTGCTGCTGTTTTCCCATCATCTCAATCAGCACCATGGAGCGATGCAGACCATCTTCCATCACGAAAATACCCTCAATTTCTGCAAACGGGCCACTGGTTATTCGAATTTTATCACCTTTTTTCAACCAATTAGCCTCTTCCAGTTGGTGTATACCAAAATCATCTTCGTGTGAGCGGAGAAGTTCAATAATAGTCTCCGGGATTGGGATGAAGTGGTTACGCCTGATTCCAAAGCCTACCAGACCGGAGACTCCGAAAGTGGATCGTATGGGAGCCCAGTTATCAGTCTCTTTATCCAGTTGAATAAAAAGGTAACGGGGGAAGAGTGGCTCAATACGAACAGAGTGCTTACCGCCCCTACGGGAGGCACGCTGTACGAGGGGTAAATAAGTGGTATACCCCTGCTGTTCAAGGTTGATACGTGCCCGCTTCTCTTCACGAGGTTTGCTTGCGAGTAGATACCACTTTTTACTGGACTGGACATCACTGCTCACGGTTTACTCTTCCTGAAATCGAAAATTATTATGTAATGATACTGAAGAGTTGGGCGAGAGTGAAGGGTGGGACGGGATATTTTATGTAACGAAATGTTACAGCAGTTTATTGTATAAGATTTTTTGGAGAGTTTCCGGTATTATTCCAGACTCTTTTTTTGCTCATTTTTATTTCAAGGTCTTGAACCATGTCTGAACAGGGGTCGATGAATCGACAGCAGCAACCACAGCAGCCGCCTCACACAGCACCACCTATAGGGTATGGCTACTATCCGCCAATGGGATATGATGCGGAAGATGAGATTAGCCTGATTGATCTGTGGCGCGTATTGATGGCGCAGAAATGGATGATTCTGTCAGTCACCCTGTTGTTTACAGTAGGGGCTATTATTTATGCCTTGCAAGCGCCTGAAATCTATAAGTCAGAAGTGGTTCTGGCTCCGGTGAAGCAGGAATCAGGTGGTCAGATGGCCTCTCTGGCAGCGCAATTTGGGGGCTTGGCCAGCATAGCGGGTATCAATCTTGGTGGTGGAGGTGGTTCCACGGAAGAGGCAATCGCCATTTTGCAGTCACGTAAATTTTTGAAACATTTTATTGAAGATGAACAACTGCTACCGGTGTTATTTGAGAAAAGCTGGGATGCTGAAAACAGGCAGTGGCTGGTTGAGAGTGATGAAGATATCCCCTCTGCATGGGATGCCTATGCGGTATTTAGTGGGATTCTATCGATTTCTACAGACATAAAGAGCGGCATGGTCACCCTATCGATCGAATGGAGTGATCCGCAACTTGCAGCAAAATGGGCGAATCAACTGGTTGTAAGGCTCAATAAGCATCTGAAAACAGAGTCCGTAGAACAGGCCGAGAAGAGTATTCAATACCTTAAAGACCAACTGGCATCCACCAGTGTGGTGGACATGCAGCAAATTCTCTATCGATTAATCGAGAAGCAGAGCAATACCATCATGCTGGCCAACGTACAGGAAGAGTTTGCCTTTCGGGTCATAGACCCTGCTGTCGTTCCCGAAGTCCGTAGTAAGCCAAAGCGTAAACTAATTGTTGTCCTAGGGGGAGTGCTCGGGGGAATGTTCTCCATATTTCTTGCCTTTTTCCTGAATTTCTTGCGTAACCAGCAAGAGTCGGAAGAGGCACCGGTATCCTGATTATATTGTTTCTTGAGAGTGAAATTTAAGACTATGTTGAATCGATTGTTAGCTGTTTTTGTTGCGATTTTGATCGCCTTACCCGCGACCTCACTCACGGCGGCGCCGACTGATGAGCAGATTCGTCAATTTATGAACCTTTCTCCAGCGCAGCAGGCAGCGGCTAAGGCCTCCTATCTGGGGAGCAACGCAGGGTCTGGAGGGGGGGCGCAACCGTTAGATACGCCGGAAAATGTATTACCGATAGTCAATCAATCGACCTCCCAGATTGAGCAGGCGGCAAAAGAGTCAACAGATCAGGTTACGTTGGCAGAGAAGAAAGAAGAGAAAGCAATAAAGGGTCAGTTACGGCAGTTTGGATACGACCTCTTTGCAGGGCAGGCAACCACTTTTGCCCCGGTTTCGGATATTCCAGTCCCCTCCGAGTATGTGATTGGTCCAGGAGACACCCTGCAAATCTTTCTGTTTGGTAAAGAGAATATTGAACATCAACTGCAGGTGAGTCGGGAAGGAGAACTCAATTTTCCGGGGATTGGCCCCATTCAGGTGGCTGGAATGCGTTTTGATGAGCTCAAAAGTAGCTTGAATCAACGTATCGCGCAGCAGATGATTGGTGTTCGGGCCAGTATTACCCTAGGGCGTTTGCGTTCTATACGGGTCTTTATTCTGGGGGATGTGCAACGTCCGGGTTCTTACACCGTCAGTGCACTCTCTACCATGACCAATGCACTGTTTGTGAGCGGTGGTGTTACAAAAATTGGCTCTTTACGTAATATCCAACTAAAGCGTCAAGGAAAGGTAGTGACAACGCTGGACCTTTACGACCTGCTTCTGAAAGGAGATACCAGTCAGGATGCTCGTATACAGCCAGGAGATGTTCTCTTTGTGCCACCGGTTGGAGAGGTGGTCGGCATAGGGGGTGAGGTCCGCCGTCCCGCTCTTTATGAACTGGAGGGTAAAAAACGAGTTGATGAGGTGATTCAGATAGCGGGCGGCCTGTTGCCAACAGCAGACTTGCGTAATGCACAGATGGAGAGGATTAATCTGCGCGGCGAACGTATCCTGGTGGATATGGATCTGAATCAAAAGAATACGGTCAAACAGTCTGTGCAGAGTGGCGATGTCATTAAAATCTTCTCTGTATTAGATAAGATTGAGGCCATTGTTGCGCTCCGTGGGCATGTCCAGAGAGAGGGAGGAAGTCAATGGTTTAAAGGGATGCGACTGAGTGATTTGATCCAATCGGACCGTGACCTCTTAACTCGTGCAGACCTGGAATATCTATTGATCAAGCGTGAGCGGACAGGGGATAAGCGTATTGAAGTGCATGTAGCGAGTCTGATTGATGCATTAAATCAACCTGGAGAGGCTAGAGACCCTCTACTGATGCCGCGAGACGAAATTATTGTTCTGCCGCTGGGGGAAGAGCGCTCTGAACTGTTGAATGAATTGGCAGATCAGCTCCACCTCGAAGAGCGATATGGTCAACCGGCAGGGGTGGTCTCAATCTATGGCAATGTCCGTTTTCCTGGAGAGTACCCCTACCAAAGCAGTATGGAGATTAGCGATCTGGTAAAGGCCGCAATGGGGGTACTTCCAAAAACCGATATGGAGTATGCGCTACTGCGTCGTGAACAAGGTGAGGCTCGCCAGCTTCAGGTCTCTTCATTTGCTCTAGCCCAAGTGATGCAACAGACAGGAAATGAGAATGAGCATAAATTGAAGGCTGGGGATAAACTGATTATTCTTGGGCTGGAGAAAGAGAAAGAGAAAGAGAAAGAGAAAGAGAAAGGGCGTATTGCGCTGGTTGAAGAGTTGATTGAAGAGATGGAGTCTCAATCTACCCTGGAGCGCCCTGCACCGGTGGTCGGCATAGGAGGCTTGGTTAAGTTTCCTGGGAAATACCCACTGGAGGAAGAAATGAGTCTCGGCCGCCTGGTCGCCGCTGCAGGTGGTTTTGAAGAGGCAGCCTACACACTGGAGGCTGAGTTGACCCATCGTCTGATTGTTGATGGGGCCTACCGGGATATTTCGCACGAAGTGATTCCATTAGGGGAAATCCAGCGAGGTGAAAAGCCAGACATCGCACTGCAATCGTATGATTTTCTGAATATTCGTAAAATTCCACTCTGGGATGAACGCGAGTTTGTCACTATTGAAGGGGAGGTGCTCTTTCCGGGAACTTATCCGGTTTCACGTGGTGAAACACTTTATGGTTTGATGCAACGGGCTGGAGGAGTGACCGATTACGCCTTTGTTGAGGGTGCGGTCTTCATGCGCGAGCAGCTACGAAAAAAAGAGCAGAAAGAGATGGATGCAGTCGCAAACCAGCTGGAGAAGCAGATCAGTGCAATCTCATTGGAAGAGTCTGCAGATGCCACTCAGAAGGGTGAAATTGCAACAGCCAAAGAACTGGTTGCTCAGCTTCGGACATCTCCGGCGCTGGGAAGACTTGCTATTGAACTGGGTGATCTGATCCATAATCCCGACCAGAGCCTGACGCTCAAAGGGGGAGACCATTTAGTGGTTCCATCGCGCTCACAAGAGGTTACCGTATTGGGTGAGGTTTTTTACCCAACATCCCATATGCATGAATCCGATAAAAGTCGTCTCGATTATGTCAATATGAGTGGAGGCGCAACCAAACTGGCGGACACCTCCAACGTCTATGTGGTGCGGGCTAACGGAAAAGTGCTGGCAGCCAAACGAATTGCCTGGTTCCGTGCCGCGCATGATGAAGAGATTCGCCCTGGTGACACCGTTGTTGTGCCACTGGATGTGAAACCCACCAACTTTATGGCAAGCCTGAAAGATATCAGTCAGATACTCTACCAGTTGGCAACAACAACGGCGGCACTACAGACTGTGGGGGCGATTTAAATGGTGCAGTGGCGTAACTCTTTATTGTTGATTGCGCTGTTTTTTTGTGGGCAGAACCTGAATGCGGCTGACTTTTCGGTACAGGTGGGCAGTCATGTTCAGCAAGTGGATATCTCTGGTACATCGATACCACAAATAGATTTTCCATCAGTTTCTGAAGATGCCAATCTGGTGTTTACAATTGATGCAAGTGGCTGGAACTTGCAGGATACAGAATCAGCAGCTTTTGGCTTTTCGATTGAACGTCATGATAAAGAGAGTACAGTCAGTACGGATGAGTATCAGCGTGCCCTAATGGTGGTACGTCCACTTAAAGTGGAAAATGGTGTGATTTCTCTGCTGCCGGATACCGAGGTTCGAGGGTGGGGTTGGAAGTATCTAAACCAGGGAGAATTGGCTTGGAGAACAGTATCCAACCAGACTGAAGTTGCTCAATATATTTCGATCAATGGACAATCTATTGTCGTGGATTACCATAACTTGAGAACTGCTGCGAGATTATCTGCAGTGTCTAATCCAAATGACTTTGACTGGGAGTATCGTCTGCTTTGGAGTGATCATCTGAGTCAAGGTTCTCTACAGCCCCTATCTGCTTCTGAGGTGATAGATACCTGGCTTCCGATATCATTGGATAGCAGTTTTACAGATCCGTTGTCTCAGGGGTATGGGGTTAACGGGCGTTTTACCGTAGGTCAGGTAGCGGCAACCAATGTGGATGTTCAACTCAATCCGGGCTGGAATTTGATTGAACTACCCTATACTGTCTCGTTGGGAACGGGCGGGATCCCTGTTCAACAGTTGGAGTCTGTTTGGCAAATTGATGTCACGTCTGGAGGCTTTACCCAAATAAACCCTCAAGAGATCTCAATGCTCCAGGCCAGTACCCCCTATTGGGTCAAGTTATCAATTAATGAAGTACTTACCTTGAGTGGGGTGACGATGCTGGAAGAGGTTAGAGTTACAGAGGGTCCGCAGTGGAATTTGGTCTCAGTAGCTTCCAATACGGCTGTTTCATCTATCTATGACCAGCTCAGCACACAAGGCTTCTGGTATTGGGATGGTGAGCAGTGGATGTCAGCTCTTTCAGGTGTTCCAACCGTTTTGAATGGTTTTGATGTGTTGCAGCCAGGTTCAGCTTACTACTACAAGTAGTGCTGTATTTTAAAATTGCCAGACTAAGCCGGCAGAGAGATAACCGTACGGGTCTTCAAATCGATGGTTAACGCGTGCATTGTAGAGTAGGGGACGGTCTCCTAACAAAAAATTGCTGTAAGCACGCCCGTGTAAGTAGAGTGTAAGATCCGGTGTAGGTTTAACAAAGAGCCACCCATCAAGCTGGTGGTTAGTGGTCTGATCGGCTACGTTGAGGCTGATTTTTCCCTGTTCACTCTGATAGCCGCTACGGGTAATGGTGTAATAGGTATATTCAAAGGCATAACCGAGGTCATCATAAGGCCACCAATCTACCCCGGCACTGAGTAGTAGATGGTTCTCATCCCATGGATTGGCCTGCGGAGTTTGTCGGTCCAGTTCAGTCAAGTAATTACGGGCATCAGCAGCGCCCTGGTTCAGTAGAGTCGCTAAATTGGTCAAAGTGTCGGTGCTTTCACCAGATAGATTGGCAAGGTAGTTGACATTCCGGTTACCCAGATTATCGGTGGCATCACTGGTGATAAAATTGGCAATCTGCTCTGCAGTGTTGGCGATCTCCTCGGTATTGGCCTTCAGGTCAGGGTGAATAGAGAAGGCAGGAGAGACCTCAATCGCACGATAAGTGGCTCCCAAAGAGAATCGCAGGCGTTCATCAGGATAAAAGCTGGTCATCAATCCTCCACTGATACCACGGTCATAGGCGGTAGCCTGTGTGAGATAGGTATATGGGGTCGATGGGTCGCTGAGCGGTAGTTTTGAGGCCAGTGGTTGTGGAAAAGTGTTACTGGAGAGGTCGATAGAGCTGGTAATGGCTAGACCGTTTGTAAAATCAGTATCTAATAAGGCATCCGTTCCGAACCTGAGGAGTGAATTATACTCTTCCACGAAAAAACCATCCCCCTCCTCACGGTACTGAATCGTAATATCTGTCGTTGCAGTATCCAGAGACATCTGGTGAAGACCATAATCTACTGAAATCTGATCAATGGTTCTGCGATCAATTCGTAGCTGATTGTTCTGTGCATAGGCAGTGGTGGTGTTGCTCAAAGCGGTATTGCTGAGGCTGTAGGCATCTTGAAAAAGTGTATCAGCCTGATGTGAGCGCCAACCAAGGTTTGCAGATATATCAAAATAAGCATCTGAGATCAGTAGCTGCTGGAGTGAAAATTGACGAGCATCATATTGAGACCGAGTGACTTTAGGTTCTCCTAAACGCCAGGCCTGATCATCATGTTGTCCATAGGAGAGCTTTAGTGAGAGTGAGTCACTGACTCCATATCGCCCACCAATAGAGAGCGTTTTGCTGAAATCAAGCCCGGAAGTGGTGCTTCCATAACCAGTAGGGTTCAATGAATCATCGACATAATCGCCCTGTAACCACAGCTCCCCCTCACCCTCTGCAAGTAATGAGACCAAAGTTCGGTCCAGTTCCGGGGGTTGGGGGGCTGCTGAAACAATAGTTGAGAAAAGCAATAACAGCAGAAAGGGCATGCAAAAAATAGGTCTGTTCAAAATGGGTGGATGGTCGTATCAATCAGGTCCGAGAATGCGGTATTATTTAAGGTTGATATAGTAACTGAACAGGCAGGGTGAAAACAGTGAAAGTATTTTCAGCATGGACCGGTATGGCTACAACCATACTTTTTTCTTTAGCCAGTATTACAGAGCTTCACGCAGTGGTTTCAGAGCTGAGTGTGGATGAAGGAAAAATTACCGCCCGCTATAGTGATTATCCATTGCGTAAAGGTCTGAAAGAGTTGGCCGAACAGAGCGGAATCACCTTTCTGATCGATCCGGATGTGGATGGACGCCTAAACTTCAGAATGGAAAAAGCACCGCTAACATTAGGTATACGGCGTCTACTCTCAAAATATAACCATGTGATTATGCAAGGTAAAGATGAAAAAGGGCGGCTAACCCCCAAGCTGGTCCGGATTCTGCGTAAAGGTGAGCTGACAGCCTCCAATTTTGATGTGATTCGTGCGGGAAGTGCGGTGGCAGCCAAGGCCCCTTCAGGAGGTTACCGCAATTATCGTCAACTGCTGCCAAAAACGATGGCACGTCCTGGAAGGCAAGTTCCTTCACCGATGACCTCCCCCTCAATGAGGGGCAGAAAGTTAGCGCAAATGCGTGCAAAGGCAGTACAGATCCGTAACAAAATTAGTGCAATAAAGAACAGAAAAGCAGCTTATTTGTCAACGGGAGCTCAGCAGCGCATTGAGAGTGGAACGAAGAGCCTTCAGACGCTTTCAGTTCCATCAATCGTGGAGTTCTCTCTGTCGGAGGAGAGTGTTAAAACCAGTGGTGCATCCCAACGGCCAGATGATGAATATTACCTTCAGAAAGAGCTACAAGAGACAATGAAGGAAGTTAATGATTTGATGGCCGTGCAAGCAGTAGCAGAGTCTCCAAATCAAGAAGTTGCAGAGGCAGCAACGGTAGCTGAACAGAGTAAACAATCGGAGCGCTTAGCGAATACCCACCGTAAGCCGAGTGGCAATTCAGTCAAGATTAATCTGTTTCCGGGTCAAGGAGACAAGGTGCTGGATTAATGGTAGTGCAATTATGAAGAAGCTGTGAAATATTAAGTAATATTGAGTGAATATCATTGTCTACCATCGAGAAATGAGCTATCTTTACCTGATATATGTGTAAATTTTGGACCTATCGCTGCGTGTAACGTTGCGTTAGTCCACTCAGAAGAGAAATTGAGTATGAATATTCAAAAGGTTACTGCAGGCATTGTCTTTTTTCTGTTTGCGATGTTCACATTTCAGGCGCAGGCCGGAGTGACATTGAAGCTGGGTGTGCAAGAGTCATCGAGCGGCAGCGTAACGATACCGTTGACTATGAGTGCAGATGAGGCAGTCTCCATTACAGGCGGTCAACTAACGGTTGAATATGATTCCAATGTGCTTACGCCGGATCTGGATGCAGTCTCTGCGGCCACGGGTGCTTTTCAAAATTGGAATGTGACTGTTTCAGAGCAGCCACCAGCGCCGGATAGTAGCATTGCAACCTCTGCCTTTCAGTTAACATTTTATCCTGATGCGACGGACACCTCTTCACTGTCATTGACTGCAGGCCAGGAGTATGCGGTGTTATCGATCCCTGCTGCAGTGTCTGGTGCGGTTGCAGTGAAAAAATCAGAGCTCTTTATTGAAAATGGACAGGTCGGTTTTGAGGGTGCGGTTGACCATGTTTTTGTCAATTTTGATGATGGTGCCGTCAAGATGACCAGTTGGGACTCTGTTTGGCAGAATGCGAGCGATACTACACTTCAGGTAAGTGATTTAGCAGGTAAGCTGTTTTTCCAAATTAAGACCAACGATGATGGTAGTAAGTATGCGCGTAAGTGGTTGTTTAAGAATGTTGATAATGTAAAAGATGGCTGGATAAAGGAGTTTCGGGGAAAAAATCCAACAACAGGTGTAGCGGTTGTCGTTGTTAAGCACTTTAACTGGTCTGTCGACACCAGTGGTCGCTTGAATTTGGTGGGTAATGGCATTGAGACAGGTACAGATTGGGGGCGTACTTTTGCCAAATTACCAGGGGCAACAGCACATCAGCTGCCTTTATATGGTGGTGAAACTTCAATTGATGGAACAGCGACTCCTCTGCTCTTTGAGATTAACCGTGACTTTACGGTCTCAGTAACGGATAGCATGCCCTATATGTTGGAGCTTGAAAATGAGGATAAGGGGCCAGAATATAGTGAAGTGGTACTGCTGGAGCAGTATGGAGCGGGTAAATCAGGAGATAGCCAAGGCGATCAGGGCTACTTTGACTGGCGTATAGGAACTTCAGCGGATGATGATGCGCGAGGAGCAATCATCATAACGGTGAATGACTACGGAACGACACGAGAAGAGGTGTTTCATATTCTTGCAGATAGTGAAGTCGATGATTTGCTGATGGTTTCAATTGATGATGAAGGCTTTGAGTTGACTTGGGCTGAGGTGCTGGAAGCGCTGTCTTTTGATGCTACAGATGACCTGATTAACTTCCATTGGCAGTTGCTGAATGGAAATGACGAAGAGTTTGTTTTTAACGATGTTGCGAGTAGTGAGACAATCATTGCTGGTCAGGTGAGTTACACCGGTAACGAGCAAGAAGGGTTTTCGTCGCTGCCGTTTGACTGGGTTGTTGATGCCAGTGGAACGCTTCACTTGCAATCTGATCATGCAGGTAGTGAGCGCCTGGTTAAAGTTGAGGGTGGTGGTTCTAATGGCTATATGGCTTTAGTGTTCCTGGATGATCCCTCTGGTGTAGAACGTTTTAACAGTGGTTTCTCATTCAATAATTTTGATGGGACAGGTGGGGCTGCATTGTGGCTTTCTCGTGATACCGCAGGGGATTCAGGCGACCAGGACGGTAACCGAAAACGAATGACGCTTGAGGTTGCAGGTCTAAGCAATACTATTCAGTCTATCGATCTGACGTTACGTTATGACTGTCCTCCAGGGCGCTTAATGGAGGTTGATGGTATGGATGTAGCAGGTGAAGGCTGGGGGTCCGAATCTAATGATACTTGTCAGGATGGTTATTCTCATCAAATCATACAGACTTTTAGCTCACCTAAAAACAATGGAACCCTGTTGAATCTTGATTTTGAATTAAGTGGAAACTATCTGCAGGTTGAGATTGATAGTGCTTCTGCAACAGATAGCAGTGAGACTACAGTCAACTTTATCCGTACAGAAGGTGCGGATATTGTGGGTAAGCAGTTGATTCTGGTTGCTGAAATTGAAGCCATTAACAGTGCAGGGGATTTTGAGTATGTAAATGTGGCAGCCCCACAGAATTGGTACGACCCCGTGGATAATCGTATGACGCTGCCATCCAATCTGAATGATCTGGAGGGGCTGATTGAGGACCTGAGGCGCCAAGGCTATACCGCTGTAGATCTCGGAGGGAATGCCGGGTATGAGGGCGAAGGGTTCCGTATTCGCTTTGCAGTCTATACAGGGTCAATAAGCTCAACAGGTGGGGTTGGAGGTGATTTTGAATATGACCTCCCGACAGAGTTAGTGAAGGTCAGTGAAACCTTCCAGGACCCGTACAATTATAATATTTTTGATGAGGGTTGGTACAAGAAAGACCTCTATGGGATGGAAAAACTGGTTGATGGTACCGCTGTTACCATTGATGCGGTTCAAACCGTAGGTGGAGTAGCGGTGGAGTATGGGCAGCAGGTCATGTTGGATGTGTTGGTATTTAGCCAAAATGGAGAGGGTGGTCCTCTAGGCAAGCCTGTTGTCTTGAATGGCGCAAGCTTCGATCCACACTCCAACTCGGTCAATATCTCATCCGTGGATGAGCTGGAAACGCTTTGGAGTGGTTTACGGTACGATACATCAGGAACCTCAATTACCATTTCTCAGAATGGTTCTGATACGGTTGTTAATGCGACTAGTTTGCCACCAGAGGATGCTTCTGCAACAGGTCTTGGTTACGTCTTTATGGTGCAGGTGTTTGAGGGGCAGAAAGATGCGAGTGGTACTGTAACGGTTGACTCAACGGCGGCTCCGGTATTTGAAGGCTCAATGGAGCTGGTGAAGGTCACTGCAGATGGTTATTTGGATGGAAATGCGTTTACTGCGGGTAACTATACAGATCCATTCTGTGATACGACAGCGTCAACCTGTACCTTTGCCAATGCGGGCTGGTACGTTCATAGCTACAATGATGATATTGATCAGGATATCCTCTGGCCGGTAATGGGCGGAGACTATATTGAGGGCCGTCGTGTTGAATATAGCGATGACGGTAGTCGAACCAGTGATACAGGTGGTGGTTTTGGGGGTGAGGAGCTAATTCACCTCGACTCATCAATCACAAAATTCGTACTGGCTCAGATGAACTTTGAAGCAGGTACGCTGGGCACTCAATTTGCCCTCACAGGGATAACAGTTGCAGATGGCAGTGATGGAAATCAAATTACAACGCTGCCCGCAGTAAGTGTCTTGCCGGATGGCTCAGACTCTGCTTTTGCAGCGATGGAAGCGGTTCAGTTTGACCCGACTGACCCGAAGGGTGGAAATGGACATACCTTTAAGATTTTGGCATTCCATGACGCAACGGACAGCACCAATCCAACCGGAAATAATCAGTATGATGAGGGAGAGTCGGTGCTGGAGATGGACGGCATGGTGGTCTATGTTACAGCCAAGGCACGTTCACCGCTGGGGGATAAAATACTCAATCCCGGCTGGTACGTCGTACGTTTCTCGTATGATGGAGACGAGGTCATTGATTATGAAGCAGCGGATAGAGAAATTACCCTGCTCCCCTTTGTGAGTATTAATGATATGCAGGGTGGTGTGAATAAAGAGCAGGAAGGTGGTTGTGAGCAGGTTAATACAGATACCAGTGACCCTTATAACCTCTGTCAGGTTATTGGGACGGTATCGGGCAAGATTGTAGATGGCCAGGGGAATGGTATTCCGAACTTATGGCTCAACTTTGAACCGAATGACTGGGAAGATGCGGCATGGGGAGGAACCAATACCAAGAATGATGGCACCTTTACCATTAAACTGACGGGCAATGAACGCTACCGTATCTGGGTAGATACCTTCGGTGCTCAGGGCGGTTATTTAGGTGGGTACTATAACGGCAGTGGCGGCTTGACCGAGATGTGGGATCAGGCAGAGTTGGTCGTGGCTGAACGGCTCGGCAATAGCCTCCCGAACATCAGTCTGACACAGGGTATTTCTGTAACTATTACAGTGCAGGATAGCCAAAATAATCCGGTACAAGACCTCTGGGTCAATCTAGAACCGGATGGTGAAGGTAACTGGGCGGGCGCAAACACGGATAGTTTCGGAATGGCATCAGTTGGTGTACAGAGTGGACGCTACCGGATCTGGGTAGACACCTATAACACTGGAGGAGAGTACATTTCTGGTTACTATGATGCCGCAACTGGTGGTGTTAATGGGGACTGGGGGCGTGCAACCATCCTGCCGGTTCGTGCCGACACCAATGTGACAGTAACCTTGACACGAGGTTTGACGTTGACTGGAACAGTACTGGACGGCACAGGTGCCGCAATCGGTGATGCCGGTATCAGTATTCGTTCGAAGGGTGAGCAAGAGCAGAGCACAGATGAGTTCTATGGTGGCTGGAATGACCCATTCGCGGGCGGCTTCCAAACCTGGACCTCAACCAAATGTGATGACCCAAGCAAATCTTGGTGTAATGATATGCAAGGTAGCCTGACTGCCGGACAATTCAGCGCTACGGTGGAACCCAATAAAGAGTATATGGTTGAAGTGAATACTCCAGATGGTATGGGTGGGGCATTTGTCTATACGGCGACGAATAGCAGTATTGTAGATAACTCGGCAACAGCTACTGTTGAAGGTGGTTTAACGCGTGAGTGGAATGAGTTTGAACAAGCGCCTGTCTATGACCCGGTGAGAGTTGGAAGTGACTCTGTAGATATCGAAGTACGATTGAAGCAGGGTGCTCAAATTACCGGACATATACAAAAAAGTAATGGTACTGGTTTGGATCACGCCTGGGTCGACTTTAATAGTGACGAGGGTGGTTGGGGTGGTGCCAGTACAGAGTTCCAGAATAACGGTGCATTTACAGTTCAGTTAGAACCAGGAAAGACCTACCGTATGAATGTATGGCCATCATGGGAAGATGAGCAGCAAAATGGCATATTGGGTGGTCAGGTTAAATTTAATACAGGAGATGACCTGACAGATGGTGATGCCTCTGGAACCATTACCCAGAATTGGGATGATGCAAGCATGATTACACTGACCGATGCCAGTACATCCTTGACGATAGATGTGACTGTTGGCTCCGGGGCTTCAATTAATGGTACGGTTAAGACAAACCATGCAGCATATTGTACTGCCCAGAACTTGACGACTGATTCTGATGGATATTGTGGTATGCGTGACGTTCATGTAAATGCCTGGTCAGAAGATGGTTACGGTGGTCGTGGAGGACCAACCAACTACGATGGTTCAGGTGATTATACAATCAATATGGCTGAAGGGACCGGGTACATTATTGATGTCTGGACACCGAATGGAATGAATGCATTTTATGGTGGAGACAGAGGAACAGTCTTCTCTTGGGATGAGGCCCAGCGTATTCAGGTGGATTCACATGGCTTCTATCATAAACAGGAAGATGGGACCTATGAAACAACACCAAGAACGGGCACTCTTGATCTGCGTCTGAAGAAGAGCTATGCCATCAGTGGTCGTATAACTGAATCAGATGGCACTCCAGTACGCTGGATTTGGGTCAACGCGTTCAGTAAGTCAAAAGATCGTTGGATGGGAACTTCGACCAATAATAATGGGTTCTTCCGAATGGAGGTTCCAGAATCGGAAGACTATATTGTTGAGGTTTGGGGTGGCGATCGCGGCTTCACAACCAGCTACTACAGTCGCAATGGCTCAGTGACAGATGAGCGTCGAGCCTCCAGGTTGGATCTTACATCTCAGGACCAGACGGGTATCAATGTGGAAATGTCTTCTGGTCGTAAGATTTCGGGCGTAGTCAAAGGGCTGAGTGCAGGTGAACGCCTCTGGATCAATGCATGGTCCGAGGGTTCAATTAATGGTGGTGGGGCCGAGGCGGTAGGTACCGGAAGTGGTGATGCCAGCTTTGAGATTAAGGGGCTTTCTCCAGCAACTGACTATCAGGTGGACTGGTGGCACTATCGTTATGCGAGTGGGTTCTATGGAGATACTGTCGATTCTATTGATGTCGATGGTTACCATAGCCCTGTAGACTGGCATGATCGTGCACAGATTGATACCAGCTCTGCTGATGTGACAAACCTCAAGATTGCTCTTGCAACAGGAGGCACATTAACAGGATCCGTCAGCGGGCTGCAGTCTGGAGATAAGGTCTATATTAACCTCTGGTCTGAGTCAGGCCGTGGCTTCGGCTGGTCTGAAGTGACAGGTGACGCTGATGCCGAGAGTGCAGACAGTTTCAGTATCGAAGGTCTGAAAACAGCTACGGACTACATTATGGATATCCATCCAGACTGGAATAGCAGTGGTGACTATAAAGGTGGCTTCTATAAAACAACCGATAACCACACGAGTGGCTCACTCACTAACTGGAATGACAAGACTCAGATCAGTGTGACCTCTGGTCAGACTACAACACTTCCTGATCTCTCACTGGTCTCTAATGCCGGCAAGATCATAGGTTCAATCGCAGGTCTGGATGCAGGTGACCGTGCCTGGGTTGATGTCTGGTCTGAGAAGAGTGGTTCTTGGGCGGGTGTTGAGATTCAAGGTACAGACTCAACCGAAACCTTCACCCTGAAGGGGTTGGATGTGGCAGACGATTATCGGCTCAATATCTGGGTGGATGGTAAAGCCGGTGGTTTCTATGCCGGGCCGGGTAACGGACTCACGAATTTCTGGGATCAGGCCTATAAATTGTCTGTCATCAATGGTGCTGACACCACAACGGTTGATGGAACAGCGCTGGTGTTGACGATAGAAACTGGAGTCCAGGTACAGGGGACGATCACGGGCCTCGATAGCGGACGTTTTGCCTGGATTGACATGTTCGATGAAGGGATGATGTTTGGTAATGGTACCGGCGTAACAGGAGAAGGCACCTCAAGCAGTGTAACCTTCACCCTGGATGGAATGAAGCGCACCAACAGCAGTAGTGATGC
>Ga0209576_1000525_pt1 | contig 24993 bp, 24 predicted proteins | sample SaaInlV_DNA_135m_FD_184686 | JGI IMG/M metagenome (GOLD analysis project Ga0209576, IMG submission 184686) | Marine microbial communities from expanding oxygen minimum zones in the Saanich Inlet - SI075_LV_DNA_135m (SPAdes) (version 2) | ecosystem: Environmental > Aquatic > Marine > Unclassified... | reverse complement strand
TGATTTTGAAACAAAAGTATGTGTAACTGCTCAACATAGAGAGATGCTTGATCAAGTTCTTGATTTGTTTGAAATAGTTCCTGATTATGATTTAAACCTTATGAAGCCTGGACAAGATTTATATGATATTACTTCCAATGTGCTTTTAGGGATGAAAGAGGTATTAAGTGACTTTAAACCAGATATTGTTTTAGTTCATGGTGATACTACGACCACCTCGGCTGCTTCATTGTCTGCATTTTATCAACAAATAAAAATAGGTCATGTAGAAGCTGGTCTCCGTACTGGTGACTTATTGAGTCCTTGGCCAGAAGAAGCAAATCGACAAATCACAGGAGTATTGGCAAACTATCATTTTGCTCCTACAACTACTTCAAGAGACAATCTTTTAAAAGAAAATAAAGATAAAAAAAGTGTAGTAGTAACTGGAAATACTGTAATAGATGCATTGTTTTTAGCTATAGATAAGATAAAAAATAATAAAGATTTAGAAAACCAAATTAAAAACCAAATATTAAATCTAAACTATCAAATTACAGATGGTAAAAAAATCATATTAGTTACAGGTCATAGAAGAGAAAATCATGGGCAAGGTTTCATAAATATTTGTGAAGCTTTAAAAATTATAGCTCTTAACAATCCTGATATAGATATAGTATATCCAGTACATTTAAATCCAAATGTTCAAAAGCCAGTAAAAGAGATACTTTCAGATATAACAAACATATATCTAATAGAACCTTTACAATATGAACAGTTTATTTATATGATGGATAAATCATTTTTTATCATCACTGACTCAGGTGGAGTTCAAGAAGAAGCACCAAGCTTGGGTAAACCTGTCTTAGTTATGAGAGACACAACTGAACGACCAGAAGCACTAGAAGCTGGTACAGTTAAGCTTGTAGGTACTGATACAAAACTTATCATAAAAGAAGCTCAAAAGTTGTTAGATGATAAAATGGAATATGAAAAAATGAGTAAGGCACATAACCCTTATGGAGATGGTAAGGCTTGTGAAAAAATAGTAAAATTTATAAAGGAAACAAACTAATATGAAAAAAATATGTGTAATAGGACTAGGATATATAGGTTTACCGACTGCTGCATTACTTGCAAATAGAGGATATGATGTACATGGTGTAGATGTAGTGCAAAGTACTGTTGATATCATCAATCGTGGTGAGATACATATAGTAGAGCCTGAGCTTGATACTTTTGTAAAAGCTGCTGTAAATAGTGGTAAACTAAAAGCAGACTTGAAACCATGTGTTGCAGATGTATTTATACTAGCTGTTCCTACACCTTTTCATGATGGCTTTGTACCAAATATAGATTATATTGTAAGTGCTACAAAAGCAATAGCATCTTATGTAAAAGAAAACGATATAGTGATACTAGAGTCTACATCTCCTGTAGGTACTACAGATAAGGTTGAAGAAGTTTTAAAAGAGCATGGTGTTGATACATCTAAACTTTTCATAGCTCACTGTCCAGAGAGAGTACTACCAGGTCAAATTATGAGAGAGTTAGTAGAAAACGATCGAATCGTAGGTGGAACTACACCAAAAGCTACACAAAAAACAGTAGAATTTTACAACACTTTTGTAAGTGGTGAAGTACTAAGTACAGATGCAAGAACTGCAGAGATGGCAAAACTAACAGAAAACTCTTTTAGAGATACAAACATAGCATTTGCAAATGAGCTGAGTATACTTTGTGATAAATTTGACATAGATGTATGGGAACTAATTAAACTTACAAATAGACATCCTAGAGTAAATGTACTTCAGCCAGGAGCTGGTGTAGGTGGGCACTGTATAGCTGTTGATCCATGGTTCATCGTTCATGCAGCTAAAGAAGCAGGCATAGAAGCAAATATAATCAAAACAGCAAGAGAAGTAAACAACTATAAAACACAATGGGCAATAGAAAAGATAAAAAATGAAGCTTTTGTTTTTGAAAAAGAAAATGGAAGAAAAGCAAAAATAGCTTGTATGGGATTGGCTTTTAAACCAGATATTGATGATCTAAGAGAGTCACCTGCTGTGTATATCACTACTACACTTATAAATCAAGGTTTTGAAGTAGTAGCAGTAGAGCCAAATATAAATGAGCATAAAGATTTTGATATAGTTGAATATAAAGAAGCATTAAATGATGCAGATGTAGTTACATTTTTAGTTGCTCATAAAGAGTTTAAAGGATTGGATATTCATACAGATTTAGATTTTTGTGGAGTTTTGAATTAGTATGACTAATATAATACTATGTGGTGGTTCAGGGACAAGACTATGGCCAATAAGCAGAACTCTAATGCCAAAACAGTTTGTAAAATTATTTGATGATAAATCACTTTTTCAACTAACAGTAGATAGAAATAGTAAAGTATGTGACTCTCAGTTTATAGTATCAAATATAGAACAATATTTTTTAGCACTAGACCAACTTACAGAACTAAATAAAACAAACAATAAATATTTATTAGAACCAATAGGAAGAAATACAGCACCTGCTATTGCTCTTGCTTGTATGGCGTTAGATAAAGATGAAATAGTACTTGTAACACCATCAGATCACCTTATAAAAGATGAAATAGAATATAAAAAAGTGTTAGATAAAGCAAAAGAATTAGCAAATGAAGATAATCTTGTAACCTTTGGTATAACTCCAGACTTTGCAGAAACAGGATTTGGATATATTGAAGCAAATGGTTTAGATGTAAAAGCTTTTCATGAAAAACCTAATTTACAAACTGCTACTAAATATCTTGAAGATGGAAACTATTATTGGAACTCTGGAATGTTTTGTTTTAAAGCAGGAGTGTTTTTAGATGAACTAAAAAAATACTCTCCAAAAGTTTATGAAACATCATTAAAAGCATTAGAAAATTCTTCTGATGGTGAGATGATAAGAATCAAACATGATGATATGCTAAATATCCCTGAAGATAGTATAGATTATGCAGTTATGGAAAAGTCTAAAAAAGTAAAAGTAGTACCATCAGATATAGCTTGGAGCGATGTAGGCAGTTTTGATGCTCTTTTTGAAGAACTTCCAAAAGATGAAAATGGTAATACAAAAAATGATAAACATATTAGTATAGATAGTAAAAATAATCTTATCCATGGACAAGATAAATATATAGCTACTATAGATGTAGAAGATCTAATAGTAGTAGATACGGGAGATGCTCTTTTAGTAAGTAAAAAAGGAAGCTCACAAAAAGTAAAAAAAGTAGTATCTAAACTAAAAGATATGAACACAGAACTTCATAATATTCACTTAACAGGACATAGACCTTGGGGAACATATACAGTTCTAGAAGATACACCAGGATATAAAATTAAACGTATAGAAGTAAAACCAGGTAAAAGACTATCTTTACAAAAACACTATCATAGAAATGAACATTGGACTGTAGTATCAGGAACAGCAACTGTAACAGTAGGAGATACTACAAAATATGTAAGACCGAATGAATCTACATATATAAAAATGGGTGAAGTTCATAGACTTGAAAATGAAGGAAAAATACCTGTAGTTATGATAGAAGTTCAAGTAGGTGAATATACAGGTGAAGATGATATAGTAAGAATTGAAGATGATTTTAAAAGGTAAAATATGAAATTAAATAAAGAACGACTAACGCATTTAAAACAGCTAGAAGCAGAGTCTATGCATATTATGAGAGAAGTAGTTGCAGAGTTTCAAAATCCAGCAATGCTTTATAGTGTAGGAAAAGATTCTTCAGTAATGTTACATATTTTACAAAAGGCTTTTTACCCAGCACCGCCTCCACTTCCATTAGTGCACGTTGATACAACATGGAAATTTAAAGAGATGATTGACTTTAGAGATAAAAGAGCAAAAGAAGTAGGTATGGAACTGATTACTTATACGAATCCAAAAGGTGTAGAGATGAATATCTCTCCATTTACACATGGGTCAGCTGTTCATACAGATATTATGAAAACTGAAGGTCTTAAGCAGATGCTTAATATTCAAAAATATGACGCAGTATTTGGTGGAGCTAGAAGAGATGAAGAAAAGTCTCGTGCAAAAGAGAGAATTTATTCTTTTAGAGATGAAAATCATAGATGGGATCCAAAAAACCAAAGACCAGAACTATGGAATATTTACAATGGTAGACACACAAAAGGTGAGTCTATTAGAGTATTCCCTATTTCAAACTGGACAGAACTTGATGTTTGGCAATATATCTACTTAGAAGGGATTCCTATTCCTGATTTATACTTCTCAAAAGAGAGAGAAGTTGTAGAATATATGGGTACAAAAATCATGGTTGATGATGAGAGAATGCCTGAAGAGCTTAGAAAAACAGCTAAAAAAGAAAAAGTAAGATTTAGAACACTTGGATGTTATCCTTTAACAGGTGCAGTTGAATCAGAAGCTTCAACACTTCCTGAAATTATTCAAGAAATGTTAGTTTGTACAACAAGTGAAAGACAAGGTAGATTAATAGACAGTGATGGGGATGCATCAATGGAGAAAAAGAAACAAGAGGGGTATTTTTAATGGCACACCAATCAGATTTAATAGCAGAAAATATCGAACAATATTTAAAAGAACATGAAAACAAAGAGATTTTAAGATTTATCACATGTGGATCAGTTGATGATGGGAAATCTACTTTAATTGGTAGACTTCTTTATGATTCAAAAATGATTTTTGAAGATCAATTAGCAGCAATAGAAAAAGATTCTAAAAAATCAGGAACAACAGGTGATAAAATTGATTTAGCACTTTTAGTTGATGGACTTGCAAGTGAACGAGAACAAGGTATCACTATCGATGTTGCTTATAGATTTTTCTCAACAGAAAAAAGAAAGTTTATCATTGCAGATACTCCAGGTCATGAACAGTACACAAGAAATATGGCAACAGGAGCTAGTACAGCAGATGTAGCTATTATTTTAATTGATGCAAGACAAGGAATTTTAACACAAACTAAAAGACATTCTTATATAGCTTCTTTATTAGGTATTAAAAATCTTGTAGTAGCTATTAATAAGATGGATTTAGTTGATTTCGCACAAGAAGTATTTGAAAATATTAAAAAAGATTATCAAGATATTATTCCAAATCTTCCACATAATGAAGATATCAATTTTGAGTATATTCCTCTTTCTGCACTTGATGGAGACAATATCCTTACAAATTCACCAAAATCACCTTGGTACAAAGGTTTACCTCTTATGCCATTACTTGATAGTGTATCTATTCATAAAGATGAAAATGATGATTTTAGATTACCAGTTCAGTATGTAACAAGACCACATCTTAACTTTAGAGGTTTTTGTGGAACAATTGCAAGTGGAACTATCAGTGTTGGTGATGAGATCACAGTATTACCTTCAAGAAAAACATCAGTTGTAAAATCAATAGTTTCAAATGAGATTAAAGACTTACAACCAATTGGAAAAGATGAAACAGTTGAAACTATAGAGACTGCATTTGCACCTATGGCTACAACTCTTACACTTAAAGATGAAATAGATATCTCTAGAGGAGATATGATTGTTAAATCAAACTCTATTCCTCAAGTTTCAAACAAACTTGAAGTGATGGTTGTATGGATGGATGAGAAGAAACTAGAGCTTAATAGTAATTATATTATTAAAAGATCTACTTCAGTTATCAATGGGTCGTTTAAATCAATTGAATATAAAAAAGATATAAATAACTTTGATGAAATAGCAACAAACAATTTAGAGCTTAATGATATTGCTAAATGTACTTTATATTTAGATAGACAAATTGCCGTTGATCCATATCATCATAACAGACATACAGGAAGTTTTATTATCATAGATAGATATACAAACTCAACTGTAGGTGCTGGTATGATTGTAAATTCAATAGCAAGTACGAATGAAGAAGAAAAAGTAAAAGAGTATACAAAAGCAGAGATTGAACTAAACGCTTATATTAGAAGTAATTTCCCTGAGTGGCAATGTAAAGAGATATAATGTATAAAGATACAAATAAACGTTCAATTGTAAAAGGGATATCTTGGAGAGCTGTAGCAACGACTACAACTGTTATAATTGTATATGTATTTTTTGGACGATTAGATCTTGCTATTGCAGCAGGTTTGATTGAAACAGTTTTAAAAGTAGGACTCTACTGGGCTCATGAAAGAGCTTGGTTCAAAATAAGATGGGGTAGAAAAAAAATAGAGCCATTTAATCTTTGGTTCACAGGACTACCTCTTTCAGGTAAAACTACTATAGCAGATAAAGTATACAAAGAGTTAGAAAATCTAGATATTCCTATAGAACGATTAGACTCAAAAGATATTAGAGATGTTATACCTGATATTGGATATAGTAGAGACGATAGAAATAGACATATGCACCGTATAGGACACTTAATAAAAACTTTACAAAATAACTCTATATCAACAGTAGCATCATTTGTATCTCCATATAGAGAATCAAGAAAAGCGATACGAGAGATGGTTAAAAATAACATAGTTGTATATGTAAAAGCAGATATAGAGACTTGTAAACAAAGAGACTATAAAGGTGCTTATGAAAAAGCGCTCAAAGGTGAGTACCAAAACTTCACAGGGGTAAATGACATTTATGAAGAACCACAATATGCAGAGGTAATAATAGATACAGATAGTTTATCTGTATCAGAATCTACAGATGTAATCTTGAAATATATAAAGAAGAACCATGTTAAATAATGAAAATATAATCCATCATGAACATCAAGTAAGTTCCAAACAAAGAGCATATATAAAAAATCAAAAGCCTTGTATATTATGGTTTACAGGTCTTAGTGGCAGTGGAAAGTCAACTATTGCAAATGCTGTTGAAGTAGAACTAAACAAATTAAATAAACATACATATTTACTGGATGGAGATAATATAAGATTAGGATTAAATAAAGGTCTTTCTTTCAGTGATGAAGATAGAGTTGAAAATATAAGAAGAATTGGTGAAGTATCTAAACTTTTTGTAGATAGTGGTGCTATTATTTTAACTGCTTTTATCTCGCCTTTTATCAAAGATAGGCAAATAGTAAGAAATTTAGTTAATACTGATGAATTTATAGAAATATTTATAGATACACCCTTAGATATTTGTGAACAAAGAGACCCTAAAGGACTATATAAAAAAGTCAGAAGAGGAGATATATTAAGTTTTACAGGAATTAGCTCACCTTATGAGGAACCTGTAAAAGCTGGTATTGTTATAAAGACAGATGAAGAGTCGTTAGAGAAAAGTGTAGAAAAAATAGTAGAATACTTAAATAAAAAAGGCTATTTAAAATGTTAAAAAATATAGAACTAGATACAATTGTAGATATAGCAAGAGAAGCTGGTATTTTAATAATGGAAATTTATAAAAAAGATTTTAAGATTGAATTTAAGGATGATAAGTCTCCGCTTACAGAAGCAGATACAAAAGCCAATGAGATAATCTGCAGATCTTTAAAAAAAGTTTATCCAAATATTCCAATAATGTCTGAGGAAAATAAACTAATAGACTATGAAACTCGAAAAAATTGGGAATACTACTGGTGTATAGACCCAATAGATGGAACAAAAGAGTTTATCAAAAAAAATGATGAATTCACTATAAACATAGCACTTATACATAAAAATACCCCTGTTTTAGGAGTTGTATATGCTCCTGCAGTCGATGAAATGTATAAAGCTAAAAAAGGTGAAGGTGCATATAAAAACAATGAAAAATTACCTTTATATATAAATAAAGAAGTAGACAAAAAGCTTATAGTAGTTGCAAGTAAATCACATTTATCTATAGAGACACAAAATTTTATAGATAATCTTAAAACTGAAACAATTGAGCAAGTATCTAAAGGTAGTAGTCTTAAACTTTGTATGGTAGCAACAGGCGAGGCTGATATATATCCTAGGCTTGCTCCTACAATGGAATGGGATACTGCTGCTGCAGATGCAATTGTACGAGAAAGTGGTAAATTGATATATAGATTTGATGATAATCAAACTATAACTTATAATAAAAAAGATTTATTAAATCCATGGTTTATTGTAAGTAGTAATAAGTAATAAGTAATAATTTTATGAAATCAAAAATATTAAATAAGTTCTCAGACAAAAGCTTCAAAGATTTATTTAAAAGTAGTTCTATAGTAATGATAGCAAAGGTATTTGGTGTTATACTAGGATTTATTACAAATATTATAATTGCTAGGAATTATGGAGCTGATACAGTTGGAATGGTTGCATTGGTAAATAGTTTTATTACTATTGTATCATTATTTGTACTTTTTGGAACAAATACATCTATACTAAAACTCATACCTCAATATCAAGTAAAGTATTCTATCTCTTCTTCTTATTATCTATTTAAAAAAAGTTTGATTCTTGTTTTTGGACTAGGGGTTTTAATTAGCATTTTATTATGGTTTACATCTCCAATAATTGCAGAAAATATTTTTAAAAATAGTGATCTTGTTCCATATTTTATGGCAGCTTCACTTTTCATCTTTTTTATATCTGCAAAAGAGTTTAATTTAAGTGCTTTAAGAGGATTACATGATATTAAAATATTTTCTATTTTAAATTTATTACCAAGTGTATTGACATTAGTTGCAATAAGTATTACAACTTTTTATTTTTATGATAAAAGTACACCTATATATATTTATATCTTAGTACCAGCTTCTATGTTTTTTGTCACTCTCTACTTTGTAAGTAAAAAATTTAAAGAAAAATTACCACTTATAAAAGAAGAAAATATTAACAAAATAAAATTTAATGAGATTTTACTTATATCTTCACCTATGTTTCTCATCTCTGGTATGCATCTAGTGATGTCACAAACAGATATCATAATGATAGGGATGTATATGAGCGAAAAAGATGTAGGACTTTATGCTATAGCTATGAAACTTGCTCTTCTTACTAGCTTTGTATTAAATGCTGTTAATTCTGTAGTATCTCCGAAATTTTCACAATATTATCATGCAAATGATATGGAGACTCTTAAAAAAACTGCAAAAGACTCTTCTAAACTTATTTTCTATACTACATTTCCAATTTTAATATTTTTAATTATATTTGGGAAGTATATTTTAGGTATATTTGGAGAAGAGTTTGAAAAAGCTTATTTAGTATTAGTTATTTTAATAATTGGACAAATGGTCAACTCATTTTCTGGTTCAGTAGGATATTTTTTAAATATGACTGGTAATCAGGCTATTTACCAAAAAGTTATATTGGTAGGTTTATTTATTAATATTATTTTAAATGTACTTTTAATTCCATTATATGGACTAATTGGTGCAGCCATAGCTACTTCCATAAGCCTTGCATTATGGAATTTATTAGCTTTACTTTCTATGAAACAAAAATTTAATTTTACAACTGTAAGTTTTGGGAAATAATATGAAAGAGATACAAAAAAGAATTTTTATTGTTGGTTGTCCAAGAAGCGGAACAACACTACTTCAATCATTATTGTTAAAGCACAATGAAATCACATCTTTTCCAGAGAGTCATTTTTTTAGTAGAACTTTTTTAGGAAAACGTGCTAATCAATATCCAACTCTATATTCAAATTATACTCTATACAAATGGATTAATTCAATAAAAGAAAATAATATTTATTTAAAGTTTAAAATTGCTTTTTCAAGGGATTCAGTAGTTAGAAATTTCATTTCTCAACTTGACACATATACAATAAATCATAATAAAAGAATATGGATAGAAAAAACTCCAAACCATCTGCATACACTCGATATAATTGAAAAATTTATACCAGATGCAATATTTATACATTTAATTCGAGATCCAAGAGATACTATTGCTTCTTTATATGAGGCAACAAATAAATATACAGAACATTGGAATCAACAATATACAATATCTGAAGCAGTTGAAAGATATAACCGAGATATTAATATATCTAAAAAATATGTAGATAAAAGAAATCATTTAATAATAAAATATGAAGATTTGATAGTAAATAAGAATAATATTAATACTGTCTTTGAATATATAAATTTAAACATACATGATATCTCAGATATTAATAATTATTCATCTATAGTATCGACAAAAGAACCATGGAAGAAACTTAATAAAGATAATAAAATTGTAGATACTCGAAATAAAAAATTCAATGAACTCTTTAATGAAGAGGAAAAAAAATATATACAAGATAAGGTAACTTATTTTAATGATTAACAAACTATTCAATTATAAAATCCTACCGATAACAATACTAATACTTCATATGATAGTATTTTTTTATTTAAGGTATTTTTATCTCTTGGAATATCCAGAAGCTAGTTATGCGTATCATAAAGTTTCTGCACATCCTCATTATATGCTTGAAGAAACAGTTTTTGTTTATAGTCTTTTAATATTTTTGTTCATTGTTGGATATTTAATTGTTTTTTATTTATTTGCAAAAGGAGTTAAGTGTGTTGAAAAAAGCAATACTTTTGATAAATACTTTATTTTATAAACTAAAATATAAAATTACACTTGGAGAAAAAAGCTTTATAGGTGGAAAAGTTATTATAAGAAATTCAGTGATATTAAATATTAAGAAAAATTCATATATTAATAATTTAGAAATTAAAGGAGTTGGAACAATTACTATTGGAAGTAACTGTAATATAGAAGATTTATTTATAAATTTCAACCATAAGGATTCAAATTCCAATATTAAAATAGGTAATAATGTATATATAGGAAAAGGTACGAAATTTATCATCTTTGGTAAACTTTCAATTATGGATAATACTTTAATTGCACCTGATGTATCTATAATTGATAATGATCATATTATTGCAAAAAATAAGAAAACTATTGATTTGGGTGTAAATATTAAAGATATTGAAATTGGTACGAATGTATGGATAGGAACAAAATCGACAATATTAAAAAGTAGTAAAATAAAAGATGGTTCAGTAATTGGCGCAATGTCATTAGTTAATAGTTGCCTTGATAAAAGTGCTATATATGCTGGTATACCAGTGAAAAAAATTAAGGATATTAACTAAAATGAAAGAATTCCTATTAATAACTTTAAAAGATTTAGATTATCTAAAATACAATTTTAATTATTTTGATAAAATTACTATCGACTTAAGAGTAAGTAAATCACTTTATTATGTACTTTCATATGCTATTAAATATAGTTATTGGGCAGTGAAATTAGATGGTATCATTGATATTAAGACTAAAAAATATTTAACATCAGTATTTAGTAAAAAGAATTTAGCTTATTGGCAAGTTTCTAGCACATTACATTATTCCTTAACTAATAATATTGAAACAATGTATAGTAATAAAGATGAAGGATATATAAAAATAAAAAAAATACAGGATCCTTATCTAAATAATGGTATAAGTTTTGGTATTATTGCTTCTGGAGCTGAAGAAGAAAATGATTTTTTACTTAATTCAATAAACTCAATTAGAAATAACAAAGAAATAAAGAAGTTTAAATATGAAATTATTATTTTAGTAAAAAGTAATAATAAATTATCTTCTATTATTAAAAATAAAAGTAATATAAAAATCTTATTTTTTGATGATGATAGGGAGGGTGATAGATTCATGATAGGTAGAAAAAAAAATAAGTTGTATGAATTATGTCAGTATGATATTGTGAGTATTAGTCATGCTAGAATTATTTTTCCAAATAATTTAATACAGGAAATATTAACAAAAAAATTTGATTTTATTACAACAAAAATAAATACTATTGATGATGATAGATATTTAGATATAGGATTATTAGGAACCTATAATATTTCTAAGCCAACTTTAAAACTAGTTAGAACGGGGTATTTTATTCCTAATTTTATATATAATCTTTTAGATGGTAGATGTATTTATATTGATGGAGGGCTTTCAATTTATAATAAAAAAGTTTTAAATTTCAATCCTTTTAATAAGTATTTAGCATGGGGAGAAGGTGAAGATATTAGAGTTTCAGAACAAATTAGTACTAATGGTTTCCTTGTTGATTACTATGATTATTTAACTTCCCGTAGTCAAAGCAATAAGACAAAAAGAAAAAACAATATAAAAACAAAATTAAAACTTTTTTTATATGATTTCTTTAATTTATAGTTGGATTCAATGACATACTTTTTTTATTCACTATTTCTTTCTTTAGTATCATTTTTATCAATAATTAGAATACATAGTAAATATAAGTATATACTATTAGTTTTAGTAGTGATTCTATGTTCTCTCTTCGTAGGACTAAGATATGAGGTAGGAAGTGACTATTGGAACTATTATGACCAGTATATAAATGCAGTAGAGTATGGTTGGGATATGTGGTTTGAACCAGGATTTATATTATCTGTAATTATAAGTAACTTTTTAGTAGATTCTTATTTTTTTTATACATTATTATATGCATTTATAAGTATTTCTATACTAGCATACGCTTTACCAAAAGTAACACCATTCTGGTTATTAAGTTTTATTTTAATACTCTTATCTCAAATGGGAAGTTTTACTGGTAGCATTAGAACAGGATTTGTATTTGGTATTTTAATATTTGCTACTGTTTATATAAAAAAACAACAAAGTTATAAATTTTTATTTACTGTTTTGCTTGCAGCAAGTATACATTACGCATCATTGATTTTTTTACTATCTTATTTATTTCGTAAAATAGAATTATCAAGACTTATTTATCTTTTCATCTTCTTATCTTCTATTATAATCGGAATACTTGGCGTATTTCAACATATTATGAATTTTATTTTAGAAATAATAGCTCAAAATAATAGTTTATTTGGAGTATATGCAAATAAACTAAATAGTTATACTCAAGCTCACTTATATGGTGGCATAGGATTAACTTCTGTAGTTAAAAAAAGTATTTTATTTGGGTATTTTTTATATTTTTACAGTACTTTAAAAATACGATTTAAAATGTATAATATATATTTTAATATTGTTTTATTTGGATATATTTTATATTTTATTATTACTCCATCATTTCCAGTACTGGGAGCTAGAATATCATTGTGGTTTACTTTCTTTGAATTAATTTTATTACCATTACCATTATTAGTTGTAAAAGCTTTACATAAAAAAATATTAATTATTTTATTTTCATTATTTGTATCAATTGCAACTATGGTGCAAACCATTTTTAGTTATGAAGAACTATATTTACCATATAAAACATATTTAGGAGTAATTTTTTAATGACAATACTAGCATGGCCTAAAACAGGTCTTAATCCATACAATGAGATTATATATAAAGAACTAGAGAATCAAGGTATAGAAGTATTATCACATAGAGAGCATCGAAGTGCTGGCATATTTTATAAGATAGATGTGTTTCATTTTCATTGGATAAATGCATATCTAAATCACAATCCTTTTAAGGCATTTATTGCAACTATTAGTTTTATGCTATATATAATAATATTAAAGATAAGAGGGACAAAGATTGTTTGGACTTTGCATAATTCAGTTAAATTTACACATCATGGTAAAAATAAGTGGTTGGAAAATATTCTTGTACCATTTTTATTACATAGTGTAGATACAATTATTATTCATAGTAAATTCCAAAAAAATCATTTAGATAAAAAGTATCATGATAAAATAGTTTGGATTCCACATCAAAATTATTGTTCAATTTTAGATGAAAATATTGAGAAAAAAAATAATTATTATCTTTTTTTTGGAGGAATAAATTATTATAAAGGGATTGAAAGTGCTATTAATGCATATAATATGTTAAGTGATAAACTAACAAGTGTAATGAAGTTTAAGATTGTAGGTAGTGTTGTTGAAAATGATTATGTACATAAATTAAATGAACTTATTGGAAATAATAATAATATATTACTTGAAGATAGATTTGTTGAGGATGATGAATTAGAATCCTTAGTAAAAGAGGCTAAATCTATTCTATTGCCTTTTACTCAAATTACAAATTCTGGTAGTTTATTATATGCTCTTTCCTGTAGAACAAATGTTATAATGAAAAAAAGTATATTAACAGATGAACTACATAAAGAATATGAAAATTTAGATAAAGTTTTATTTACTTTTGAAACAGAAGAGGAGTTATCTAATATATTAAAAAATAATTTAATTTATGATAGTAGTAACTTTGATGATTTTATAGAAAAAACAAATATGAGTACTTTAGTTAGTAAATATATGGAAATAATTAAATGGAGAAAAAATGAAAAATAAAATATGTATAATAGGTTTAGGTTATGTAGGATTACCTTTAGCAGTTGCTTTTGCAAAAAAATATAATGTAGTAGGTTTTGATATTAATGAAACACGAATATCTGAATTAAATAACTTTGTTGATAAAACTTTAGAAATAGAAAGTATTGAATTAGAAGAAGTTAAAAATAATATAATTTATAGTTTAAATATAGATGATATTAAAGATTGTAATATTTATATCGTAACAGTGCCGACACCTATTGATAAAAATAATAAACCAGATTTAACTCCATTAATAAAATCATCTCAAACAGTAGGTAAGGTTTTAAGCAAGGATGATGTTGTTATTTATGAATCTACAGTATATCCAGGAGTAACAGAAGATATCTGTGTTCCTGAACTTGAAAAAGTAAGTAATTTAATATTTAATAAAGATTTTTATTGTGGTTACTCTCCTGAAAGAATTAATCCTGGAGATAAAGAACATACGGTTACAAAAATTTTAAAAGTTACAAGTGGTTCTACTCCTAAAATTGCTGAAAGAGTAGATGAACTTTATAACAGTATTATAACAGCGGGTACGCATAAAGCTTCTAGTATAAAAGTAGCAGAAGCTTCAAAAGTGATAGAAAATACTCAAAGGGATGTAAATATTGCACTTATCAATGAACTTTCAATGATTTTTGATATTATGGGAATAAATACTAATGAAGTAATAGATGCAGCTGCCACTAAGTGGAATTTTATTAAATTAACACCTGGATTAGTTGGGGGACACTGTATCGGAATAGATCCATATTATTTAACCTATAAAGCAGAAGAATTAGGATATACCCCAAATCTAATTTTAGGTGCAAGGCAAATTAATAATGGAATGGGTAAATTTGTAGCAGAAAAGACTATTAAACTTATGATAAAAAAAGGTATTAATATTAAAGACTCAAATGTATTAATACTTGGAATAACATTTAAAGAAAATTGTCCAGATATAAGAAATACAAAAGTTATTGATATCATACAAGAGATGGAAGAGTATGGTGTTAATATTGATGTTAGTGATTATTGGGCAGATAATGATGAAGTAAAGAGAGAATATGGTTTTAACTTGTTGAAGGAATATAATTTAGATACATATCAAGCTGTGATAGTAGCAGTTGGACATAATGAATATAAAAAATTAAAGTTTAATAATACTAATCAAATAATATTTGATATTAAATCAATTTTAGATAGATCAGATGGGCGATTGTAGATAAATGAATTTCGAATATTATTGGTCTAAAATAATAAAAAAATTAAAAGGTGTAGCTGTAAAGAATAGCCTGATTCATAAAACATCGAAACTTGAAGCTGGAACACAATTTATAAATTCAAGTATGGCTAAACATTCTTTTTGTGGTTATGATTGTGATATAAATAGTTGTGAAATAGGATCATTTACTTCAATATCTAGCAATGTTATTATTGGAGGTGGTATGCATCCACTTTCTTGGGTTGGAACTTCACCTGTATTTTATGAAGGTAGAGATAGTGTGAAAACTAAGTTTTCAAAACATACAAGAGAAAATATTAAAAAAAACATTATAGGTCATGATGTTTGGATAGGTCAAAATGTCATGATTAAGCAAGGTGTTTCAATAGGAACAGGGGCTGTAATTGGTATGGGCAGTATTGTAACTAAAGATGTAGAGCCATATACTATAGTCGCAGGTAATCCAGCTAGATTAATTAGACCTAGATTTAATGAAGATACTATTGAAAACCTTCTTAAATCTATATGGTGGGAATTTCCAGATGATAAGTTGAAAAATTATGCAAAATACTTCAAAGAGCCTAACAAATTTATCAACGAGATTGTAAAATGAAAATATTACATACATGCTTAGCTGCTTTTTATATTGATAAGTATGGCTATCAAGAAAATATATTACCAAAAATACATAAATTACAGGGACATAATGTTCATATCCTTGCTTCTACAGAAACATATATAGAAAATAATAAATTAGGATATGTTCAGCCAAGTTCATATGTGAATGAAAATAATATCCCAGTAACGAGAATACCTTATGTTAAGTGGATTCCCCATAAAATAGTAAAAAAGTTACGAATTTATAAAGGAATATCTCAAATTCTGCAAGAATTTAAACCAGATATTATATTTTTACATGATATACAGTTCATGAGCATAGTAGAGATTGTAAAATATGCTAAAGACAATATAAATGTGAAAATATATGCTGATGGACATACAGATTTTATCAATAGTGCTAGAAATTGGATTTCTAAAAATATATTACATAAAATTATTTATAGATGGTGTGCAAAACAGATTGAGCCTTTTGTAAAAACATTTTGGGGTGTCATACCTTTAAGAGTGGATTTTTTCATAGATGTTTATGGTATAAATAAAGATAAAGTAGATTTGTTAGTTATGGGTGTAGATGATAGTGTTATAGATATTTCAAAAAAAGAAGTGATTCGTAAAACTATTCGTGATGAATTAAATATAAAAAAAGATGATTTCGTAATTGTAACTGGTGGAAAAATAGATAAAAGAAAAAATATAGATAAATTAATGAAAGTAGTAAATGAGTTAAATGATGATAAAATAAAGTTAATTATATTTGGAAAGCCTAGTGAAGAACTAGAAAATACTATTAATACTTTAGCACAATCAAAGAATATCATAATGATAGGATGGATTGAGCCATCAAAATTATATGATTATTTATTTGCTTCAGATTTAGCATTTTTCCCAGGAACTCATTCTGTATTATGGGAACAAGCAGTAGGAGTTGGATTGCCTTGCGTATTTAAAAGATGGAAAGGTATTCATCATGTTGATGTTGGTGGGAACTGTATATTTATAGAAAATGGGATAGAAGATGAAATTAGAGAAGTTCTACTTAAAATATATAACAATAAAACAATATACAATAATTTGAAAGATATTGCTATAGAAAAAGGAATCCCGGAATTCTCTTATTTTAAAATAGCACAAAAAGCAATAGGAGAACTAAATGACTAAAAGAAAATACCAAATATGTACAAAATGTGTAATGGATACAACAGATACAAAAATAACTTTTGATGAAAAAGGTGTATGTGATCACTGTAATACTTTTTTTAAAGATATTAAACCAAATTGGCATCCAGATGATAAAGGTTGGCAAGAGATTGTATCAATCTCTGATAAGATTAAAGAAGAAGGAAAAGATAAAGATTTTGACTGTATCATAGGTATGAGTGGTGGAATTGATAGTTCTTATTTGCTTTATCTTGCAGTTAAAAAACTCGGTCTTCGTCCTTTGGTGTTTCATGTAGATGCTGGTTGGAACTCTGAAAAAGCTGTTCATAATATAGAGGTGATAGTAGATAAACTAGAACTTGATTTATATACAGAAGTTATAGATTGGGAAGAGATGAAAGACTTACAACTTGCTTACTTTAAGTCAGGAGTATCTACTATAGATACCCCACAAGACCATTCATTTTTTGCTACTATGTATAAGTTTGCTACTAAGTATGATGTAAAGTATATATTGACTGGTGGAAACTATTCTACGGAATGTATAAGAAATCCTTTAGAGTGGATGTACTATCAGTCTGATTCTATTCAGCTCAAAGATATACATAGTAAATTTGGAACAAAGCCACTTAAAAACTATCCTGTTACGAACATACTATGGCATAAAGTATGGCTTCCTTATGTGAAAAAGATAAAACTTATCAGACCACTTGACTTTATGCCTTATGATAAAGAGGAAGCTACACAGTTTTTAGTAGATGAATTTGGATACCAAAGATATGCTCAAAAACATTTTGAATCAAGATTTACAAAGTTTTATGAAGCTTATTGGTTGCCTGAAAAATTTGGATACGATACTAGAAAAGTACAATATAGTAGTTTGATACTTACAGGTCAGATGACAAGAGAAGAATCATTAGAAAGATTAAAAACTCCTGCATTTGATAAAGAAAGTATTAAACAAGATTTTGAGTATATAGCTACAAAACTTGGGATTTCTGTAGAAGAGTTACAAAGCTATTTAGATGCTCCAAATAAAACTTATAAAGATTATAAAAATCAGATGAGTATTTATGATATCGGGGCTAAGGTTTTAAGAATACTTGGAGTTGAGAAAGGTGGAAAGAGATGATAGGAATCATTGATTATGGCGTAGGTAATATTAAAGCATTTGCTAACATATATAAAAACTTTGACATACCATATAAAATAGTTAAGAATATAGATGATTTTAAAAATGTTACAAAGTTGATACTTCCTGGTGTTGGTTCATTTGATCATGCTATGACAAGTTTACAAAACTCTGGAATGAGAGAAGAACTTGATAAATTAGTTTTAGAAAATAAAGTTCCTATTATTGGTATCTGTGTCGGTATGCAAATGTTAGCAAATAGTAGTGATGAAGGAGAACTTAAAGGTTTAGGTTGGATAGAAGCAGAAGTAAAAAAATTTGATAAATCAAAAATAATAAATGCGCCTTTACCTCATATGGGTTGGAATAGTTTAAACATTCAAGAAAATAAACAAATAGTTTCTGCTCTTGATAGTGATCCTAGATTTTACTTTTTGCATTCGTATTATTTTGAATGTAAAAATAAAGAAGATGTAATTGCTACTGCTACTTATGGTGAAGAGTTTGAATGTATAGTTAATCATAATAATATTTATGGAATTCAATGTCATCCTGAAAAAAGTCATCACAACGGTATGCAACTCCTTAAAAACTTTGGAGAATTAAAATGTTAGCTCCTAGAATAATACCTTGTCTTTTAGTTCATAATAAAGGATTAGTTAAAACTGTAAAATTCAAAGAAGGTAAATATGTAGGTGATCCTATCAATGCTGTTAAAATTTTTAATGAAAAAGAATCAGATGAGCTAATGGTTTTAGATATTGATGCTACAGTAGAAAATAGAGAACCAGATTATAAAATGATAGAAAATTTAGCAGTAGAATGTCGAATGCCTTTATGTTATGGTGGCGGAATTAAAACAGTAGAACAAGCTCAACAAATTTTCAATTTAGGTGTAGAAAAAATAGCACTTAGTTCAGCTGTATTAGAGAACCCTTCTTTAGTATCAGAAATTGCAAAAGAAGTTGGAAATCAAAGCGTTGTAGTTGTATTGGATGTTAAGAAAAAGATGTTTGGTGGTTATGATATATATACTCATAATGGAACTAAAAAAAGTAAAGTAAGTTTAGAAGATTTTATTAAAGAATTACAAGAATTAGGAGCTGGTGAAATAGTTTTAAATTCAATAGATAATGATGGTGTTATGAAAGGTTATGATATTAATCTAATCACTAAATTAAAACCTTTAATTCATACTCCAATGACTGTTTTAGGTGGTGCTGGAACTTTAAAAGATATTGAGAACCTAGTATCAGAATTTGGAATTATCGGATGTTCCGCTGGAAGTCTGTTTGTATTTAAAGGTAAGTATAAAGCAGTATTAATTAACTATCCCAAAAAAGAAGAAAAAGAAAAGATTATCAAAGGAATAAAATGAAACAACTAATACAAAGCTTTAAAACAGGAGAACTAGGACTTTTTGAAGTACCTGCACCAGTGTGTCAAGATAATGGTGCTTTAGTGCAAACAACTGTAAGTTTAGTAAGTGCAGGAACAGAAAAGATGCTTGTAGATTTTGCTAAAAAGTCTTTACTAGCTAAAGCAAAAGATAGACCTGATTTAGTAAAACAAGTTATTGGTAAAATGAAAAAAGAGGGTGTTAAAAATACTCTTGAAAAAGTATTTACTAAGCTTGATAGTCCAATTCCTTTGGGATATAGTTCTGCTGGTCGAGTTATAGAACTAGGTTCAAATATGTCTGGACTAAATATCGGCGATAGAGTAGCTTGCGGTGGTGCTGGGTATGCTAACCATAGTGAGATAAACTATGTACCTAAAAATCTTATGGTTAAAATTCCTGATGGGGTTGATGATATAGATGCTTCGTTTGTAACTGTTGGAGCTATTGCACTTCAAGGTGTTCGTCAAACGCAACCTTTACTTGGTGAGAGAGTTGCTGTTATGGGACTTGGTCTTTTAGGTCAGCTTACTGTTCAACTTCTTAAAGCAAATGGTTGTAAAGTTATAGGTAGTGATGTAGATCCAGATAAGATAGCACTTGCTAAAAAACTAGGTGCAGATGAAGCTTGTCATGCGAGTGAGCTTATCGCAAAAGCTAGTGAGTTTAGTAATGGTTATGGTGTTGATGCTGTTATTATAGCAGCTTCTACTATGAGTAATCAGCCTGTCATTGATGCAGCTGAAATATCTCGTATGAGAGGTCGTGTAGTGTTTCTTGGTATGGTTGGTATGGATATACCTAGAAATGATTACTACAAAAAAGAGATAGATCTGCGTTTATCTATGGCTTATGGGCCTGGTAGATATGACCCTGAGTATGAAGAGAAAGGTAATGATTATCCTTTTGATTTAGTTAGATGGACAGAGCAGAGAAACTTTGAAGCATTTTTAGGACTTATAGATGAGGGTAAGATAACTCCCAAAGAGATACTTACTCATGAGTTCGATTTTGATGATGCTATGGATGCTTATGATTTACTAGAGGGTAAAGTAAAAGAGAAATATCTAGGTATTGTATTAAAATATAAAAGAGATATAAATCTTGCAGATGAAAAAATAGTTAAAAGAACTACAAAAGCAGTAAGTAATGATAGTGTAAATGTAGGACTCATAGGTGCAGGAAATTTTACAAAGTCTGTGATACTTCCAAACATGAAAAAAGTTGGTGGTTATGACTTAGTTGGACTTTGTACGGCAACTGGTGTGAGTGCTCAAGGTACTGGTAAAAAGTATGATTTTAAATATATAACTACTGATAGTTCTGAAATATATAAAAATAATGAGATAAATAGTGTATTTGTAACTACACAACATGATAAACATCCTGAGGCTGTTATTAAATCTATAGAGTCTAGTAAGCATTGTTTTGTAGAAAAACCACTTTGTATATATGAAGAAGAGTTGGAAGCGATAAAAGAGGCATATACTGGAAAGACTATAGTTCAAGTTGGATTTAATAGAAGATTTTCTCCTATGATTCAGAGTATGAAAAAAAGTGTTAGTGGTCAAGTTTCAGTTAACTACAGAGTAAATGCTGGAATAATCCCAAAAGATGTATGGATACAAGATAGAACTATAGGTGGTGGTAGAATAATAGGTGAAGTATGTCACTTTATCGATACATGTAGTTATTTGATTGGTAGTGATGTTGTAAGTGTTTTCGCTACAACTCTTACTAAAGATGATAAATCAATTCCAGATGAGGATAATGTAAACATAACCCTAAACTATGCTAATGGAAGTACTGCAACTATAGCTTACTATGCTTATGGAGATACAACTATGCCAAAAGAATATATAGAAGTATTTGGAAATGGACTTAGTATGTCCATGACTGATTTTAGAGAGCTTGTAGTATATAGTGGTGGAAAAACTAAAAAAGAAAAAAGTGCAAATCAAGATAAAGGTTTTGTAAATGAGTTTAAGGCATTTAAAGATGCTGTTAAAAGTGGAGAGAGTGCTATAGATTTTGAGTCTATTTACAATACTACTAAAACTACTTTTAAGATTTTAAAGTCTATTAGAACTGGGAATGTTGAAAAGATTTAATGAATAAACTATTATTACTTTTTAATACTGTTAAATATTTAAAGTCAAAACAAATTTATTTTCGACTTTATTATTTTCTTAGAAAAAGATATAGAAAAGTCATAGGTTATCAGTATGAGATTACTAAGAAGTCAGATGTGACTTCTTTAAAGTTAGATAAATCAATTGAAAATCATTATAGTAATGTTGAAGATAATAATTTTAGTTTTTTAAACTTTAGCAAAAAATTTAATAATGATATTAATTGGAACTATAATGAGTATGGAAAACTTTGGACTTATAATCTTACATATTTTGAGTATTTAAAAAAGAAAGAAGATATTTTTTATATATATGACTTTATAGAAAAAATAGAGTCTGTAAAAGATGGACTAGAACCTTTTCCTATTAGTTTGAGAGGACTTAGTTGGATTAAGTTTTTAACATTTGAAAATATAAGAGATAAAAAAATTGATGATAGTTTGTATGCTCAATACTATATACTACTAGATAATTTAGAGTATCATTTATTAGGTAATCATCTACTTGAAAATGGTTTTTCCTTACTTTTTGGAGCTTACTATTTTGAAGACGAAAAGCTTTATAAAAAAGCAGTAGATATTTTGACTGATGAATTAGATGAACAAATATTAGAAGATGGTGGACATTTTGAACTTAGTTCTATGTATCATCAAATCATGCTTTTTAGAGTGTTGGATTGTATAAACCTTGTTAAAAATAATAGTTGGAAAGATCGTGAGATATTAAAATACTTAGAACAAAAAGTTTCATTGATGTTAGGATGGCTTAAAAATATTACTTATAGAAATGGAAATATACCACTTTTAAATGATAGTACAAATAAAATAGCACCAACAAGTAGTGAACTTTTTGAGTATGCAATAAGGCTATCTATAAACTATCAACCATCACTCATGATTCAATCTGGTTATCGAAAAATAGAAAAAGAACACTATGAATGTGTGGTAGATATTGGTGAAGTTGGTGCTTCTTATATCCCTGGACATGCTCATGCTGATACATTTAATTTTGAACTTAGAATGGATACAAAACCTTTTATCGTCGATAGTGGACTAAGTACTTATGAAACTAATGAGACAAGATTTTATGAGCGTAGTACAAAAGCTCATAATACAATTGAAGTTTTAGATAAAGATAGTAGTGAGGTTTGGGGTGGATTTAGAGTTGCAAATCGTGCAAATATCATAGAGCTGGTGGAAAATTTCCACTACTTAAAAGCTACACATGATGGGTATAAAAAACAAGGTGTTTTACATACAAGAGAGTGGAAGTTTGAAGAGAATAGAATAGTTATACAAGATAGCTTAAACAGTGATGTTGATGCTATTGCAAGACTACATTTTCATCCTGATGTGACAGAAGATGAGATAAAAGAAAAAATAGTTTTTAGTTCTAAATTTGAAATATCAAATTATAACTATGCCAAAGAGTTTAATAAAACAGAAAAAGCGTTAGTTTTAGAGATAGAATTTTCAAAAGAATTAGAAGTAGAGATATTGATTTAATGGAGAATAATAAATTGAAAATTTTATTTATAACAGATAATTTTACACCAGAAGTAAATGCACCAGCAACAAGAACTTACGAGCACTGTAAAGAGTGGATAAAAGATGATGAGATAGAAGTGACTATCATCACATGTACACCAAATTTTCCACATGGTAAAGTGTATGATGGGTATAAAAACAAACTATATCAAATTGAATATATAGATGGTATAAAAGTTATAAGAGTGTGGAGCTATATCACTTCAAACAGTGGATTTGTCAAAAGAGTTCTTGATTATATTAGTTTTGGTGTGATGGCTTTTTTTGTTGGATTATTTCAAAAGCATGATGTGGTGATAGCTACATCTCCACAGTTTTTCACTACTTGGGCGGCATGGGCTATAAATAAGATCAAAAGAAAACCTTGGATATTTGAGCTTCGTGACTTATGGCCTGAGTCTATCAAAACTGTAGGAGCTATGAAGCAAGGCAAGACCATCGATTTTTTAGAAAAGATAGAGATAGGACTTTATAAAAGTAGTGATAAGGTTGTAGCTGTTACAGATGCATTCAAAACAAATCTTATCAGTCGCGGAATAGAAGCTGACAAAATAGAAGTGGTGACAAATGGCTCAAACATAGAGCTATTTCAAGCTAGAGGAAAAGATGAATCTCTTCTTACTAAATTGGATCTAGTAGATAAATTTGTTGTGGGGTATATAGGCACTCATGGTATGGCTCATAGTTTGGATTTTGTTATCAATTCTATTGCTAATGTTGAAGATGGTTCGATACATTTTTTATTTATTGGGGATGGTGCTATGAAAAAAAAAATTGTGGATATAGCCAAAACTTTAAAACTCAAAAATGTAACTTTTTTGGACCCTATAACAAAAGAAGATGTACCTAAGTATTTATCTGTTTGTGATGTGTCATTGGCTCCACTAAAAAAAGAGGACAATTTCAAATCAGTAATACCATCTAAGATATTTGAAGCTTCTGCTATGCAAAAACCAACACTTTTGGGTGTAGAGGGACAAGCTCAAGAAATCATAGAAAAATATAATGCAGGTATCTGTTTTGAGCCTGAAAATGAAATAGATTTTATAAATAAATTAATGATACTAAAAAATGATACTAAAAAATATAATGAGATGCAAAATGGCTGTAAAAATTTGGCTATAAAATTTGATAGAAAATTATTAAGTTATAAAATGCTTAAAATTATAAAAATATTAACAATTAATACGAGGAATATAAATAATGTATAAAAAAGTTCCAACCGATAAATCATATAAAGAACTTATTACTTTTGTAGAAGATAGAGCTGGACACGATAGAAGATATGCAATAGATGCTACAAAATTAGAAGATACTCTTGGTTGGAAAGCTGATGAAAATTTTGATAGTGGTATTGTGAAGACTATCGAGTGGTATTTAGAAAAACCATAGAAAGAGGACTTTCTTTTAAAGTCCTTTCTTCCCTATAACAGTCATAGCAGTTTTCCAAACTATTTTAAGATCAAGTAGGATACTCCAGTTTTTAATATAGTATAGATCATACATTAACTTTTGTTTTGTATCTTCTATATTAGCTCCATATGGGTAGT
>Ga0209576_1000502_pt1 | contig 25767 bp, 23 predicted proteins | sample SaaInlV_DNA_135m_FD_184686 | JGI IMG/M metagenome (GOLD analysis project Ga0209576, IMG submission 184686) | Marine microbial communities from expanding oxygen minimum zones in the Saanich Inlet - SI075_LV_DNA_135m (SPAdes) (version 2) | ecosystem: Environmental > Aquatic > Marine > Unclassified... | reverse complement strand
GTAGGAGCGTCAAGCCCTTATCATTACAGCTTTATGGGACACATCGAAGAACCTCACCTGACAACATTAATTCAGGAAAGTGCTGTTGAAGCGGCCCAAGAAATTAAACAGCAGCAAGTTGACATTGCTCTGTTGGTACCGGCCTGAGGCCTCTGCAATCAGACGGTCGGTCTGATCCAACGTGAAATCGAACGACAAGGAATTTCTACTGTAGGAATTTCAATTGTCCGCAAAGTAACTGAGTCCGTAAAACCTCCGCGCACATATCACTTGAAATATCCTTTTGGTCACGCCATGGGAGAAGCATTTAACCGACCCCAGCAAAAACAAATTTTCCGTGATTGTCTGGCAGTACTTGAAACAGCAACTCAACCGGGAGTAATCGTCGACAGTCCATACCGCTGGAAACGGCACAAGTTTGAATAATATGTTTAGCAGGTGACTATAAATGCTTTAAAATCCTGTAAAACAACTACTGCAACTCTGCTTTCCAGAGACCAACTTGTCGTTGTTTTGCTTCATTTTCTGCAGCCAGCAGGTCTTCATGCTCAGGCGGCGGTTCAGTTTCCAGCAGATAAAATGACCAACCATTCCGGACAAGCCAAACATTGATATTTGTGTCACCGGTCCAGACCATTCCGTCCAGTCTGTATAATCGTTCGGAGAAATCATAATTGATCCTCACCTGTCTGTTGTAGAAGATCTTCTGCATTTCAAACGCAGCCTTTTTGCGGAACCATTCATTGTATTCCTTACCGTGACTGATGGACAGCTTTGGTGACACGTATTTTAGCCAGACACGTACTTCCTGACGTGGCAAATTCAGATTCTGCTTTGATAGTTTGAATGTCCATTTACGAAATTCAGAACGGCTTTCGATACGTATCCAGACACTTTCTGAATCAGAAACTCTGCTAAAAACACCGATCAAGATATTTTCACTGATTGTACGTAACGGTTTTGATTTTTTCCTGTCATCCATCCTGCTGAAAAGTTTCTGACGTATTGATTCTGTTTCTAAAAAACCATCCTGCGCCTTTAGTTCCTCTACCTGAAGAACTAAACTTCCAAAGAAAAAATAAATTGTCAGTAATAATATTTTAGCAAAATTCATTATTTGCACCACTTGCAGCTTGTTATAAAATTGATCTTTAGCAGACTTGCTCAGAATACCATGACAATTCAGTAAAATCCATCTGATTTGAAAAAGAATGCATTCTGGATTTAGCAAAAGTTGTCAGACATTGTTCTGGAGATGCAATAAGTTTGCATGTGTTAGTACATTTCAGCTAAAGTACAGCAATTACTTCGTTTTTCGTGAGATTGGAGCAAGGGTTTTAACACCCTCAGAGGTTGAGGTTAATTTTTGCCTGCCAGTTTTATGTTTTGTCGCTTCCCGCCAATTATGATTCCCTTGCGTTCATTGACTAAAAAATATTCAATCCAGCAACATTTCGGTTCCAACACAGACTCGAGGCGCTTTTTTCGCATTTTGAGTTCTTTTACAAGTCTTACTTTTTGGATACTGGCCTTACTTGTTTTTATACCTGTTCAAGTCTACGCGCAAGATGGATTGGATATTCCGCAACTTTCGATTCAGACACAATCGTACTTACATAATCCAGAAGCAGGAACATATCTTTACCGCAATGCAAAGGTTGAATGGGAAGGAATTTCTGTGGAAAGTACGGAAATACTTTACCATCCCGAAAAAAACACATTAACTGCAAAAGGTTATGTCAGAGTAACAGAAGGGGAAATTATCGCAGTGATGGATGAGTTGGAAATCAACATAAAAGACGGCACCGGAATTTTCATCAACACCATTTTTTATGATGCTTCAAGCAAAGCATACATGACCGCGAAAGAAGTCCGCAGAGTAGGTAAAAACGAATATACTGCCAAAACATGTACATTCACAACTTGTAATCCGAAATCTCCAGCATGGCAGATAACTGGTAGTGAAGTTAATTATTATTCACAAAATTTCTCATCATCAAGCAGTTCTACTTTAAGAGTCGGTGGGGTTCCTGTTTTTTACTTTCCGTATCTTGCCTGGCCGACTGTAAAACGTCGTCAATCAGGATTCCTTCCTCCGGAATATCTCATAGTACGCAGTAGTCTGAGAAAATTTGACCTTGGTTACCGCTTAGGAATTCCGTATTTTTGGGATATTGATCCGGAACAGGATTTAACACTCACATATGACTGGGTGGAACGACGCGGACCAGGATTCCGTTTGGATTATCAATATGCCTGGAAAGAGGGAATGCGGGGTGAAATAAAATACCAGCAATTTTTTGAACGTGACCCACGTGATCCTGAAAATGAATCTGGAAGTTTAAGCTCCGAGGAAATAGAATCTTCAGACTTAAATCCACAGCGTTATAAATTTGAATTTAATCACAATCAACAGTTAGACGTACAAAGCCGATTGATTGCCTCTGCGCTGGTTTACAGTGACAGTCAGTTTCAAAAGGAATACGAACTGGTTGTTAGTACAAGCCCTAATACCGCACAGCAGATTTCCGCAAATATCAACCGGCAGTTTTCAAAAGGCAGTATCACACTTTCTGCAACTCAGACACGTACCTTCAGTGAATTAGCTATCCTAAACCGAGCAATTGACCTCACTCAAGTTCAATATTTACCAGCGCTTTCATTTCAATTTAGTGACTCTTTATGGCGTTCCGGAAAATCAACTTTAAGCAGTTCCTTGAGTGGATCTGCTGTGCGCTATTACAGAGTACAGGGATACAATGGTGAAGGTGCAAGCGTCACTCCCAGACTTAATTTTCAATTTCCGCTTTTCCAACATTTTAACGCCAGCTTTAATGTTGGGAAAAAGATTTCCAGTTACAAAGTTCGTGATCCGGATGTGTCTGGAAGTGAAGATGCGTACGGTTTCAATATTTTGGACGGTAAAGCGGAAATCAACACAACTTTGTCCAGGACATTTAAGACAGATTCCGGAATCTACAGCCGTTTCAAGCACTTGATAAAACCACGCCTGCAATATGATTACATCGAAGATGTCCGGCAAACATCCACTTCCGGAGTTCCTTTTGGAGGAACAGTTTCTACACGTAGACTGGCGACATTACGCTTGGATAATGTGCTGCTCGTCAAACGACGTTTCTTTGAACGAAGTGTTAAATTAACATCTCTTTCATTGGACAGAATGAGAAGGAATCAGTTGGATCCTGTGCTGATTCGTAAATTAGCACTGATTCTGGGACAGGAATTTGCTTCTGAGAAATTATTTACAGAGCAGTTAGCTCGGTTAACTGGTGACAAATTAACTACTCAGCAAAAAAACACCATCCTCGGATATGTCGAAAAAGGAGTAATTCCTCTGCTGAATAGTCAGGTCGGTGGTCAAACACGTGAAGGAAAAAGCCGGAATCTCGCCAGTTTGAACTTTGTACAGCATTATGATTTTTTCAAAAAAGATCCGTTTTTTCAACCTGTCGGACCTGCTGTTAAAGGTGATGAGACTGAGTCAGATCAACCTTTGTTACCTTTGCGTACTAACTTGATTTTTACACCCAGCAGCGCATTTTCAATAAACCTGTTCAATCGTTATCACCATCAGCAGAAACGCGTTGTAGAATATTCTGCAGCAGTAAGTGTAGGCTTGAGTACGCATAACAAAGCATCGGTGAATTTCCGTAATAACGAAGAAGCTTATCAAACACCTTTTGGTAATGATGTTGCGGCAGCTAACACATTTGGTTTCAGCAACAGCTTTGAAGCAAGTGACGAACTGGCTTTCGGATTTTCCGGAACAGTCAATTTAGATGCAGACAGTTATACCTTTCGGCGACGTCTAAGTTCGAGCGCTCTCACTCTGGATTACCGGCCTGACTGCTGGAACATCCGTCTTGCGCTCACAGAAAATGTCGGCACAACCGTTTCAAACAGCGGACGTGAACAGGAATATATTGACCGTACACTCTATGCCTACATTAACCTGGGCGGCATTTCGCTTCCAGAACAAATTTTACCGGATTTGGATTGATTAGATGAAAAACAATAGTTGCCCATCTACTTTAAAAAACTTGAGGAAGACTGCAATTCACCAGTCTGTCCTGTTCATGTTGATTTTATGCTGTTTAATTTTTTTTGCAGTAGAAATTCACGCACAGGAACAGCTTCCTCTTGAGCAAAGTGAAATGGAAGAGCGTAGTTTAGAGGCACGGACTGCAACTCAGGAACCAGATTTTTTTGTCTCAGGAACATCTGCTCAAGGAATCGGATTCTATTTTGGCGTAGGATTCCGTAGGGTGAAGCTTCAAGTAGCAGATACAGTCAGTATTTCGGATTCAGACGGTACTGCAAACGGAATCGGCTTTAATTTGGGATATTTTTGGGATGAGCAGGTAGTAGAATATGAAAGGCAAATTTCGATTGTTGAACACTCGGAATCTTTTACTTATCTAACAGAATCCGGAGAAAAACTTGAGGTAATCCAAAATAATTTCTGGTACATACAATACCCGAAAATCAGCCGTGACTTATACTTGCACTATGGTACAGGGCTGCAGTTTACTAAAACCCGTTTTGCGGGAACTGACAGTAATGATGCTTATGAAGATGAAATCGCTCTTGCAATAGAAACAGGAGTGTCCTATTTCGTCACTTCCAATTTATTAATATATTATCGTTTTTCGCTGGGCCAACAGTTAGCTTTCCTCTCTGATTCTGCTTCTAATCCTTTTTTGAAGCAAAGTCAATTACACACGATCTATCTTAACTACTTTTTTCCGCTTTAGTATTTTAAATTTTAAGATTTTTTTCACGATAATCGGTGACGAGATTTCCCAGTCTTTGATTTAATAGTTCTTCTTTCTTTTCCCTTGTGTATACATTGTGCGGAGCAGTCCTGACTGAACACTGACTCTCATCGAGGGGACAGCGCTCACAGGTTTGATTAACTTCAATTACAGGGATTTTTGGATCATTTAAAAATTTAACTTTTCCTTTCAGAGCTTTATCAACCCTCAATCCAAGCGAGACACAGCGGTTCATTTTTGTTTTTAAACGCAATGGTCGTCCAATGGAAATAAAAAGCACCTCGTCTCCACTTTCCATAAACTGTGCTCTCTGCGCACGAATGATTATTTTTTCAGGTTTCTTCTTAGTCTGTTCTTCTTCCAAATCTTTGAGTAAAGACACAGGTAACCAACGTCGGCAATAGTGCTCATTTAAACGGACACCGCTCGGCACTAAAGTTCTCGGCATGTTCAATTCCTTGGTCAGTTGAATATCATTTTTCCCAATCTGATGCTCAAAACGTAAATAATGCAGCTCCGTTATTTTGAATAGTCCGGGAAGAATCTGACTGAGACGGTGCAGAAATGTTTCCGGAGTAACTTCATGACGTTTGAGTAACTTTAAAATAGCGTCACCATCCCATGTTTCTGACTGAAATAATTCCTGAACTTCTTCCTTTGCCTGAAAACGATTTATCATCAAAGCACCTGCAAAATAAGAAGCCCTGAAATTGTCCATAACATGGTCGAAACTATCGAATTTTTTCCAGGGAGAAGTACGGAGACGCTTGCGGATTTTCAACTCGGAATAGCCGATTTGTAAAGCCATTGAATAGACATGCTGGGAGGGAGTGAGTTGACCGTTTAACAATAACTGCGGAGGCTTGCCTGGTAGAAAAATAAAACGTTGCCCGGACAGTTCAGGATATCTTGAAAAATCCGCAACTCTCGCTTCAACTCCGTGAACCTTACTGAGAGTGTCTATCAGTTCTTCACGGGTGGGCGGCGGAAAACGTTTCCATTTCTGTTTGCGTGCAAACTCTTCTGCCAACTCTTCATACTCCTCAAAGTAGTTGTTGTGCATTTCCTGAAAAGCCCGTAATGATGCTAAAAAGAACTGCTCAACATTCATGTCATACGCTCTTGAAATCTCCATTAATGTACTGATGAGCGCGGCGGCTTTCTTCGGTGATGCCGTAAAAAGCTCCATCACATTTTCAAATGTGATTCCAAAAAGTTGAAAAGGAAAGGATCCCAATACTGATGATGAAAAAAATAATTCTGAGATTTGACCAAGCCGACCTGTCATACTGATTGAGACCAGGTCGTCATAAGCAACACCTAATCCATCTGCCAGCATCATTATCTTTTCTGCTTTAGGATATTTTTTACCTTTTTCAATTTCATTAATATAAGACGCAGATAATCCTGTCAGTGCTGCAAGTTCCTTCAGGCCATAATCTTTTTCTTGTCTGAAGTTACGGAGCTTCATCCCAAAAATGTAACGTATATTCAGCTTGCCTGTAACTGAAGTCATTTCATGCTTAGTTGGCATAAATTCTCCAATTAACTGGTTTTATTGTCTGCACAAACACCATCATTTTTTAGTTTTTCGAATTGTTGTTCAGTATAGCCTAGATCTTTCAAGACCATCTCAGTTTGTTCACCAAGTTCAGCACCAACGTGACGATACTCTGCTTTGCATGTAGAAAACTTAAATGGTGATGCAATTTGTTTATGCAGTGCTCCATCTGAATCAGGTACCTCGGTAATCATTTCTCGATCCTTAAAATGCTGATGTTCCATTGCCTCTGGAAACTCCAACACCAATTCAACACATGCATCAATGTCTGCAAAAACTGTTTCCCATTCAGACCATGGTCGTTCCAAAAATCTTTTTTGGAGTATCTTCTTTAACTGTATTTGAGCTTCTGCATCATCAAAAGCGGTTTGCAGCAAAGTTTCAGGAAGTTCCATTGCATTCAGTAAAGCACTAAAAAATTGAGGTTCTAAACTGCTCACTGAAATCCAACGTTCATCCCTGGTTTGATAATAATCATAAAACGTCCCACCGTTGAGCCAAGTCGATTCCGGTTGAGCTTCAGGCGCACCAGCGAGCCAATTTGCGCCTTCGAATATATTCATACTGAACATTGCGTCTGACATACTTATATCAAGCGCTTGTCCTTCTCCAGTCTGCTGACGGTGTATCACTGCGGCTAAAATACCCATTACAGAATGATATGAACCACCAGCGACATCTGCAACCTGGATTCCCAGTGGTACAGGGGATTCATTTTTTCGGCGACTATAATTACTGACTCCGGAAATGGCGAGATAATTTAGATCGTGACCTGCACGGTTTCGGTAAGGTCCTGTTTGCCCGTAACCTGTTAGTGAACAAAAGATTAGTGCAGGATTGTGTTTGCGGAGTTCATCATAATCCAGCCCGAGCCGTTTCATTACTCCCGGTCGGAATTGTTCCAAAACAATATCATATTTGCTAACCAATTGTTGAACAATTTTAACTGCCTCAGGTTTTTTCAGGTTTAAAGCCAGAGAGTGTTTTGAACGATTCAGTGTCCCATGAGTCGCAGAACCGCCTTTAACTCGTGGCGGCAGCATTCTCACTAAATCCGGACGTGTGGGTGATTCTATCCTTAATACTTCTGCACCTAAATCCGCCAGCATCATTGATGCATAAGGACCCGGCAGTAAAGTCGAAAAGTCTAGAATTTTTAATGAGGAAAGAGGAGCGGACATTTTATGCTAAGACAAGCACTGCTTCAGCGACGATTGTCTGTGCCTGCGGTGTATTTGAGTAAAGTTCAAGACGCACAAATTTTTCACCATCTTTTTCAAATTTCTCAACAATTTTTCCGCTGCAGGACACAGTGTCACCTATTTGAGTCATTGCAGTGAAACGGTTATTAAAGCTTCTGAGAGCAGATTGAGGAACCCAGTTGGTGAGCATTTGGGCGAGATAACCCGCGGATAGCATTCCATGTGCGATCACGTCATCCAGTCCTGATTTTTTTGCGAAATCAAGATCAACATGAATTGGATTATGGTCTCCGGAAGCACCGCAATAAAGTGCAAGAGTGTGCCGGGAAACTGAAGGAGTTGTCAGCGTGGGAATTTCGTCCCCTACTTTTAAAGAGTCGTATGTTGGTTGAGTCATGATATTTTATTGATGCCTGAAAACATAATTGGTTCTCGTTTCAGCGACAATTTTACCGTGCTGATTTGTGAAAGTATTGTCTGAAATCACGAATTGCAAAGCGCCTCCTTTTTTATCAATAATATCGGTGATTCTTTTACGAACAGTTATACTGTCACCGGCGTAAATTGGCGCATAGTAGTTGAAATTTTCTTCACCGTGCAGTAATTTTTCCAGCGTTTCTCCAAGAACACTCATAAAATCCACCAAATCTAAGGCATCAATTTCCAGCATGAACGGGAAGGTTGGAGGAGCCAACAAGCCAGGATATCCTGCTGCTTTTGCTGCATCCGGATCTGTATAAATCCCCTTGGTTTCTCCAAGTGATTTTGCTAAAAATTTTAAGCGCCCTTCTTCAACAGGTATAGTAACAGGCGGAAAATTGTAACCTATGTGTTTTTTATCGATCATTTTTTATGGATCTGCTTAGCGTAGTTTTTGCTTTTTTATCTTTCTCTGTGGAAAGCTTCTGGTTGCAGTTTAATACAAAGTGCTAAAAAAATTCTATGCTTAGTTTGTTTTTCTGTCAACAATAAATGATTTTTGCTGATTACAATCTTTTGCACGATGAAGCTAAATGTGGAAGTTTTCGTTTGCAGAGAGTAACAGCACAAGCTTCTATTTGATTGAGATTCGGCCTGGCAGCAACCGGAATATTTTTGGTGCGGTTACGGACTGTCAACAAACACTGTAGTAAACGCTGTTCGTGTTGCTTGACCCCCATTCTACCTCCTGTACAATGTACACGAGCTTCTTTAAAAGTTAACCATGCCGGAAGACGATTTAATTCTGTCAACAGAGATTTTCGAATCTCAGCTAAATCTGCAGTATATGCAGCACTCTGTCTGCTAGAACTGCAGGCTGAAGCAGACGACTTATTGTTTTTTAAAGATAACAATGACATTCGGTTTATCAGCATTAATATCAAAATCATCACTAAAAAAGTAACCATTAAGATTAAAATCCATTTCAGCCATTTTTTCCATTTTTTGGGAGATTTTTTTGTTTTTGCATCTTTGAAACTAACCTGAAAAAACTGAACTTTACCGTCTGCCGATTCCAGATTCAGGTTCGGTGTTTTATCATGACCAAGGACGGCACCAACGAGCTTAATTTCAGCAATTTCCGGTGCTTGCATGCCTTTAGTTAAACTTGAAAGCTCGGCCACATCGTGTGCATAGCGCTGAATAAGTTCCATGACTTTAGGATGCTCGCGCCAGTTTTCTCGTTTAACTTCCGGAGCAGTCACGCAGGCCAGATCAAATCTGGAAAACATCTTGGCCTTGCGTTCCTTTCCTGTACCTGTATCACAGACACCAATCGGACGCCATTGTATATATTTGAGATGGGATATTTCAGTCATGTGTCAGGAGGGATTTTCCCAATGCAGGGTGGACTGAAAGAGAAGAAAACAGATGCACTGAGCTGATTTACTGGCTGGGGCGGCAGGGATCGAACCTGCGAATCACGGGATCAAAACCCGATGCCTTACCACTTGGCTACGCCCCAAAACAACCAGTAATTAAGGCTTTTTATTCTAGCTGGACAGTGAAAAAATGCAAGAGATTTTATGTGTATTTTCACTATTCCTCTACAACAAACTCAAAGCCAAGCAATGAGAGAGTGAAGAGAACCACGTCAAAACTCAACAGTAATTTCCACCAGGACCAGACTTCTTCAGGATGAGATCCAAAAAAAAGAAAATCCGTGAGCCGGACAACACACAAAAGACTTGGAACCATCAACGGGAATATCAAAATTGGTAACAGCATTTCTTTCCCACGCACAGTTGCCGTCATTGCTGTCAGCAAGGTGCCTAATGAACTGAATCCTACTGTTCCAAAAAGTAAAACTAGCAACAACTCCAGCCAGTTCCGTACCTCTATCTCAAATAGAAAAAGACATAATGGTATAAACAGCATTTGAGACAGCAAAAGGAAAACAGTGTTTGCCAGCATTTTACCTAAAAACAACACACTGCGGTCTACAGGAGCAGTTAACAAACCACCCATGCAGCCTGTTTCCGTTTCCTGCACATATGATTTCCCAAGTCCGAGTACTCCACTCATCAAAAACACAATCCAGATAACCCCCGGAAGTGCCAACAAGAACACTTCAGGTTCCTCGCCCAGTGCAAATTGAAAAACCAGTAATGTCAGAATAGAGAATAACAGGATTGACAATAAGTTATCCTTGCGTCGTAAATCAATCAGCACATCTTTCCAGACTAATATTAAAGTATGCCGGAAAAACAATTGCATGAGCAGGAATTACGCTAAAGGAAGTAGCAGAGATAAGATTAGGCGGCTTTTTCTTTGCTGGTATTTTTGGAATTTTTGTTCGAAGTTGAATCTTTCTTTTCCGTTTTACTCAACTTTTCTGTCGACGACTTTTCTGAAGTTGACGTTTCCTTCTTTTTTGAAGAACTTTTATCATTGTCGGATTTTTCGGACTCTGATTTATTACTGGAATAACCATCTTTGTACCAACCACCACCTTTAAGGTGAAATGAGCTCATCGATACTTGGCGTTCAGCAGTGTTTTTTCCACAATCAGGACATTCATCCAGTGAAGGGTCACTGAACTTCTGCACTTCCTCAAACTCGTGTCCGCAACTTTTACAGAGATATTCATAGATTGGCATATTGTTCTCTTTCTGCTACAATCAAAAATTAACTAAAGCAGAAAATATTATACAAATAATTTAAATTTTTGTCAATTCAGAGTTAGTAGGGGACTTCGTTTGAGCACAAGTAAATTAGTGGCCACTCATCTTAAAAAGTCTTACAAGGGCAGACATGCGGTCAAAGGCATCTCACTTGAAGTAGCACAAGGTCAGGTAGTTGGTTTGCTTGGACCTAACGGAGCAGGTAAAACCACCACATTTTATATGATAGTTGGTGTGCAGCGTCCTGACGAAGGAACTATCCTTTTAGACGGTCAGGATATTACCAATTATCCCATGCACCGCCGTGCAAAAGCCGGACTTGGATATCTTTCTCAGGAACGATCCATTTTCAGAAAACTAACTGTTGAAGAAAACCTGAATGCAGTCCTTGAAATGCTACCGTTGAGCCGTACGGAAAAACGGGAACGTCTGGATTCACTGCTGAATGAACTTGGTATACAGCACGTACGAAAAATAAAAGGTTATGCTCTATCCGGAGGAGAAAGTCGACGTGCAGAAATAGCCCGTGCACTGGTATTGGAACCGGCAATCATGCTGCTCGATGAACCATTTGCAGGTGTTGATCCAATTGCGGTCGCAGATATTCAAACCATTGTCCAGCAGTTGGCGAAACGTAATATAGGTATTCTGATCACTGACCATAATGTCAGAGAAACATTCGGTATAATCGATTATGGTTATATTATGAACGAAGGAGAGTTGCTGGTTGGCGGTACTCCGGATGAATTGGTCGAAAATGATCAGGCACGAAAAGTTTACCTCGGCAAGTCTTTCTCGATGTAGGTTTGACTTTTACTTCAATTTGGAGCGAAACTATTAGCAAGCAAATTAATAACATCCACAAAAAGTATCTTTTGAAAATACTTCTCTCAAACGTGAAATTAGGATAGCGAGGATTCATGGCAATGCAGATGAAAATGCAAATGAAGATGAGCCAGCAGCTGATCATGACCCCACAGTTGCAGCAGGCTATCAAACTTTTGCAATTGTCACGAACAGAACTGGAAGAGTTAATTGAACAAACTCTAATCGAAAATCCAGTTCTTGAGGAGGGTATAGACATGGACACCTTTCCCAACAAAACAGACGATTCTGCTGAAACAGCCGAAAACCCTGAAAGTCCGGAAGTAGTAGCAGATACGGAAGATTTCGAAACTGCCCGTGAGAATGAAGATAAAAATAATGATCAGGATGAGATTGACTGGCAGCAGTATATAGAACAGGTCGAACAATTCGGTGGTTACCAGGAAAGACGCTATAATATAGCTTCTGATGACGAGGATAGCCCTTCTCTGGAGGCCACTGCAGCACAAACAGAATCCCTGGCTGATCACCTTGTCTGGCAGTTAGACATGCAGGAACTTTCTCCACTGGAATATAGAACTGGTGCCTTCTTAATCGGCAACATTGATGATGATGGTTTTCTGGTAACTAGTGTACGTGAACTTTTGGAATCACAGCGTGATTTGTACGATCAAATCAACCAGAGTGTCAAAAACGGAGAGTTGCCTGAACTTCCGGAAATTGATGCTGATTTGCTGGACCTCCGGTTTCAAACAAGCAAAACAACCCAGAAGAAAAAAAACAAAAAGACTGATGTTGTTGACTTTGAAGAATACGAAGAAATTCTGGAAGAAGAGCCAAAAAAACCTGAAGTTTCTATAGCAGCTTGCTCATTCGTGGAATATGTTCTGGGAATAATTCAACAATTTAATCCAAATGGAGTAGGCGCAAGAAGTTTGCAGGAATGCCTCTTGATCCAGTTGGATATTTTAGGTGAAAGCGAAAACTTATGCTCTCGTATTGTCAAACATGACATGCCTTTGTTGGAATCAAAGGATCTGAAAAAAATTGCACGAAGGCAGAAACAGGACCTTGAACAAGTGATCGAGTCTTATCGTCTGATCATGTCCCTTGAACCAAAACCGGGACGTGAGTTTATTCCAAACCCCTCACACCATTACATAATTCCTGATGTCTACATCTATCAAAAGGACAATGAATATAAAGTCGCGTTAAACTCCGCAGGTATGCCTCGGTTGCGAATCAGTAATTATTATAAGGATTTGAGTAGTACGATGGTGGATGACGGCAGCCTCACCAAAGATTACATTTTAGAAAAAGTCAAAGCAGGACAATGGTTGCTCAAAAGTATCGAACAAAGACAAAAAACAATTTACCGTGTGACAAAAAGTATTCTGCGTTTTCAAAAGAAATTCTTTGAGCACGGTATCCACTTCTTGCGCCCGCTTGTACTAAAGGACGTTGCAGAAGATATAGACGTACATGAGTCTACCGTCAGTCGAATCACCACTAATAAATATGTACATACACCTCAGGGAATATTTGAACTAAAATATTTCTTCACCAGTGGTATCGATCAAGGAAGAGGAGATGCTGTTTCTTCAAAACGTATCAAAGATATGATCATGCAAATGGTGCAGAAAGAAGACTTAAAATCACCTTATACTGACCTGCAGATTGCAGATATTCTTGAGCGGCAAAGCGGTATAAAAGTCGCTCGCAGAACAGTCGCAAAGTATCGTGAAGCACTCAATATCCTGCCCTCAAACAAACGCAAACAACTTTTCTAAATTCATCAATCCGTAATACTTATGGGAATTATACAGCGCTTATTCAACCTGTTTCGTTCAAATGCAAATGACTTGCTGGACAAAGCAGAAGATCCTGGAAAAATGCTTCAGCAAATGATTGCTGATCTCGAGGTTCAAAAAAGAAAAGCGAAACAGCAGATGACTGAGGCATTAGCCTTACAGAAAGGTTTGGAACGCGATACTGAAAAGGAACATAAAGAAGCAGATAAATGGGAGAAAAAGGCAATCCTCGCGGTACAAAATGAAAAAGATGATTTAGCAAAAGAAGCCCTGACAAGAAAATCAGAATACCTCAGACGGGCCGTAGATTTTGAAAAACAACTGGAAATGCACCGGCACAATGCGGAAGCCCTCCGGAACAGTTACCAGACTATGGAAGATAAAATAGATGAGATAAAACGTAAGAAAGGGATCTTATCTGCTAAACAAAAACAGGCTGAAGCTCAGGAAAAAATATATCAAACCATGGAGGGGCTTGGAGATACTTCAGGGACTATGGAAACGATTGAGAGGATGGAAGAAAAAGTGGAAAATATGCAGGCCCGTGCAGAAGCATATCAGGAAATAAGCCTTGAGTCTGATAAAGATAGTTTGGAAAGTAAATTTGAAGAGTTGGAACATGACTCTACAGATTTAGATGTTGAATTACTTGAATTAAAAAAACGCGCCGCTCTGCCTGCACCTGAAGAAGAATCTAATAAAAAGTAAAAATAATGTTGCCTTTGTCTGATGCGTGCATCATAATAAGGAGTTTTAATAAGATCATCACCAAATTATTTTTTGCATAAACAGGTAATACATGCCAATTAGAGTAGAAGTTCGTGACGGAAACGTCGGTCGGTCAATGATGCAATTGAAGCGCACCTTGATCAGAGAAGGACTTTTTAAAGAAATAAAGAAACGTAAATATCACTGCAAACCATCTTTAGCAAAACGTCTAAAGCGTGAAGCAGCAGCAAAACAACGCAACAAAGATCTCAAGCGCGAAATACGAGCTGCGCTAAAAGCAGATTTCTAAGATTATTCCTGCATTTGCAAAAGGTCGTTTTTAACTAAGTGACCTTCATGCCTTTTTTTCGCCAGACATTATCACACACTAATAAATATGGGTTGACTTGATTAGTTCAACCCTCAATTTAAGTGTAAACCCTTAACACCTTTACGGGTTGAGACACTGACGGCACAGGTTTTTCAGGAACAATCACTGCCGGATTAGTTGAGTTATTTCTCCAGGCTCAGGGAATCTTGCCAGTTTTTTCTTAGAAAACACTTTTTCTTCATTCACAAGCACTTCAAAATCTCCTCTTTCACCTGAAAGAAGTTCGGTTTCAACATCGAATGATTCTTTTAATTCCGCAGCCAAACTGACCGCGCTGGGTTTGTAGTTTCAAACCACACAGTAATATATCTTAATCTGCATGTTATCTCTGTTTATTGTTAAGATTAAAACTTCTGATCTGCAAAAACTTGGTATAGGATTCAGAGTTATCAGTTAAGACTGACTCGATTCTGCGAAAATATCAAGATCTGCAAGTTTAGCAGAAGACAGGATTAAGATTACTCACTCTATTAGAATTATGATACGGTTGAATTTTCTTTAAGATGTGAATGTGCGTTGAAATTAGCTAAATCTGCAGCAGGTAGAAATTCCGGTGCGGGAGGAGGGCTGATTTTGTTGACCAACAGTGTGAGTATGTTTTGGATTCCTGTCAATACCGCCGAAAATAAAGGCAGTGGTGAGAGCAACTGGGACATACGTACTAAAGATATAATAAACATAACTGACAGAGCAGTTGAAAATAAAGCAAGATCCATCGACTGCTCCAGCCACTTTACTGCTAATTTAGCTGCATAGCCATTTTGCCATAAAAAAGCTGAATTTACTGATTCAAGCAGCGCAAACTGTAAAGCAAGTTCATGAAATATCGAAAGTAAAAAAACGAGTACAAACGCATAATAAGTTCCTGCTAGAACAGAAACACTACGTGGTTGGTGCAAAAATATACGCACAAAGAGCCATGGCAGCAATAAGACTGACGGGCCAAAAATTTCCAGTAAAGAACCTCCTGTGATTGCGCCGATCAAGCCAATCCAGTTTTTAATTCCTGCAGAGGGGTATAACTGATTAAAGACTGTCGGATCCTGAAAATCCGCCGTCATTATGGACAGCAGAAAAGCAAAACCTAATCCACCAAAAAATAGATAGTCTATACGTAGTTTGATTACACTCATTGAATCGGTTTTCTCAAGATTAATTCTTAGGATTATTTTGAATAACTTTTGCAACTATTTCTGCTACTGAAGGTAATACGTAAGCTTCTATCGACTCTCCCATAAATGCTAATTCACGTACAAGAGTCGAACTAATAGCAAAAAGATCCGGTTTGCCAAATAAACAGAATGTTTCAATTTCCTGGTCAATACCTTTGTTACCTACTGCCTGCTGAAATTCGCCCTGAAAATCTTCCAGACTTCTTAAACCTTTCACAATTACTTGCGCTTTACGTTGCTGTACGTAACGTATGGTTGAGCCTTTAAAAGCTTCAACAGAGACATTTTTTAACTGATAATGCTGCACATATTCATTCATCATCTGCAGTCGTACTTCTTCGCTAAACATATATTGTTTTTCAGCATTCATGGCTGCAGACCAATATACATGATCAAACTGTTTGCTCGTTCGCACCAAAATATCTGCGTGACCAAAAGTAGGAGGATTAGCACTTGTAGGGTAAACTGCAATTCTCATTTTTGTTATTCAAATATGTTGTTTAAAATTATCTGCCCGGAGTTCCTCACTCCTGCCGCAGTCTAACAGTAAGTTCATGAAGATAATTTAAGGCCTGCAGAGGCGTCATATCATTCAAATTTAATGTACGCAATTCATCGAGATAGATGGATTCTTCAGGAAACAAAGACAATTGAGGATCTGCATCCGCAGAAACATTCCATGAACTACTCGATTTATCACTTACCTCAGTCAATAAATCTTTTTTTCTCTTTGCCTCATCTATAGGTATAGGCAAATGGTGGACCATTGACGTCTCTTCCAATTGTTCCATCACATCAAGTGCGCGTTTTACTACACTTTTAGGCAGTCCCGCCAACCTTGCGACTTGAACTCCATAGCTTTTATCTGCCTCTCCGGCAACGATTTTACGCAAGAAAACGATTTGTTCACCTTCTTCTTCTACACGTACGCTGAAATTCTCAACAGAGTCCAATTCCTGTGCAAGAGCAGTCAATTCATGGTAATGTGTTGCACAAAGTGTAAGAGCATTCAATTTTTGTAAATGTTCAACAATTGCCCAGGCAATACTGATACCGTCAAAAGTGCTAGTCCCCCTGCCGATTTCATCCAGAATTATTAAACTACGGTCCGTGGCATTATTTAAAATTGCTGCTGCTTCATTCATTTCCAGCATAAAAGTGCTTTGACCAAGAGTCAGATTATCAGAAGCTCCAACACGGGTGAAAATACGGTCAACCACAGACAGTTCTGCACTCGCTGCGGGAACAAAACTTCCACATTGAGCCATCAGTACATTTAAGGCGACTTGGCGCATGTAGGTCGATTTACCTGCCATGTTCGGTCCTGTGATCAACATGATACGGCATTTAGTTTCTGCTAAATCTAAATCATTCGGCACAAAAACCTCACCCAAGTCAATTTGTTCAATGACAGGATGTCGGCAATCTTTCAAAAACAATTTTCTAGGTGCCTGCAATGGAAGCAGACCTGGCCGCACGTAGTGATTGTGTTCTGCAACATAAGCTAGTCCTGCCAATGTATCCGCGACAGCGATATCCTGTGCGGTTTGCTGGACACGTCTGGTGTGTGTATTGATCTCTGTTTTTAACTGTTGAAACAGTTCATACTCCAATTCACCTATCCGCTCTTCTGCAGTGAGTATTTTTTCCTCAAATTCTTTGAGCTCGGCAGTAATGTAACGTTCAGCATTTACCAGAGTCTGTTTACGGATATAATTTTCAGGAACTGACGTTTTATGAGCGTTACTGACTTCAAGGTAGTAACCAAAAACTTTGTTGTAACTTATTTTTAAGGAGCTTATTCCTGTTTTCTCGCGTTCCTCCAACAGCATTTCATTGAGAAATTGTTTTGAATTTCTCGAAATGTCACGCAGTTCATCCAATTCTGCTGAAATTCCTGCTGCTATAAATCCACCTTCTCTCAATTTAACTGAAGGTGCATCCAGTAAATGTTGATGCAGCAGAGTTAACAAATCTGTCAACGGATCAAATTTTTCAGCAATTATTTTCAACAACGGTGATTGTAATTCCCCTAAATAGAGTGGAAGTTTCTGCACAGGTTCCAGTGATTCACGTAGGGCTACAAGGTCATTTATCCCTGTCACCGGCAAATTGATACGCCCCATGATACGCGGTAGATCCTGAATCACGTTCAAACTTTCACGAAATTTTTCACAGAGCATAAAATTAACCCTGAACTCTTCGATACAGTCAAAACGTTCATTTATTGCTTCAATCTCAAGCAACGGCTGCCGCAGCCACTGCCTGAAAAGGCGTGCGCCCATTGGAGTCTGAGTATGATTAAGTATATGAAATAGAGTGTGTTTCCTAACTCCGGACTGACTTTCAAAGAGTTCAAGATTCGCAACAGTTGCTTCATCCAGCAGCATAGTTTTTTCAAAAGAATGCCTCCGCAAAGCAGTAAAATGACTCAAGTCACATTTTTGAGTTTCCTCCAAATAACGTAATAATGCGCCTGCGGCAGATATTCCATGTGCTAAATCATCTACTCCAAATCCGGAAAGATTCAGCGTTTCAAAATGCTTTTTTAAACTACGCTCAGTTGCTTCTTTATCAAAATAATATGGGTCAATAAAATTAAAAAGTCCTGTTGATGGAAAAACCTGTCCGTCCGGAAAACCTGCTTCTTTTTTCAGCAAGTCTGCCGATGTTCCTTCTGAGGTATTTTCCCTATCTAGCAACTGTGTCATACGCTGCACCAGCTCCTCCAGAAAGAGAGATTCTGCTGCGGAACGGCTTTGGGTGAGGAGAATTTCCTGCGGTGTCAGTTGTGCGAGGAAATCGTAGAATCGGTGAGTTTCATGCAGATTAAACTCTGCAACTTCAAACTCACCTGTAGAAAGATCAGCAAAGGCAATGCCCAGACATTGTGAACGCAAGACCACGTTAATTGCCAGTAAATAATGATTACGATCCGGATCAATCAATTGAGGTGAAACTGTAGTTCCTGGCGTTACAACTCTGACAACATCCCGCGCTACCAGACCCTGTGCTTTGGCAGGATCTTCCATTTGCTCGCAAATGGCCACTTTGTAACCTGCAGCCGTCAGTTTGTTTAAGTATTGTTCATAGGCACGGTAAGGTACACCACACATCGGTAATGACTTTTTTTTATCCCGAGAAGTCAGGGCAATTTGCAAAACTTTTGCACCTACAATCGCGTCATCTCCAAACATTTCATAAAAATCACCCATGCGGTAAAACAGGAGTTTATCCGGATGTTCCCGTTTGATGGCATTGAACTGACGCATCATCGGTGTTTCAACTTGAGGAACAGACATGGGTATTTCTGTAGAGGAAAAAAATATTTATGCCAAATTTGCAGGCCAGATAAGCGGGAACAATTTGTGCGTCATCGGCTCACCTGCCGATAGTTCAGCTACTTCATCAGTACTAAGCAGCTTTTTAAGCATAACCGCTGCAGCGTTCGCATAAGCAATGATCTCAGCGTCACTAATCTGTACAGACATTGTTTTTAAAATCATTCTCTGGCAGCAGCCAAAGACATCAAATGTTTACGATAACCGATTTCACCTTCTGCTTCCCAGGTTTTCAGCAAAGCAGAACCTACGATTGCAATTTCCGCTTTACCATGTAACTGGCGTAAATCTTCTGCTTGTGACAAACCAAAACCCAATGCCAGCGGCAGATCAGTGTAGAGACGGCATTGTTCTAAAAATTTTTCCGCGCTTTTATCCAACTTCGTGTTTTTACCAGTAACTCCTTTTCTGGCAACGCAGTAAATAAAACCGCTGCCATGACTGCATATTTTACGTAGTCGCTCCTCTGTGTTGGTAGGAGTACAGAGCATGATCGGATCAAGCTCATGCTGCCTGCTGAGTTCAAATAAATCACCATATTCTTCCAGTGGCAAATCCGGAATGATAAAACCTTCACCGCCATTTTTGCGGATATTTGCGCAGTAATTTTCAAATCCCATGGCAAATGCCGTATTGAAATAACCCATCATCAACAGCGGAAAATCAAAGCGTTCACTGGCACGCTGCATCAAATCAAAATAATCTTTCCAACGTATACCATTCTTGAGAGCCTCTTGATTTGCTTTGACAAAAAGCGGCCCGTCTGCGCTTGGTTCGCTGAAAGGCATCTGCAGTTCAACCAAATCCACATCTGCTTCACCCATCGCTTCCAGCATTTTCCAATTTGCTTCTAAAGATGGATAACCCACAACGACATGGGTCATCAACAGGATCTTGCGGTTTGTTTCCGAATCTTCAGTTCCCCCGGAAAGAGGAGCGAGCCGGTTTTTTAAATATTTTGTCAGGTTCATGAAATTATAAATTTGAAATTAGCAAACGGAATTTGTCTCATTTTCTTTGTGCTTTTGCTCTCAAAAACTCATCCCATTTTTCATCACCGATGGCCTCAGCAATATTGAAAATATCTTTGTCACCACGTCCGGAAAGGTTGATCAATACCTGGCTTCCATCCGGAATGTCCGGAGCTTCTTCAACTACTGCAGCAAAAGCATGGCCGCTCTCCAAAGCCGGGATTATGCCTTCTGTACGGATCAGCAGTTTGGTGGCAGAAATAACCGCATCATCCGTTGCCGCGGTAAAACGGATACGCTTTTGATCGTGAAGATGACTCAGAATCGGACTGACTCCAATGTAGTCCAGCCCCGCCGCAATCGAATGCGTGTGCATCATTTGTCCTTCGTCGTCCTGAAAAAAATATGTTTTGTATCCCTGTGCTACTCCTACTGTGCCTCCGGAAAAACGTGCTGCGTGCTGTCCGGAATCAAGTCCGTGACCTCCGGCTTCAACACCAACCAGTTCCACATCTTTATCTTCCAGAAACGGTAGAAAAATTCCACTGGCGTTTGAACCGCCCCCAACACAAGCATATATTTTGTCAGGTAATTTACCATTTATTTTCAACATTTGCTGACGTGATTCCTGACCAATAATTGACTGAAACCAGGACACCATTTCCGGAAAAGGATGCGGACCGCAGGTCGTGCCTAGAACATAATGTGTGGTCTCCATACTTTCCGCCCAGTCACGCATCGCTGCATTGATGGCATCCTTAAGCGTTGCCGTACCTTCAGTAACAGAAACGACAGTCGCACCCAGTTGTTCCATCCAGAAAACATTTGGACGTTGACGTTCCACATCAACCGCACCCATATAAACTGTGCATTCGAGTCCCATTCTCGCAGCCATAGTTGCGGTGGCCACTCCGTGCTGTCCTGCACCTGTTTCAGCAATTACCCGTTTTTTACCCATGCGTTGTACGAGCAAACCCTGCCCCATACAATTGTTCGCTTTGTGTGCTCCTGTATGGTTTAAATCTTCCCGTTTGCAAAAAACCTCAAACTTACCGCCTAATACTTCTGCGAAATTTTCCAGATGTGTAATCGGCGTAGGACGGCACGAATAATTCTGCATTACATCTAGATAACTTTGCCAAAAACCTGGGTCGGACTTGGCTTCGTTAAAAGCAGCAATTAACTCGTCAAAAGTAGTACGTAATATTTCAGGAATGAACATGCCTCCGTATTCACCGTAATAACCGGAAGCATCAGGATTAATAGATTGAGTGGGCATCTTGGACTTTATTGAATCTTTGGACTATCTGGTTTATGATTTAAGTTAAGATTTTACGTATTTTTTCTCATCTTGTCAATTAACGGTTCATGTTAAACAAGCTCTCGATTCCAGAAATGGCAATCCAGCAAATCTGGGCAGAGCAGGATTTTGCAAAGGAAAAGCTACGTACAGTTTGCGGTAAGGCAGTAAAAATTGAGTTTGCGGGCTGGCACAATTCCGGAAGCGGACCTGACTTCAAGGAAGCACGACTACAAATTGGTGAACATACGCTTTTTGGTGCAGTGGAAATTCATGTCGATTCTTCCGGATGGTATGCACATCAACACGAAAAAAATCCGGTCTACAATTCCGTGGTTTTACACGTCGTTCTTTACAACAGTGGAAAACGGTTAATTCAACGTGAGGATAACTGTGAAATTCCGGAGTTGGAATTAGCTTCTGTTATCAACAAAACACCATCAACCTCAGAAACGGAAGCCCGGGCGGACTTAAAATTTTTCGGAGAACTTCCCGGACGTTGCGGAGTGACGGCGGTTGAACATGGTGCGAAAACGCTGAAAAAAATCATTGGTCATGCTGCAGAGCAGCGAATCCAAGAGAAAATGCAGCTGTTGCTAAAGCGCTGGAATGAACAGAATTCTGAAGAATTGCTTTTTCAGTTGTTGTTCAAATCATTAGGTTATTCACCGTTTGCCCAGGTTTTTGAAGAACTTGCAAAACAATATCAGTTTAGTGAACTCCGACCTTTGTTCAGGCAGTCTCAGCGGACAACACGGACGCTCGTTCTTTCACGCTGGTTTGGTGCATGTGGATTATTTTCCACAGAACATACAATTGCTGATCCGTCTGTACGCCATGAATTCCTACAGTGGAAAACTGCCTGGCAGGAACTTCCTGAACAACCTCAAGTTTCCCAAAAATTTTCACAAGCTTACCGTCCACAAAATACTCCGGAGAGACGGCTGCTCGGCATGTTCCATCATTTATACTGTGTAGCAAATGAGGGTTTGCTCAAACGCTGGTTGCTGGTGTTCCGTAAGCTGAGTCAGTTTGCAGATGAAAAAGAATTGCGGCGGCAGGCACTGTCTGAAACTGAAAAACTATTCTCAACTCCGGATTGGGAAGTCTGGCAAAAGCATCTTGTTTTAGGGAAATCAAAGCAGACATACTCATCTCAGCTTGTAGGCAAGGATCGTCAAATAATTCTTTGGGCAAATGCCGTTTTACCATTCTTCCTGGCCTATGCAAGATACGAAAATGAACCGGAACTGGAAAAACTGCTTTATCGCTTATTTATGATTTTACCCGCAGAGGCATCAAACAGCAAAACACGTTTCATGGAAAAACGATTATGGTTTTCTGAATTGCCTAAATCACCTAAACTGAAGCTGAACACTTTTGGAAATCGGCAGGGTTTGATACAAATTCAACATGATTTTTGCCGCAACTTTCATCAAGGTTGTGTACGCTGTGAATTACCCGGACTTTTAGCAGGCTGAATGCAGACATGAAAAAAACAAAATTATCTTCCAAGAAATCTTTTACTCTTTTATTATGCCTGTGTGCCTCAATACTTGTCTCTGCCTGTACCAGACTTAATGTTTCACAGTTTGAAGTGCAGCGGCCTTCCAGAATTACCATTCCTCGTGACGTAAAAAAAGTGTTTATCCGCGCAGATCTGGTGGATGAAACAAATGATAAACTTGGCATTAAAAATCAAGTCCTTCAACAACTGGCGGATGAACTCAATCGTTTCGGACGTTTCAAAGTCAGTGTAGTGAATACTTTAGACGGCAGCCAGTTTGACTCAGAAAAGGAAACTGTTGCAATAATTCAGGGAGAAGTCATCAGTGGCGGCGAGGTGGACCACGGACAGTTTACTGACCTTGCCTCCTGCACAGGTGGAATCAGCGGGAGACTGTCCTCAACGGGAGCAGCAGCAATTACAAATGAAGCAATTACTTTAGATAAATGGCGCGGATATGTTTGCCGGAGAGGAACTTTTGCCAGTAATGCGGCGGAGCTGGTACTTTCATCCGCATTTTCGCTCGCAGGTTTAAATAACGTTATTCCACCTAAAAACCAGGTTGTGCGGATTTACGATTACAAAAATATTTCACTTTTTGCTCAGGCTAATTTCAGTTTTAACATGATTGGCTTAAGCAGGGAAACTCTGGCAATACGTGCAGATTCAGCCAGTTTCGGCCGCAGTATTATCGAAAAAGATTCCTACCGTAACATCAAAGAAAGCCACCTCATTTCTCTGACTTTAGGCAGCCTGCTCAGTATCACTAGAATTCCTATTTTCCCAATACCTAGCCGCCAGCTTGCTTTAGCTTCACGCAGTAATCCAAAACAAATTTTCTATGGACCAAAAGGATTAGCCATTCCGGATATTTACGATCTCCCTCCCAAAGAAAAAAGGAAGGTGATTCAGCAATTAGTGAAGCGCACTTTGGAATCATTCATCCGCACAATTTCTCCATACAAGCAAATGGTTGAAGCCGAAGTTGCAGAAGGCGGTAGAGCAAAAGCAGGGAATTTGCTCAAAGAAGGAAAATCACAAAAAGTCCGGAAGCTCATCGAGGCAATTCCGGCTGAAAAAAGAGAATCTCAAGATTGGTATAATTTAGGTTTGGCTTATGAAGCAGGAGCTTTAAGCCCGGAAGATTACGAAGATGCACGTAGATTTTACATTACTGCACTTGAGAAAAGCCCGGGCATAAAACTTTATGCACAAGGAGTTGGCCGGATCCGGCGTTATCTTGCTGAAACTAAAACATTGGCTAGACAAACTCAAAAATAGAAAAAGACAAAAATGAAATTTTTGAATAACTATATCTTTAATCATTTATTGTTGATATTGCTGATCTCCGTGATTTTAATTTCAGGTTGCGCTAAAGCGACACTTACTGTCCGCTCACCTGCAGAAATTAATACGCGGAAAATAAAAAATGTAGCAGTAGGAGGATTTGAGATAGGCCGGATAATGCTGAAATATAAGACGGAACGAAACGGCGTCTGGCAAACTCATCCTGTTTTACTGAATGAGGAACAGCAAAAATCCATCAGCCGTTCAGTAAGAGCAAGGGTGATAAATTTATTAACCGCAACTCCGTACTTCAAGGTTATTTTTAGTGATGAATTTGAGGAGCTGGCAAATGACGAGGCGCTTCAACAGTTGGTTTCAGTACGCGGTTACAAAACTAAAAATGTTGACGCAGTTATCAATGGTAAACTCTGGCTTGAAATTGAACGTACAGATGGAGTTGACTTAAGCAAAGAAAGTCTGGAATATTTTCGGCCTCCTCGTTCCAGAAACAGTCTCGGCCTTAATCTGACAGTTGATCAAGTAGTTTGGTGGCCTTACAAATCAACGAGCGGGACATTAGGTCTTGAAATTAAAATGACCCGTTTGCTGCCGACTGAAGTGGTCGCAACAACTTTTGAGACTAGAACCTACTCTCAACGGATTGGCGGAAGGAGCGGAGAAAGTTTTCAGCAAATTGCTGACAGTTTCACCTCAGTTTTGTCCCCATCGAAAAGCTCAATGACTGACAGCATTGAAAGCTCTGCAGATGTCCTACCTTCTTTTGAGCAAATAATTGCGGATATGGCACTTTCAATTGCGAGCGGATTTGTCCGTCGAGTTGCCGTCACAGAAAAAGTTGTCAGCTACCCTGTTGCTGAGGGCAGCTTCCCAAATGCGAAAATTTTGATTGAAGCCGGTGCTTACGATTTAGCAATAGCTCAACTGCAGCAGGCAACTGCTGAAAATCCTGATCCAAATGATCTTTATAACCTTGGACTTTGCTTTGAAGCAATTGGAGATTTTGGACTTGCCCAGACGACTTACAGAGAGGCCTGGCAGGCTGAACCGGAAAACCTGCTTTTTGCCCAGGGACTTGGACGCATTGAAAGACTTCGGCGTGAACACCCTCAACTACAGCGACAGCTTGAATCACGTTAGTCTGCTGCCGATTTTATGTATTTTACTCTAAGAATGATTTAATGAAACTTATCCTCTCAAATATTTTTTTCGTATCATCTTCCGAAATGCGGACTGCCTTTGCTGAAGTAAAGCTCAGCGTTTTTCTACTTTTCTGCCTGTCTGCATTTTTATTTACAGCCTGTGCACCAAAAGTCAGTTTTCAAATCGAGCGTCCACCGCTGCAGTTGGTTGCAAATATAAATTACATTGAGGTTGGCAATTTTCAAACTGTATCAGGACAAATCAAATTTCCAAGTGAGGCAACATCCGAATCCAAGCGGATTTTTAGCGGAACAGAAAAAATATTAAAACCCGCCATTTCCGAATTCAATTCAACAAATGAACAGGCGAACCTCACAGCTGATTTGCTGAGAGCCGCTTTGCTACATGAACTTTCACTTCAGTCACCATATCAGTTGATAAACACAACCGGAAAGGAAGCAGGATTTAGCGGAGCACTTCCAGATCAGTCCGAAATCGCAGTTCTACATGGAAAAGTTAAATATGCGGAAATTATTATTGAATCAGAGGAGGGTCTTTCATATTTTACAAATGTGAAAAACAAAGGCGCCACGCTCGAACAATCTTTGCTGGCAGGAGTTGTTTCAATGG
>Ga0209576_1000492_pt1 | contig 26057 bp, 27 predicted proteins | sample SaaInlV_DNA_135m_FD_184686 | JGI IMG/M metagenome (GOLD analysis project Ga0209576, IMG submission 184686) | Marine microbial communities from expanding oxygen minimum zones in the Saanich Inlet - SI075_LV_DNA_135m (SPAdes) (version 2) | ecosystem: Environmental > Aquatic > Marine > Unclassified... | reverse complement strand
ATACTTCACTATGGAGATTTGTCTGATTCAATGAGTTTAGTACGTATCATTCAACAAATCCAACCTGATGAAATATACAACCTTGGCGCACAATCACACGTTGCCGTATCATTCGAAACTCCTGAATACACAGCAGATACAGTTGGCCTAGGCGCACTGCGCGTGCTAGAAGCTATTCGCATTTCAGGTCTTGAGAAAAAAACTCGCTACTACCAAGCCTCTACCTCAGAGCTATATGGCGAAGTGCAAGAAACTCCACAAAAAGAAACAACCCCTTTTTACCCACGCTCTCCCTATGCAGCAGCCAAGCTATACGCTTATTGGATAACCATTAACTATCGTGAAGCTTATGGCATGTATGCTTGTAACGGCATCTTGTTTAATCACGAATCTCCAGTTAGAGGAGAGACTTTTGTAACCCGCAAAATCACCAGAGCACTAGCCCGCATCTCACTAAGCCTGCAAGACACGGTTTACCTAGGTAATATGGATGCCAAGCGTGATTGGGGTCATGCCAAAGACTACGTAGAAATGCAATGGCTAATGCTCCAACAAGATGAGCCAGACGACTTCTGTATTGCCACCGGCGTGCAATATTCAGTGCGTGACTTTGTCAACTTCGCATGGGGTCATCTAGGTAAAACCATCCGTTGGGAAGGCGAGGGCATGGATGAAAAAGGTTACGATACTGAAACAGGCAATTTGATCGTTGTAGTCGACAAACGCTACTTCCGCCCAACAGAAGTAGAAACATTATTGGGAGACCCAACCAAAGCCAAAGAAAAACTAGGATGGGAGCCAAAAATCACCCTAGAAGAAATGGTGCACGAAATGATGGAAAATGACATAAATATTGCCAAGCGTGATTCATTAGTCAAAGAGCATGGTTTTAAAACACTAAATTTTAACGAATAATTTTAGAAATTAAGAATTTATATTATATAATTAAAATTATTTTCAATATGTCAACTCTTGATGACGAGTTATAAGAACGTCCATTTTTAATAAAAATTGATGTAGAGGAGTAAAATTCCTACACTAGCAGGTGCTAAAAATATCCTAGCTAATTATGATGTTTGTTACTGGATTTAAAGCATACACATACAATCCGTTAACGCTGGATTTATTCGAGCTATCTAGTAAAAATAAAAACGAAGTAAATACAATATTTATAAAAGGATTGAAAGAACTCCTTTTATTGAAATTTTTAATTCAAAAATATAGGACTAGAATGCAATCATGAAGTTGAATGATAAAATTTACATTGCAGGACACATGGGATTGGTAGGCTCTGCTATTGTTAGACAATTAGAATTAACAAGCTTCACCAATCTTATTATGCGAACGCATAAAGAATTAGATCTCACTAATCAATCAGAGGTGCAAGCTTTCTTTAAAAAAGAAAAGCCTGACTATGTTATTCTTGCAGCAGCAAAAGTAGGTGGCATTCACGCCAACAATGCTTACCCAGCAGATTTCATCTATCAAAACATAATGATAGAGGCTAACATCATAAACTCAGCCTATGAAAACAAAGTTAAGCGCCTACTATTTTTAGGTAGTACGTGCATCTACCCTAAAGCAGTCGAACAGCCAATGCGTGAAGATGCACTACTAACAGGCACCCTGGAGCCAACTAATGAACCTTATGCACTAGCAAAAATCGCAGGCATTAAACTGTGTGAATCATACAACCGCCAACACGGCACAGATTTCCGCTCAGTTATGCCAACTAATCTATATGGTGTCAATGATAACTTCCATCCAGAGAACTCGCACGTCATACCAGCACTAATGCAAAGACTCCATCAAGCAAAGCTTAATAATGACATCGAGGTAGTGGTGTGGGGTACGGGAAACGCTATGCGTGAATTTTTGTATGTAGATGATATGGCAGCAGCATCACTATTTGTGCTTGGACTGGATGAAGAAAATTACAAAGCCAATACCCAGTCAATGTTATCTCATATTAATGTTGGTACTGGTAAAGATATAACTATTAGAGAGATGGCAGAAGCTATAAAAAAAGTGGTTGGGTATAAAGGCAATCTAACTTTTGATACAACCAAACCTGATGGCGCACCAAGGAAATTAATTGATGTAACTAGACTTGAAGATATGGGTTGGAAATATGGTGTTAATCTGGACGAAGGGCTTAATAAGACTTACAAATGGTATTTAAATAAATACTTCAAAATTTAATGTTAACTTCTCTCTGGTGCCACCTCACAAAGCGTCGTCAAAAACAGTTTTGGTTAATACTGATTCTAATGATTATTTCATCTATATCAGAAATTATTAGTATAAGTGCAGTTTTGCCATTTTTAGGAATATTAATTGCTCCAGAGCAAGTCTACCAATATCCATTGATACAGCCTGTTATCCAAATTCTAGAGATAACCAAGCCTAGGCAATTAATATTACCACTAACCATTTTATTTATAACTGCAGCACTGTTAGCTGGCGTAATTCGCCTAACATTGTTATACGCCATGACTAGACTCTCATTTGCAACAGGAGCAGATTTAAGCATTAATATCTATCGCCGCACCCTCTATCAAGAATACGAGACTCATGTATCACGCAATAGCAGTGAAGTAATTAATAGTATTATTACCAAAACAAATATAGTGATTGGAGGGGTTCTTACTCCAGTGCTATTGCTTATCAGCTCAACAATTATGCTTATAGGTATTATAGGGGTATTATTTGTAATTAATATTAATGTAGCATTAATAGTATTTATTGGCTTTGGTTCACTCTATTGGCTGGTTGTTCGTTACACCAAAACTCATCTTAAAAATAACAGTAAAATTGTTGCAGATCAATCTACTCAAATGATTAAATCACTTCAAGAGGGGTTGGGTGGCATTCGTGATGTGCTCATCGATGGAACTCAACAGTTCTACTGCAAACTTTACCGTAATGCAGATTTACCACTACGCCGTGCATCAGGCAACAATCAATTCATTAGCGGAAGTCCCAGATACGTAATGGAGGCAATTGGAATGACACTTATCGCTGGGTTTGCCTATGTAACGACACAACAAGAAAACAGTATGGTTACAGCAATCCCTGTGTTAGGTGCATTGGCGCTTGGCGCTCAAAAATTACTTCCAGCACTACAGCAGGCTTATGGTGCTTATAGCGCAATCAAAGGCTCAAAATCATCATTTGAAGATGTGTTAAATTTATTAGATCAGTCGCTACCAGAATATGCAGGTCAGCCACTACCAAAGCCAATTCCTTTTGCAAAAGAGATTAAACTAAATAATCTTAATTTTAGATATTCAGAGGACTCACCTTGGGTATTGAAAAATATCAATCTATCCCTAAAAAAAGGAGCAAGAATTGGTTTTATAGGGGTAACAGGAAGTGGTAAAAGTACCCTGCTCGATATTATTATGGGCCTACTTCCACCCACCAATGGAAAACTAATGATTGATAAGCAGCCAATTAATAGTCAAAATCGTAGAGCATGGCAGGCACACATTGCCCATGTACCACAAAACATCTACCTATCCGATAGCACTATTGAAGAAAATATCGCCTTTGGGATTGCCAAAGAACAAATTGACCATCAACGAGTAAAAAAAGCAGCACAACAGGCGCAAATTGCAGAGTTGATTGAGGAGTGGAAAGAGGGCTATCAAACTTTCGTAGGAGAACGAGGTATTCGTCTATCTGGCGGGCAACGCCAACGAATTGGCATCGCCAGAGCACTCTACAAAAAAGCCAATGTTTTGATATTTGACGAAGCAACTAGTGCATTAGACAATGGAACAGAGTGGGAAGTGATGAAAGCAATTGAAGAAATAGGTGAAGAGATAACAGTCCTTATTATCGCGCATAGACTAACAACCCTCAAAGGGTGTGAAAAAATTGTAAAATTAGGAAAAAAATACACTGTTCGTGTAGGAAGCTATCAGGAGATGATTAATGAATAAAGATAGAAAAATAGAGCAACTATTTAAACAGTCAATTCACACCAAGCAAAATTGTATAGAGCAAGGATTTCAGTCGCTATATCAAATAGGAGGCAGTATAACTCAGTCAATCCAAGATGGTGGAAAAATAATGCTGTGTGGCAATGGAGGGTCGGCAGCCGATGCGCAACATCTTGCAGCAGAGATGTTAGTGCGACTTAGGCCAATGAACAATAGAGAAGGTGTTGCTGCAATCACATTAGCTCAAGATACGTCAACTATTACAGCATGTGGAAATGATTTTGGATATGATATGCTTTATGAGCGCGTATTAAGGTCGCTTGGAAAAAAAGGAGATTGTTTAATTGGCATTACCACTTCTGGAAATTCAAAAAATGTAATTCTAGCAATGAAAGCCGCTCAGGAAATGGGTATCAAAGTATTTGGATTTCTAGGCTGTACAGGTGGTGAGGCATTAAAATATTGTGATGAAGCATTTATCGTCCCAAGCGATGATACGGGGAGAATTCAAGAGGCTCATATTACTGCAGGACATGCTTTAATGGAATATGTAGAAGATCGATTAATTGAGTCAAATTACCTACATTTACAAAAATAATTATGACTTTAGATGATATTAATGCGTTTGTATTTGATTTCGATGGTGTTTTAACAAACAATCTTGTTCAAATGGATGAAAATGGTAAAGAAAGCGTCAGTTGCAGCCGTGCAGACGGCCTGGCATTTGATATGTTGAGAAAGCTAAATAAGCCAGCCTATATCCTCTCAACAGAGAAAAATCTTGTCGTGAAAGCGCGAGCAAAAAAATTAAAGATTCCAGCAATACAAGGCGTGACTGACAAGGTGGAAGCCATTAAAAAGTTAGCTGCTGATAACAACTACAGTTTAAAAAATATTTTATATGTGGGAAATGATCTAAATGATTATTTAGTTATGCAGTTGTGCGGTTATAGTGCATGTCCAGCAGACAGTCATTCGAAGATTAAAAACGTTTCAAGTATAATTCTGAGTACCAATGGTGGAGATGGGATTGTTAGAGAGTTATTAGAGGAAGTTCTTAATTTAGATTTTATTAAAATTTTATACCAACCCAAATAAAAGGAAAATTATGTCAATTATTATAATTGGAGAGATAGGGATAAACCATAATGGCGATATGACCATTTGTAAGCAACTGATAAATGTTGCAAAAGAGGCTGGTGCAGATTGTGTTAAATTCCAAAAGAGAGATATAGATCAAGTTTACACACAAGAATTTTTAGATTCTCCAAGAGAGAGTCAGTGGGGTACAACTCAAAGAGAGCAAAAATTAGGCTTGGAATTTAGTGCAGACGAATATCAAGAAATTGAGGATTATTGCAAAGAGAAGGGGCTCGAATGGTTTGCGAGTGCTTGGGATATTAATTCACAAAAATTCTTACGCCAGTTTAACTCTAAATACAATAAAGTTGCCTCAGCAATGATAGTGCATACAGATTTGTTAAAAGAGATTGCCAGTGAAGGTAAGCATACTTTTATTTCAACGGGTATGACAACTTATGACGATATTCAAACTGCAGTAGATATTTTCAGAAAGGCAAACTGCTCATTTGAGCTAATGCACACCGTATCAACCTACCCAATGAAAGATGAAAATGCTAACCTTAATATGATTAAAAGCCTAAGAGAAAAATTTGATTGTAATGTTGGTTATAGTGGACATGAGGTGGGTTTGGCAGTTTCTTATGCTGCTGCTGCATTGGGCATTACCTCACTTGAAAGGCATATTACACTTGATAGATCAATGTATGGCTCAGACCAATCAGCATCCGTAGAGCCATCAGGATTTAAACAACTGGTTGGTGCGGTTAGAAAAATTGAATTGGCAATGGGTGATGGCATAAAGAAAATAATTGAAGCAGAAGTGCCTATCGCTGAAAATCTTCGTCAGCATCTTGATTGAAAGTAAAAAATAATATGAATAATAAAATTGGTGTAATGCAAGGGCGACTAGTTCCCAAGTATCAGAACAGATATCAAGCTTTCCCTGTCGGAATGTGGCAAGATGAATTTAAAGTCGCTAAAAAGTGTGGACTAGATTTAATTGAGTTTATATTGGACTTTAATGATGCAAAAGAAAACCCGTTGTTAAAATCAGGGGGTGTTAATGAAATAGTTAAAGTTAGTAAAGATACTGGAGTGTCAGTAAAAACTATTTGTGCTGATTATTTTATGGAAGCACCTTTGCATTCAAGTGATGATAAAGTTGCAAAAGAAAGTTTTAAAATATTAGAAAGACTGCTAGAAATATCTAAAGTATTGAAAATAACAGATATTGTTATCCCTTGTGTTGATCAATCTAGTTTGGAAACTAAAGAAGCAGTTGCCAGGTTTACTCAACAGATAATTAAAATTATCCCCACCATTGAAAAAGAGAATATTAACTTATCTTTAGAAACTGATTTGGCGCCGAAACCATTTTTTGAGTTATTAGATAGACTAAACTCAAAAAATATTACAGTTAATTACGATATTGGCAATAGCGCCGCACTAGGCTTCGATTCTGATGAAGAATTAGCAGCTTATGGTAATAGAATTACAGATATTCACATTAAAGATAGAGTGTTGGGTGGTGGGCCAGTAACCTTGGGTGAAGGTAATGCTGACTTTGTAAAGTTCTTTAATAGATTGAAAGAATTTGATTATCAAGGACCTTTTATTATGCAAGCATATCGTGACGAAGAAGGGGTTTCTATTTTTAAGAGTCAATTAGACTGGGTTAAAAGATATCTTTGATAGCTCCTTATGATTAAAGAAATTAGACATACGGGTATTGTAGTTGATGATTTAAAAAAATCCTTATGGTTTTATAAGGAAAAAATGGGCTTCAAGGTGTTTAAGCATATGGATGAATCCGGCCATTTTATTGATAAAATTCTAGGAATTAGAAACATAATGGTTACAACGGTCAAGATGATACTTGGAAATGGACAAATGATTGAACTGCTGGATTTTTCCAGTCATAAGAAAAATATATTACAAAGATCTATCAATGATATTGGGCCAACACATTTGGCTTTTACCGTTGACAATATTGATGAAATTTACGATGATTTTTTACATGATGGAGTAGAGTTTATTTCTATCCCAAAAGCGTCTGAGGATGGTAGCGTTAAGGTCGTTTTTTGTAAGGCCCCTGAAGGGACATATATTGAGTTAGTTGAATTACTATAAAATCATTTAAATGAATAATATTATTGCTTTAATACCTGCAAGAAGTGGATCTAAAGGTGTACTAAATAAAAATATTAGACCTGTAGGTGGAATTCCGCTAATCGCCTATTCAATTGCCGCCGCATTAAAATCAACACTTATAGATCGTGTTATAGTCTCTACAGATTCGGAGGAATACGCTGCACTTGCCAGAAGTTATGGTGCGGAAACACCATTTATTAGGCCTATGGATATTTCTGGAGATTTGGCAACAGATATAGAATTCTTTAGACACGCTATATCTTGGCTCCAGGATAATGAAGATTTTACTCCTGAATATCTTGTTCATTTGCGACCCACTACACCTTTTAGAGATCCTAAAGTTATTGATAGCGCTATTAAAGAATTTATATCTAGTGACTATAGTGCACTTAGGTCATGCCATAAAATGTCAGAGTCATCATATAAAACATTTGAGGTTGAAAACAATGTATTTAAACGAATATGTAATGGTGGGAATGATATTGAAGGTTCGAATGCTGCAAGACAAGCATTTCCAGAAACTTATGATGCTAATGGCTATATTGATATTGTTCGTTCTGACATGATTAGCAAGCGCAGCTTAATTCATGGCAGTAGGGTGAAGGCATTTATTACTAATACCGCTCATGAAATTGACGAGATAGGTGATATTGATTTTTTGGAGTATTTAATTAAAAAAAATCCTGAATACAAAGATATTTTTAAATAGGAGTAATGTAGAATACACTGTGAAAATAAATACCGACAATTTAAAAGGGAAATGTGCATTTATTTCAGGTGCTACAGGGGGAATTGGAAAGGCAATAGCTATTGCCTTGGCAGAAGAGGGCTGTGATCTATTTCTAACATCAACAACCAGTTCCAGTCTGCAACAAGTTGTCGAATCTCTTAAAAAGTATCATGTACGAGTTGAGGCTTGTAGTGGGGACTTATCGAATGAAAAAGAAATTTATAATATCGTTAAATGTGCAAAAGAAAATTTTAAGGGTATCGATATTTTAATCAACTCTGCAGGTATTTTTCCTAATGAGAATCTATTTACGATTGATGATGAAGCATACTCAAAGGTGATGAATATAAATTTCCGATCAGCATTTATATTTACTAGGGAATTTTCCAAATATATGTCTAAAGAGAGGTGGGGAAGAATTGTTAATATAGGCTCATCTTCTGCATATTCTGGATTTGGAGGAACTAGCCTCTATTGTGCAACAAAACACGCTTTATTAGGTTTTTCGCGAGCTATACACGATGAATTGAAGCAATTTAATGTAAGAAGTTATTATATTTCCCCTTCATCTACACAAAGTAAGATGGGAATGGCGACAAAAGGTCAGGATTATGAAACTTTTTTACATCCAAGTGATATAGCTAAATATGTAGTATTTTCCATTTCTTTTGATAGTAATCTCATATCGGAAGAAATTTTTCTCAAAAGAATGATAATAAGATGAATAGAGTATGAGTGATTATTTGAAAATTGTTTATGATGAAGATGCGCGTCCTTATACCGAGTATCCAGAAAAACTAATGTATTATTTATTTAATGTCTTTGAAATGAAAAAAGGCATGACCCTTTTAGAACCAGGTTGTGGCAGGGGTGAGCATCTTCGTTTATTTAAAGCATTAGGTTTAGATGTTTATGGCCTTGATTTGTCTCCAGAGGCGCCTTCACTAGCAAAAGATCTAAATATTAGCGTATGTGATTTAGAATCAGATGGTTTGCCTTATCCTGATGATCATTTTGATGTCATATATAGCAAGTCTTTTTTGGAGCATATTAGAGATCCAAGCAAATTTTTAAAAGAAGCATATCGTGTGTTAAAGCCAGGTGGTCTTCTTTTATCTATGGTGCCTGACTGGGAGTCACAACATCAAAAATTTTATGATGACTATACACATGTTAGTCCTTTTACTATTGTTTCTCTCAAAAACATTCAATTAGTAATTGGCTTTGAGAATGTAGAAGTTTATAAATTTAGGCAACTTCCAATAGTTTGGAAATATCCTATATTGAATAACTTTTGCGCCCTTATTAGTCCATTTATACCTGTTAGAACCGCCATACCTTTTTTACGCTGGTCTCGTGAACTCATGCTGGTAGGAACTGGGCGAAAGCCGATTAATAGCTAATGGATTTAGGGTTAAAAAATAAACGCGTTCTAGTAACTGGAGCATCTCGTGGTATTGGGTTGGAGATTGCGAAGCATTTTCTCAAAGAAGGGGCGAAAGTTGCTATATCTTCGAGAGGTAAAGAACAGTTAATAAAGGCAGAAAATGAGCTTTTGTCTCAATTTGATAAAGAGAATATTTTAGTGCAAGTTTGTGATTTTACTCAGGTGGAAGCCGTAAATAGCTTGGCTGATCGTATTGAAAAACAATGGTCTGGTATTGATATTGTTGTCGCAAACATTGGTGATGGACGCAGTGTTCCAGACCCTATACCTCAACAAGAGCAATGGCAAAATTTATGGAATGTAAATTTTGAAACGTCACTAACAACTGCACGAACATTTTTTCCTATGTTGGAAAACTCATCTGGTACGCTTTTATTTGTCTCTTCAATTACAGCTTTAGAAGCATTCGGTGCGCCTGTTGATTACTCCACTGCTAAGTCAGCTGTTGTAGCTTTTTCTAAGAATCTTGCACGCAAGGTGGCAGATAGAGTTAGAGTTAATGTGATTGCACCTGGTAATGTAAATTTTCCAGGTAGTTCGTGGGATGAAAAAATAAAGCAAGATCCTGAAGGAGTTGATCAAATAATTAAATCAACAGTACCTATGAAGCGCTTTGGTACACCAGATGAAATCGCTGATGCAGCTCTTTTTCTTTGTTCAGGCCGAGCATCTTTTATAACAGGTACAGTGTTAGTTGTGGATGGTGGTCAAACTGTAGGTATATTTTAATGAAGGAAGAAATCTTGAAAAATATTTTTAAATTAAATGGAAGAGTAATTGTTATAACAGGGGCGACAGGCTTGCTAGGTAAAAAACATGCAGAAATAATTGCTTGTTATGGTGGCACTCCAATATTGTTAGATTTATCACAAGATGTTATTGATAATTTTTCTAATGAGTTAAACAAGAAATATAATACGAATGCAATTGGCTTTGCGATTGATATTACTAATGAACAGGCTATTGCAAATAATGCCAAATTATTAATAGATAAATTCGGCAAAATAGATGGATTGGTTAATAATGCTGCTAACAACCCTAAAGTTGAAGATAGTAAAGATGTTAATTTTTCTCGTTTAGAGAGCTTCCCTTTAAATATTTGGAATGATGATATTGCTGTAGGTTTGACAGGTGCGTTTTTATGTGCAAAGCATTATGGGTTTGCAATTTCGAAAAATGTTAATGGGGGGTCGATTGTAAATATATCGTCTGATCTAGGTTTAATTGCCCCTGATCAAAGATTGTATAAAAAAGACAACACTCCAGAAGACCTTCAAAATGTAAAACCTATAACTTATTCTGTAGTAAAAACCGGACTAATTGGCTTAACTAGATATTTAGCAACCTATTGGGTAGATAAAAATGTTCGTTGTAATGCCATGTGTCCAGGTGGTGTTGAAAATGGACAGTCTGCTGATTTCTTAGAAAAGGTGAATGGAAGAGTTCCAATGGGAAGAATGGCAAATGCTGACGAATACCAGGGTACGTTGTTATGGATGCTTTCTGATGCTTCAAGTTACTTAAATGGCGCTATAGTTCCAGTAGAGGGCGGGCGAACTACATGGTAGGCACAGTTAATGAAAAAATGAGCATTATTATTGTAATTTTAAATGGTGCAGAAACTTTTTTAAAATTACTTGATTCAATTGAAAAGCAGACTTATGATTTTATTGAAGTTATTTTGATAGATGGGGGTAGTTCAGATGCTACCGTAAAAATATTTAATAGTTACACATTTAGCTCTGCTACCCCTATTTTTATTGATAATTCACACGAGATGAATGTTGTCGAATCATACAGATTGGGCTACGGTGCATCAAATGGTGAATATGTTATGACTATGGGACACGATGATTATTTTTATGATAATAACTGGGTCCAGTATTGTGTTACTTTTCTTAATGCAAATGAGAGTTACTCTCTTATTTGGGGCAGGTCTATAAGTGTTGATGTTAGTGGTATAGCGCGCGATATTAATCCAAGATTCGATGAAATGATTGTAGATGGTAAGGATTCCTTGCTACAAACTTTTACCACAGGGAAGATTCCAATAGATGTAAATGCAATTATAAGATCAGAAGTATTCGACTTATGCTTCCCAAATGAAAAAGATGATAATTGTTACTTATTAACTCCTCATTTATATTTTTATAAAGCTTTTTATATAAATAACTTTACCTATAAGTATTCACCAAAAATAGCCACTTATTCGATTGATATGATGGATGTAAAGCAACGCCGTCAAATCAAATTTAAAGATCGTGAAAGTAGATGCTTAATACAATTTAATAGATGGGTTAAAAGATATGTATTTAATAATTTATTTTCCAAAAAAAAGCTATACAAAGAGTTCAACTTTAAAAAATTAGCTGCTTTATTATTAACAAATCTAAGCTATAAATATACTATTTATAAAGCTGTTAAACTGACAAATCGTTTAATTGGAAAGATTGTAAAAAAATGCCGCTAGAAAGTTATGACTTTGTTATTGTAGGTGGCGGAGTTATTGGGCTAACTCTTTCAATTAGTTTAAAGAAAAATTTTCATAATGCAAGTGTGTTGATTATTGAAAAAGAAAATATTTTAGGGTTTCATGCAAGTGGTAGAAACAGTGGGGTATTGCATGCAGGTTTTTACTACACCTCTGATAGTTTGAAGGCAAAATTTACACGAGATGGTAATGCTGCTATGAGACAATATTGTGAAAAAAAATCTATTAAGTTGAATAATTGTGGAAAGTTAGTAGTGTGCAAGGATGAACAAGATTTAAATAGGCTAACTGTTCTTGAGGAAAGGGCTAAGTCTAATAATGTGGAGCTTTATAGGATATCAGAAAAAGAGGCAAAAAATATTGAGCCAAAGGTTGTGACACTGGACAGTGCCTTATGGTCCCCAACCACAAGCTCAGTTGATCCAAAACAAGTTATGGGTAGTTTATTAAGTGATGCGGTTAATCTAGGGGTAGATGTAGTTGTCAATACTCAATATTTGTATTTTGATCATGATAAGGATCGAGTGATTACTAATCAGAGTAGCTATGGGTGTAAATATTTTATCAATGCTGCAGGGCTATATGCTGATAAGATTGCCTTAGAATGGGGATTTTCCCAAGATTATAGAGTGCTTCCCTTTAAAGGTTTATACTTGTATCCTAGTTCAACAATTTATAGACCTAAAGTTCATATTTACCCTGTTCCAGATTTAAAATTTCCATTTCTTGGCGTGCATTTAACATTAACAGTTGATGGTGATGTAAAAATCGGCCCAACAGCGATCCCAGCATTTTGGAGGGAGAATTATAAGGGGTTTGATCGGTTTAGTTTATCAGAGTCATTTGAAATTGGAATTAGAGAAATTGAACTATTAGCAAAAAATAAATTTAATTTTAGATCTTTAGCCTTAGCTGAAATTCGTAAATACAATAAAAATAATATGATAAAAGATGCATCATTATTACTTTCTAATGCTGGTGAATTAAATTTTAATAAATGGGGAGCTCCGGGGATTCGCGCCCAATTAGTAAATATTAAAAAAGGAGAATTGGAAATGGATTTTGTTTGCGAAGGTGACAATCGCTCGTTTCACATTCTTAACGCCGTATCTCCTGCCTTTACATGTGCAATCCCTTTCGCTAACTATTTGGTTGACGAAATTAAAAAACAATTAAATTATTAAATTTTTCTACTTAGGTTAAAAAATATGGACGTATTATTTATCAATCCAGACTCTTCAGCTCAAGCTTACCAAGAGTTGTCTAAGGTATTTTCTGCAATTGAGCCGCCAACATGGTCGCTATTGCTTGCAGAGTCATGCCGCTCAAAAGGTTTCAGTGTTGAAATTTTAGACTGTGATGCTGAGAGGCTATCTTTAAAAGAATCTACAGACAGGGTGAGTAAGTCAAATGCACGATTAGTAGTTTTTGTTGTGTATGGACAAAACCCCAATTCAGGCACTACGAGTATGATCGGCGCATTTGAATTGGCAAAATCATTAAAAAAATCTAACTTAGAGGTGCCAATATGTTTTGTTGGGTCTCATACTAGTGCCCTGCCTTTAGAGGTCTTATCTGAAGAGTTCGTCGATTTGGTGCTACTTAATGAAGGTGTTTATGCGTTACATAACCTGCTTAAAAGTGACCTTGGTGACGATCTTTCGTCGATCAAGGGGATTGGATATAAAAAACAAGATTTAATTAATGGCATAAGATCAGTGTTAAATCCTCCAGAAGTGGTTGTACCACAAGAAAAAATGGATGAAGATTTACCCGGCTATGCATGGGATTTATTGCCCTTTAATAAAAAGCCATTAGATCTTTATCGTGCGCATTTTTGGCATGCAGAATTTAACCATGACCAGCGAACCCCTTTTGCGGCGATATATACCTCTTTAGGTTGTAATTTTGGCTGTAATTTCTGTATGATAAATATTATTAATAGAGAGGATAACGCTGGTTACATTAATGCCTCACATTCTAGAGGGATGCGATTTTGGAGTGCTGACTGGGTTATTTCAGAAATGAGAAAGTTGTCAGAAATGGGTGTAAAAACACTTAGAATAAGTGATGAAATGTTTTTCTTAAATCGTAAATATTACAAGCCTATCTTAGAAAGAGTAATAGAAGAAGGTTTTGATTTCAATATGTGGGCCTACTCAAGAGTAGATACAGTACGCAAAGATGCGCTCGATTTATTTAAAAAAGCAGGGGTTAATTGGCTAGCATTAGGGATTGAGGCAGGTAATCAAAAAGTTCGTCAAGAAGTGTCCAAAGGCTCCTTTAAGGAGGTAAATATAAGGGAGGTTTGTAAATCTATTCAGGATGCGGATATAAATATTATTAGTAATTATATTTTTGGCTTTCCTGAAGATGACATGGAAACAATGAGGCAAACACTTGATTTAGCTCTAGAGCTTAACACTGAAATGGCAAACATGTACCCCTGTATGGCTTTACCAGGTAGCCCTATGTATCATGAGGCTCAAGAAAATAATTGGAAGTTACCAGACTCTTATGAAGGTTACGGGTTTCTTTCGTACGAAAGTCAACCACTTCCAACAAAATATTTATCCTCAAAGGAAGTTATAAAGTTTCGGGATGAAGCTTGGCAAGAATATTTTGAAAATCCAAAATACTTAGATTTGGTTGAAAAGAGGTTCGGACTTCAACAGCGAAAGAATGTTGAAGATATGGCATCTATAAAACTAAAAAGAAAGATGCTGGAAGAATAACGTATGATAATTACAAAAACTCCGTATAGAATTTCTTTTTTTGGTGGAGGTACAGACCATCCAATATGGTTTAAAGAAAACGGAGGGAAAGTTTTAGCGACTACGTTTGACAAGTACTGTTATATTAGCATTAGAAATCTCCCACAATTTTTTGATCATAAATTTAGGATTGTTTATTCATCTATAGAGAGTGTTAAAACAGTTAATCAAATTAAACATCCTTCTGTAAGGGAGACATTAAATTATTTCAATATAAATAAAGGTTTAGAAATTCATCACGATGGAGATCTTCCGGCAAGGTCTGGCCTTGGTTCAAGCTCATCTTTTACAGTGGGGTTAATCAATGCATTAAATGCTCTGGAAGGTGTTCAAAATTCGAAGCTAGATTTGGCGAATTCCGCTATACATGTTGAGCAAAATCTAATTAACGAATGTGTTGGTTCTCAGGATCAGATCTCCGCAGCTTATGGAGGTATGAATGAGATAATTTTTAACCGGGACGAGTCATTTTTAGTTAATCCAGCAATCTTAAGTCAAGATAGAAAAAATGAATTAAACGACCATCTAATGTTGTTTTACTCAGGTATTTCTAGATTTTCATCTGACATTTCCAAAAGTCAAGTTTCTAATATAAAAAACTGTACACCGCAAATGCAGGATTTATTTGATATGGTTGATGAAGGTAGTTCAATTTTAAAAAATCCTAACATCTCTTTAGATGAGTTTGGTAAGCTTTTACATGAGTCATGGCAAGTTAAAAGGAGCTTGTCAGATAAGGTTTCTAACTCTCTTATTAACGAAATATATGAGGTAGCTAGAAGTTCTGGCGCTTTAGGAGGTAAGGTTTTAGGTGCTGGTGGCGGGGGGTTTATACTATTATTTGTAAAGCCTAAGGATCAAGAAGTAGTCAAAGTGAAGCTAAAAAATCTAGTACACGTTCCCTTTAAATTCGAAAACACAGGGTCAAAAGTGGTTTTATATCAGCCAAATGGATTGTAAGTTATGAGTGGGTTAATATGCAAGAAATAACAACAAAGGAACTTAATTATTTAAGACAGAAAGCTTTGTGGGTATGGAAAGAAACCTTGGCAATACATCGTCGTGCCCCAGAAACCAGATTAGCATCATCATTATCGGTAATTGAAATTTTTGTAGCTCTTTATTATGGGGGTGGATTGAGGTTCAACGCCTTAAATCCTTTAGATGAGGACAGAGATAGATGTATAATTAGTAAAGGACATGGCTCAATTTGCATGTATCCAATCCTTGCAGATCTTGGGTTTTTCTCGCTAGATGAGCTTAACAATGTATGCAAGACAGGAAGTTTCTTAGGAGGCATTCCAGATCCTGTGATTCCAGGATATGAAACAGTAAATGGATCACTAGGTCACGGACTGGGTGTTGCTACAGGTATTGCGCTTGCATTGAAAACTAAAAAGAATGATCGCAGTGTATTTGTTGTTACAGGTGATGGTGAACTCCATGAGGGTGCAAATTGGGAGGCGATAATGTTTGCATCACATCATAAGCTTGATAATTTGAACTTAATTGTCGATAATAACAGTATTAGCATGCTTGATCATACAGACAATATCATTTCACATTCAAATTTAGTTGATCGTCTAACTTCGTTTGGCTGGAGTTGTGTCGAAGTAGATGGTCATGATATTGCAGAAGTTCAGCAAGAAATTCTAGAGCAAAAAAATACTACTAACGGAAAACCAAAAGCCATAATCGCTAAAACATTAAAAGGTCACGGCGTTCCAGGGTTGGAAAATGCTTCTCTTTCTCACATTATGAACCCTAAGACAGAATTAATCGACCAGTTGTTAGAAAATTTGAACGATAGCCTACTGGGGGGTAGATGAATATAAAGCCACTTCCAATGCGTGATGTATTTCTAGAAAAAATTTGGAATAAAATGTCATTAGATTCTTTAATTTTCTTTGTGAGTGCTGATTTTGGATCCCCAGTGCTTGATAAAATCCGCAAGGATTTTCCTGATCGATTTATTAATGTAGGGATTGCAGAGCAAAATTTAATAAATATTACGGCAGGCCTCGCCATTGAAGGGTATAAAGTTTTTGCTTATGCGATTGCACCATTTATTACAATGCGTTGTTTTGAGCAAATTAGAGTTAGTTTGGCTCTTTTATCAGAGGTTAGACCGATGAATGTTAGTTTAATTGGTGTGGGTGCTGGGTACAGTTATGTAGTTTCTGGGCCTACACACCAGTGCTATGAGGATATTACCATTATGAGGGCTTTGCCTAATTTTCAGGTACTTTCTCCGGCAGACCATATAACTACATCTTCCTTATTTGATAGTTGTGTTGAAACTAATGGTTTGAAGTATTTGCGTCTTGATGCGCAAGTGCAACCTGTACTTTACCCATTAAAGCCACCTGTAATTACTGATGGCTTTCATCTTCATGAAAAAGGTGAAAAAGTGTGCTTTATAGCTACTGGATTCATGGTCCATACTGCATTTAAGCTCGCAGAAGAAGTAAACAAAAGTGGGTTTAAAGTTGGTGTTATTGATATATTTGATCTTACCAACTTTTCTAATGAGAAATTAAAAGAAGTATTAGAATTTTATTCTGGAGTGGTAAGTATGGAAGAGGGCTTCAGTGGTCGTGGAGGGCTTGATTCAATGCTATTTGAATTTATTGCTAAAAGTAAATTAAACCTGAAAACTTTAAGTATTGGCGTTGAACCTGGCTATAGTTTTGAACTTGGTTCACGCGAAGAATTGCATGAAAAAGTGGGCATAGGTATCCAGTCTGCTTTTAAAAAAATCCAGCCTTTTGTGTATGCTATTATGAATGAAATCATGGAGTAATAATGAAATACCCGCTAATGAGAAATAATATTTTACGTGATGACTTAGACGCCATTATTGAGCATCTAAAACAAGATGATCCTATTCTAACTAATGGGCCTATAATCCGTGAGTTTGAAAAAAAATGGTCTGAATGGTTAGGTGTTAAATACAGTGTATTTGTAAACTCTGGAGCATCTGCTAATTTACTAACCATGGCAATACTTAAAATACGCCATCCAGAAGGGGGAGAGGTGATTGTGCCAACACTGACGTGGATATCAGATATTTCATCTGTATTACAAAATGGATTTACCCCTATTTTTGTTGATATTGATCCTCATTCATTGGCTATGGATACTAAACAAGTACTCTCTAGTATTACTAGCAACACTAAAGCTGTTTTCTTGACGCATGCACAGGGTTTTAACGGGTTAACAGATGAATTGATCAATGAACTTGATGCGAAAGGTGTTCCTTTAATTGAAGATGTATGTGAATCGCATGGTGCTATGCATAATGAAAAAAAAGCAGGAAGTTTTGGACTAATCTCAAATTTTTCATTTTTTTATGCTCATCATATGAGCACTATTGAGGGTGGAATGGTTTGCACTAATGATAATAAAATATATCAGCAGGCACGTATGCTAAGATCTCATGGCATGGTTCGAGAAGCTAATGATGCGACTATAAAAGAAAATTATTATAAAGAGAACCCAAGTTTACATCCAGACTTTATTTTTGCATTTCCTGCTTACAATGTAAGAAATACGGAAATTGGAGGAATTATGGGACTGAGCCAACTTAAGCGATTAGATGAAAATATTGAGCGCCGTACGAAAAATTTACATAGATTCTTAGATCAGCTTAACTCAAAAATTTACCGTACAGATTTCAAACTAGAAGGCTCTAGTAATTATGCATTTAATTTAATCTTGAAAGAGCCTGACGATCTACTTGTTTTAAAATTAATGAAAAAAATGAAGAGCTCGGACTTGGAGTTTAGACGTGGCAGTGCAGGAGGAGGGAATCAAACTCGTCAACCATACCTCAAAGATATAGTGCCCAATAATCATTACAAGAGCTTTCCTGAAACTGAGCATGTGCATTTCTATGGGTTCTATATTGGAAACTTTCCTGATCTTAAAAGTGAAGAGATTGATGATATATGCCGTATTCTTAATTCAGTTGAGTAATTAAAAGTGCCTGTTACTACAGCAATTATTCTTGCAGGTGGACTAGGTACCAGATTAAGAGAGGCTGTTCCTGACTTGCCAAAACCTATGGCACCAGTTAATGGTCGTCCGTTTTTAGAATATCAAATGGATTATTGGATTGATCAAGGTATTAATCATTTTATCTTATCTGTTGGATATATGAAGAATACCATTATTGATCATTTTGGAGTATGTTATAAAAATGCCTCTATTGAATATGCTGAGGAGTACGAGCTATTGGGTACAGGTGGTGGATTATTATTGGCTGAAAAAAGGTTAACGGAGACTTTTCTTGTACTTAATGGCGATACGTTTATAGAGGTAGATCTAGGCAAGCTGTATGAGTTTCATTTAGAGTGCAAATCTGATTGGACGTTTTCACTCTTCAGAACTAGTCAGTTTGGGCGTTATATGAGTATAGATGTAAGTCCGAATGGTGAAATATTGTCATTAAAGTCTGACTTAAAGAAATCAAGTGGTTTGGCTAATGGAGGAGTTTATATAATTAATCCAAAGGTGTTGTCTTCTTTAGGGTATAAAACAGGAGACAAGGTATCTTTAGAAGATGACATATTGATAAATTACTTTTCCAAAGGTGGAAGGTTGTTCGGAAAAGAGTTTAAAGGTAAGTTTATTGATATTGGAATTCCATTAGACTACCATCGGGCAGAAAAAATCTTATTATAACTAGAGATCTTTGAATAATTCAAAGACCTTTAGAGAAAGAGGTGTTTAATTTTTAATTTTATATAAGGAGAAGTAGGTGAAATACAATATTTTAGTAACAGGCGGTGCAGGGTATCTAGGATCAACAATGGTTCCTGATTTGTTGACAGCAGGCCATAAGGTAACTGTTTTGGATAATTTTATGTTTAAGCAGGCAAGTCTTAATCATTGTTGTTATCATCCTAATTTTACTGTTGTTAAGGGTGATATACGACAGAGAGATACAATGTCAAAATTAATGAAAGAGGCTGATGTAATTATTCCTTTAGCCGCGCTTGTTGGTGCTCCATTATGTAGTCTAGATCCGATAGGAGCCACCACTATTAACCACGATGCAATTGAATTAATGCTTCAACTACTTTCCAAAGATCAGATAGTACTTATGCCTACTACTAATAGCGCTTATGGCACTGGCGATAAGGACAATTATTGCAATGAAGAGTCGCCATTGCGCCCAATTTCCCAGTATGCAATTGAAAAAGTTGGAATTGAACAGGAGTTAATGCAACATGAAAATGCTATTAGTTTCCGTTTAGCAACTGTTTTTGGCATGTCACCACGTATGCGCATCGATTTATTAGTGAATGATTTTACTTATAGGGCGGTGAACGATCGATTTGTTGTGCTTTTTGAAAGTCATTTCAAGAGAAATTATATTCATGTTCGTGATGTGTCTCGTGTCTTCCAGCATGCACTTAACAATCATGATGCAATGAAAGGTGAAATTTATAATGTGGGCTTATCTGATGCCAATGTTTCTAAGAGAGAGCTTTGTGAGCAGATTCAAAAACAAGTGCCAGACTTTATCTTTATTGACGAGCAAATTGGCAAAGACCCTGATCAAAGAAACTATATTGTTTCAAATGATAAAATTGAATCAACTGGGTTTAAAACTGAATTTTCTTTAGATAGAGGTATTGATGAGCTTCTTAAGGGTTATACAATGATTAAGAATAATCTTTATGGGAATGTTTAAGTAATAGAATGTTATAAAATGATATTTGTATTTTCTGCTACTAGACATTTGTTTGAGACCACTATTATGTGGGAGGTAAAGCTACTTGCCCAGAAACATAAAGTTGTTATTTTATCCGAATATGCGGATATTCCATCAGTGGATGGCGTTACCAGTATCCCATTTTATAGGCCAGAAAAACTACAGCATAAGCCAAGGCTTGTACGGTCACTTTATTCCTTAAGGTATTACAAAAAAATGGCCGATGATTTGATTGAGGCATATCCACTGGATACGATTATCACACATCAGGATAGTGAGTTCTACACAAGATATTTTTTGCAACGGATCAAAAAGAAAGCAAATTCAAGAGTTGTTCTACGAAGGCCGTCGGTTGTAATTGAGCCACAAAAAGACTTTGTTTGGCAAGCGCAGCTTTACAGTAATAACATTCCACTCTCAAAAATAAATTTTTTATTTTCAAAATGTTATTTCGATATTTTTCTCTCATTGGTGGCAACTGGTAAGGTTTCTATATCAAGAGGTTCATTTCTTCCAACAATGACTCGTATGTGGGAAAATAGAAAACATAGGATTTATGATGTGAGCCTCTGTTATTCGGAAAGATGCAAAGAGTACTTATCAACGATCTACGAAGATTCTCACGTGATAGGCAATCAATTGCTTAATGATTACCTGTGTGATCATGAAGACCACCATGAAGCTGTTCTGTTTATTGCCTCTAACGATATTGAAGCAGTTATGACTTCCAATGACTGCACCAGAGAGTTAGCAAAAAAAATTGTAAATAGAAGGATTAGTGAAGTTGCTAAAGTTTTTCTCTCGTCTGGTAAGGGCTTTCATATAAGATGCAAAAAGGGTGCCTTTAATTTTATTGAATTTAATGATGAGCTTAAAGAAAAGGTAAGATTTGTTGATTCTGATATTAATTTGTATGAGCAATTAAAAGAATATGAATGTGCGGCTGGTTTTGTAACGACAGCGTTATGGTTGTTAGCAATTAATAGTGCTAGAAATAATATATACTCATTTCAGTTATTGGATACGGATTTTTATAATTATTACAGAGATTTTACAGGGGTTGAGTTTGTGAGTTATGGAGAGAATGGATACTGTATTAATGAAAACTCTACCTCGTCACCTTTGATTATTGCGCATTATTCATCTATTCTCGAGTATGTGTGAGTAGAGTTAGTGTATCAATTGTGGTAGTTTTTTTTGGAAGATACTTCGGGCTCTATATTGACACAAGGATATAAGAGTGACTCTGACTGATGGGAGTTACAGATAATACTATTAGTACATTTTAAGAATTTAATTTCAGACACGAAATACATAAAAAAGGCAGTTAGTGCTGGATATTCTAATTAACGTGAGAAATAATAGGGTAAAGGTCAGTTATGAATTCTCTCCCTAGAGTGAGCTTTATCTCTTGTACTGCTTTGTCTGTATTATTTGAAGAAGTTCGATGTAAGGTATTTAAATAATGATGACCGACTAATTTTATTTTTTTTATTTTCAACCTATAAAGGAGTGGATGTTGTAATGTTTTTTCAGGACTATAACGAGATAAATCGTCAGAAGTGGTTAAAGGAGGTTCTTGAAGCTTTACCAAAGGGTATAAGAATTCTCGATGCTGGTGCAGGTGAGCTCAAAAATCGTAAATATTGCAAACACCTGAAGTACGTATCGCAGGATTTTTGTCAGTATCAAGGTGAAAAAGAGGTGGGGAGTGATAGTCTGCAACTAGAAAACTGGGATATCTCACACATAGATATTGTCAGTGACATTACGGCAATTCCAGAGCCAGACGCCAGTTTTGATGCTATTCTCTGTAGTGAGGTGCTGGAACATATTCCAGAGCCGACGCATGCTTTAGATGAGTTTTATAGACTGCTTAAGCCTGGTGGAAATTTGATTTTGACCGCCCCATTCAGTTCCTTGGTACATATGGCACCTTATCATTATTGTACAGGTTTTTCAAAATATTGGTATGAACATCATCTTGAAGCGAGAGGTCTTTCGATAAAAACTTTGACCGCTAATGGTAATTGGTTTGCTTTAATGCGCCAGGAAATTTCCCGTCTTGGTGGTATAGAGCGTCAGCGTAAAAACTGGAGTTGGCCACTAGCGTATCTATATGGACTGATTGGTTGGTTCTACTTTTATATGCGCACTGATAAACGGGCAGAAGATTTGGCTTGCTTTGGATGGCACTGTGTGGCGGTAAAAAAAGAGTGAAAGTATCAAGATTTTTTTTTACGAGGGTAATGCTAACGGCGTGGGTGCTATTATTGAGTTATCAGTATCTTGATTATTTTTATGCCTATTTAGCCCATGGAGAATGGCTTGATCTTGAGAATGGATTTACACGGATATTGATTCCAGATACATTCATATACAAGTCCATTATCGATACTGACAATGTGTGGTTATCGATCATCCTGTCCGGAGTAAAAAATACGATTGGACCTAGTTTTATTTGGTATGCAGCTCAATTTGACTGGTTTATAGTTTTATTTATTAATGTAGTTATTATCTGGTTTATTTTTGTTTTTTTTGAAAAAAATCTCAATTATTATGGTGTTAGTCCTAGAGTAGCTCAACATACAATGCTGGTATTTGCATTACTTCCAAGTACTTCATTTTATGCGATTGGAGCTTTAAAAGAGCTTCCTACAATGCTATTGCTGCTAATGCTTGTCTATTTTTACAATAGAAGAAGGTTGTTTATTGTTTTGTGGGTCTCAGTGGCGTTGATTTTTTTCAGGTATCAACTGATAGTGATTTTGCTGGGTACGGTAGCTATTACACGATTTAATAATAGGAGTTTCCGTTTTTCTTTGTTTGCAATTATTGCACTATCGTTAATTTATCCTGTGATTATATCCTTTGGAATGCTTGAAATGGAGGCAGTGGAACGCTTCCGTAGCTCGCAAACAGAAACATATGGTGCTATTATTGAAAATATCAGAAATAATTATTATGGATTCTCTTTTTTTGCGATTGTAGTCAGAGTGTTGCAGACTTTATTTGAGCCAATGTTTGGATTTATTCCAAATCCTATTGAATATTTTTATGAAGAAGGCATGTTCTCAATCTTTAGATTTGTACAAGTATCTACAATTTTAATTATGATGCCGTATATATATAAGACTGTATTCAAGATGATTAATCTGTACAGGTTAGATGGCTATCTACACAATTCTATCAATGCTCTTTACGTGATTATTTTATTATCTTTCTTTCTTGTTGGTGGTTTTTCGTTTATTCATCACCGTTATTTAGTGCCATTTTTTCCGCTGATCATGATTGCGGCAATCATCCCTCTATCGACGTCACTCCACACAACAACTCCAATACCCAAAAAGAGTATACCTCTCGCACCCACAAGAGGGGAGTGGTGATTTAAAGAGCTGGGATTTTTAGAAAACTTCAGGATATGAAAAACTACAACATAAACGGTATTAAATTTTGATTATTGTAAAATTAGTGGGCGGATTAGGAAATCAAATATTTCAATACGCCTACGCAAAGTCTTTACAACAAAGAGGGTATGAAGTAAAGATAGATATAAGTGCATTTGAGACCTATAAATTACATGGAGGATATTTTATTGATAGATATTTGATTGATATTGAATTAGCAACTCCGGGTGAGTTGCGTCGATTTGGAGTCTTAGGCGTTGCCTCCAAATTAAAAAAACAATTTGGATTTAAAAATAATAGACTTACAGGGGAGGAATTTTTCTTTTTTGATGATAGGCTGATGTCTCCTGAGGACGATACATATATTCAGGGTTACTTTCAAAGTGAAAAATATTTTCTTGAGATAAGAGAAGTTATATTGTCTCAGATTTCATTAAAAAATAGTTTATCGACTTATAATGCCGGAATTCAGAAAGAGATAAGTATGTGCAAAATAAGCTGTTCAATTCATATGCGACGTGGAGATTATTTAACTAACAGTGTTGCAAATAAGGTGCATGGAGTTTTAGACATAGAATATTATAAAGAATCTATAGAGTTACTAGAAAATAAATTTTCTGACAATATTTGGTATTTTATCTTTTCGGACGATATGGAGTGGGTTGTTGATAATTTACATATTAAAAATTCAACTTTTGTTGATAGTGACCAGGATAGTTGTCCAAATGAAGACATTTTTTTAATGAGTCTATGTGATCATAATATTATTGCAAATAGTAGCTTTAGTTGGTGGGGGGCTTGGCTGAATAATAATGGTAAGAAAGTGGTGATCTCACCAAAACAGTGGTTTATGGATAAGAAAATGAATGATAATACCTTTGATTTAATTCCGTCAATATGGATAAGGGTGTAATATATGAAAATTCTAGTAATAGGCGGCGCTGGGTTTATTGGTAGTGTGTTGATAAAGAGTCTTTCGAAAAATAATGAAGTTGTTGTTATTGATAAGTTGTCCTTGGGTTCAGCTAAGTATTTAGATTTATCGGCGGTTACTCTGCATACCATTAATGTGAATAATGTGAGTAATGTTATAAATATTTTAGGAGATAACTCTAAAATTGATGAAGTTTGGCACCTTGCAGCTAACTCTGACATTCCTGCAGGTGTGGAAGATATGAATGTTGATTTAGATGACACCTTTATGTCAACAGTTTCAACTTTGAAAATCATGAAAGAAATAGACTGTAAAAGGCTTTATTTTGCTTCAAGTTCTGCTGTGTATGGCTTTAATGAAAATAGACTGCATGAAGACATTGGGCCTCTAATGCCAATTTCTAATTATGGCGCGATGAAATTATCATCTGAGGCATTAATTAGTGCTTCTTTAGAGTCTTTTTTGGATAAGGTGTGTATTTACAGATTTCCAAATGTTGTGGGCGTGCCTGCAACGCATGGCGTTATTTTAGATTTTATCAAGAAGCTAAAAAAAGACATATCCACATTGGAAGTGCTGGGTAATGGTACTCAGCAAAAGACCTATTTGCATGTGAGCGAACTAGTAGAGGCAATGCTGTTTATCAATAATAATACTGGTAATGGTATGAACTATTACAATATTGGCGCAATGGATGATGGTGTATTTGTTAAACAGATTGCAGAAGAAACAACTAAAGTAATTTCTCCAGATGCAAAAATAAACTATCAGAAAACTGATAGAGGATGGGTTGGTGATGTGCCTCGTTTTTACTACTCAGTTGATAAGTTAAAAGGCTTGGGCTGGTCTCCAAAGATGTCTTCATTGGAGGCTGTGCAAAGAGCAGTGAGTGAAATTGCATCACAAGAAGAAGTATAAGTGAAGCAAGTGGTTATCCTTGCTGGCGGCAAAGGTACAAGACTCAAAGAAGTTTCTGGTAATTTGCCCAAGCCTATGGTCCCTGTGCTGGGCAAACCATTACTGCAACACTTAATTGAGCAGTGTGTTGAGTATGGCATCACTGATATTAAATTATTGGTCTCTTACAAGAAAGAAGTCATTGAAGATTACTTTGGTGATGGCGATCAATATGGTGCAACTATTCAATACATTGTTGAGGATACCCCCCGAGGAACCGCCGGCGCTTTGATGGATGCACTGCCTGAATTAGATGAGCAATTTTTAGTTGTTTATGGTGATACTTTCTTTGATATTGATTTAGGTTCTTTTTGGACATTCCATCAAAACCAAGCAGGTGATGCGTCCATCTTTTTGCATCCTAATGACCATCCGTATGATTCAGATTTGGTTGAGGTTAATTCTGATTTTCAG
>Ga0209576_1000490_pt1 | contig 26139 bp, 27 predicted proteins | sample SaaInlV_DNA_135m_FD_184686 | JGI IMG/M metagenome (GOLD analysis project Ga0209576, IMG submission 184686) | Marine microbial communities from expanding oxygen minimum zones in the Saanich Inlet - SI075_LV_DNA_135m (SPAdes) (version 2) | ecosystem: Environmental > Aquatic > Marine > Unclassified... | reverse complement strand
GGTCAGGATGGACAAGATGGTTCTGATGGACAAGAAGGTCAGGATGGACAAGACGGTTCTGATGGACAAGACGGTTCTGATGGACAAGACGGTTCTGATGGACAAGACGGTTCTAATGGACAAGAAGGTCAGGATGGACAAGAAGGTCAGGATGGACAAGACGGTTCTAATGGACAAGAAGGTCAGGACGGACAAAACGGTCAGGACGGTCAGGACGGACAAAACGGTCAGGACGGACAAAACGGCCAAGATGGTTCTGATGGACAAAACGGCCAAGATGGTTCTGATGGAGAAGATGGTGAAACAGGTCCCACAGGTCCCACTGGTGACCGTGGAAGACGTGGATCCGATGGTTCTGATGGAGAAGATGGTCCCACAGGTCCCACTGGTGACCGTGGAAGACGTGGATCCGATGGTTCTGATGGAGAAGATGGTCCCACAGGTCCCACTGGTGACCGTGGAAGACGTGGTTCCGATGGAGAAGATGGTGAAACAGGTCCCACAGGTCCCACTGGTGACCGTGGAAGACGTGGATCAGATGGTTCTGATGGAGAAGATGGTCCCACAGGTCCCACTGGTGACCGTGGAAGACGTGGATCAGATGGTTCTGATGGAGAAGATGGTGAAACAGGTCCCACAGGTCCCACTGGTGACCGTGGAAGACGTGGATCAGATGGTTCTGATGGAGAAGATGGTCCCACAGGTCCCACTGGTGACCGTGGAAGACGTGGATCCGATGGTTCAGATGGTGAAACAGGTCCCACTGGTGAAAGTGGAACAGATTCAGATTAAAGACCAACTTGAGAAATAAAAAGGTAGTCCGAAGTCAAACAATAATATTCATTTTACAATATAACACATATGTTGTAAAATATTAACTATGTAACAAGTACATATTAAACGTAGCAGATACTTGAGGCAAGATATTGTTTGAACCTGTTGCGTCAATCAATGTGATACTTGACGTGGATGTTGTATTATTAATAAGCTGCAGTTTGCACGCCATTGTGGGCGCTTCAAGTCCAGTTTCGGATGTAAGGTCATCCTCTGTTATTTGCACGACAAACAAATGTGTGTTTTGAGACGAACCGATTACGCTACCGATAGTGCTTCCAGGTATCACGAGCGAACCATTTTTCGAGAGCGAAAACTGACATGGTTCAGCAGAATACAGACTGTAATATACACAATAATATCCAGGCGTCCACGCCCATAATTCGGATTTTCCAGGAGCATGATAGCAATTTCCCTGCATTGCACTATTAAAATCAAACATAACAGTTCCATTCGTATTAATTTCTTGTTGGCGGTTGGTGTATACACTCAATATGTCTGTTTTTTTTGTGGTAAGTTCTATATTTCCTGTTGGACCTACGGGACCTGTTGGACCTGTTGGACCATTATATTCGAACTCGATTTCATAATTAAAGTTGATGTTGCTTGGGATTTTTAACAACGAATTTGTGTAACTTTGTGATAATCCGTTAAAAGCGTCCATTTCCATTGTACATTCGCATTGAAATGTACCATTAGATGGGTCGATAGACACGTTTTTGTTACACACGCAACAAGGACTTTTGGAGAGCATTGTCTCCATGTAGTGATTGTGAGACATATCCTTTGATTGGAAATGTTGAGGATTCACGTATACTGCTGAACAATCATACATACTATATTGTATGGTAATACAAAAATTATACATTCTAAACTAATAGCACATATGAAGTGGTATATACTGTTTTATTTACAAATGTGCAGTTACCAGTTTTGTAATACAACACAAACATACAAATAATACAAAAAAACGCAAAAATGTACAACTCTACAAATTGTAATTACAAACATCACCACTCTACAAATTGTAATTACAAACATCACAACTCTACAAATTGTAATTACAAACATCACAACTCTACAAATTGTAATTACAAACATCACAACTCTACAAATTGTAATTACAAACATCACCACTCTACAAATTATAATATTTGTAAAAATTGAAGAATGATATGAAGAATATTCTATGTGTAATGTATCGAAGACTATTAACAACTATAATGTTTCTGAAAAATGGCGAAACGCATATTTCTGGTATTAAAAATGAACATAATGTAATTGAATTTCTGAATGCGGACACGAATGCAATCACTGTACATCTGAAGAAAAAACACGGAGATGAAATTCAAGTAAAACATAAAGGAGGAACAACCAGCGTGGATGATGCAATTGTAGTGGGTCCAGATGACGTCAAATATGCTGGAATCAGTATCAAAAACCACAAATCAGGCACTCATGATTGGACAAATACATCCAAAATACCGAATAAGGATGTGATTAAGGATTTGTTTAAGGAGTACAAGGACAAATATCCTAACTTGGATGCAGCAGAGTTTGCAGAGAAAGAAAAGACCCTTCGAGGAGAACGTGATGCAATTGTAAATACATATTTACGCGATTTGTCTGGAGGTTATATCAAAGATATGTTGACGAACTTGTATGAAGGATATAGTGATTATGTGATTATGAATGATATGAAATCAGAACAGTACATTTGTTACGAGAAGAATACTCGCAATTTCAAGGAGTTTGTAGGATTTCCTACATGGGACTATTATTTGAAGTTTGCGAAGGCACAAAACTCAGCAATGATTTGGCGAAAAAATCAGGAAACAAATGAAGATGCGTGCACCAACCTTCGACTACGCATCACATTGAACAATGGATTGAATGCCTTCTTTGGACTTTCTGCTAATAACAAGACATCCATTCCTTGTTTGAAGTTGCAACAAGACTCGGTCGATAAGCATATGGCGTCATTGGAGGGAGCGATTTCGGTCTCCTATAAGAAGGAACCGAGTGCCGATGCAGACGGTAAGGCGGATTCCAAAGCAGATATGAAAGCAGAAGCAAAAGACGAGATGTAAAACATACAAAAAAATAAAAAGAAGATGATATTCTTCTTTTTATTGTGAGAATTTGACGGAAAGTTACTCAAACCGGGACTTCACGATAGAGATCGTGTCGGTATTGATATCGTTCAAAATACATCTACGATGCAAATTGTGCGCGGCTTGTCCAGTGGTTCCTGAACCACACATAGGGTCGTATACCACGTCATTTTCATTCGTCGAAATTTCAATCAACCGTTCCAGTAGTTTCAACGGTTTCGCGGTCGGATATTTGCGTCCTTCGCTACCTTGACTGATGGAGTGAATATCGTCCCATAAATCAGTGCATGGTTTACCTGGGTTTTCTTTCAGATAAATCTTTTTGTATAACTTGGCGCCCTTCTTTTTGGGACTATAAATACGATTGTCTGCGATGAGTTTATCCAACTCCGTTTGTTTGATTCTCCATCCTGCTGCTGGATTGTAGGTGACTCCTTCTACTGTGATGCTATACATATAGCCTTTTTTGGTATTTTCCGTGACCAAATGCCCAAGAGCGAAATTGCCCACGTCGTCTTTGTTTTTGAATGAGTTTTTCAAGTATGTTGGGTCTTTTTCTTGATACACAAGGTTGAATTTGGGCTTGCTGATTTTGTTGCATTTGAAAATAAAATCAATCGTGGACCCCAGTTTATGCTTGACGTTGTTTTTCGACCGACATTTCTTCCAGAAAATGGGTTCCACATAAGGAAATTTGGTTCGTAGGACCTTTTCGGGGATAAACATACACGACGACGAAATGTGGAAATACAGGGTGCCGTCGTCTACAAGCAACTCGTATAATTTGTTTATTACTTTGGTGATGAACTCCTCGTAGGTTGCATCCGTCCATTTGTCTGCGAACCCGAGTTCATTGTCGTGACTCATTGTATAGTTTCTGTCTGAATTGAATGGAGGGTCGAAATAAATCATGTTTACTTTGGTTGCAGTGTCCATATTGAGCGCGTCGCCAATAAACAGGTCTACCTTGTCGTTAATCTGGTGATGAACATTTGGCGCGGACTTCTTGATGTCTGTCTGCGTAGACGTTTCCTTTTCAGCAACAATTGTTTCCTTTTCAGCAACAATTGTTTCCTTTTCAGCAACAATTGTGTCCTTTTCAGCAACAATTGTGTCCTTTTTTTCTGTCGTTATGTTCTCGATTGCGGTTGAAATCTTATTGGAATTGTCTTGGCATGGAGTCTTTCTTTTTTGATGGGTTGTATAATGCGATTTCTGGGTGAATTCTTTCAAACATCTCTCGCAAGTATAAACGGTCATGGTTATATATATATAGTGGGTTATCTATTTATATATTTTAACTAAATCTGTTAATCAATTTTGTTGACATTGTATTATGTGCGTTTCCATTCTTCATCTACCAACCCATAACTCTTGCATTTTTCAAAGTCCCACCACAAATCGTGTTTCAAAATTTCCGCCAATTCCTTTTTGGGAATGGATGCATGTTCTCTATAGATGTTTTTGATCTTGTCCATCAGGACTTTGTTGTTTGCGAATTCGTCTTCCAGTTCCGCCATTTTTCCCCACGAACCAGCGGATAATTGGTGGATCAACATATATGCATTGGGGCGCATGTATCGCTTTGTACCCACCACACTCATCAACGTTCCCGCCGAGGCAGTCGAACCTTCGATTACGGTATAAACAGGAACTTTACACGATTGGATCGCATCAATCGCGGTCATTGCGTCGAACAAACATCCTCCGAACGAATTGATATGCAAATAAATCGGTATTTCGTCCAAACATAAATTGTGTGCATGTACGATGTTGTCCAGTTCGCATGTGCGAAGGTGTTCGATCATTTCAAATACGCTTCCTCGGTCGACTTCTGCATGGAAATAGATGTGATTGTCTTCTCGGGTGATCTTGCGCAGTTTGTCTTCTTCTTCGGTTTCTTCGTCGTCATCGTCATCTTCGTTCTTAATAATAATCTTGGCCTTTTTATTACGTTTACGTCTGACCACGTTTCTAGGAGCGAATTTAAACATCGTATTTTATTGTTATTGATATATGCGTGCAAAATTCTATATGAGTTTATTATTATATTTCTTGCTATGACCAACCAGGATAATATATATAAACTCCTTGAATGTTCTCGAAATTGTATAAATAACTAATTAACAAAATGATTAATTAAAGGAGAACTGCTATATACTATATTATTATGGATTCATTATTATCAGGCGGTTTATTATTGTTTATTTCTTATGCATTTTGTAACTTTTTATATCAAAATGATATTGAATTCGATCTAGACAATGGATTTCATTATGCAAAAACAGATGCGTTAATTATACAAGGTTCTCAAAGTAGTCATTTGACAAAGGTTTCTAATAATATAAAAACAACGAATGATTATCAGGACGACTTCATCTTATTGTGTTGCTATCTACTACGAATGAGAACCGAAGAAGATATTCAGAGGTTATTAAAACAGATCTTATGTAAAATAGAAAACCGAAAGATTGTATCGACATCTATTGAAATCGACGATGATTTGTATTGTGATATAGTCATTCAACATGCATCTTACATAAATCGCTCAAAACAGACCATACAGACGAGTGAAATCAGTTTCATTTTAACGGACGACCAGTTGTCTGGTTCAGAGGTATCGTGGTTTATCGATGAAATTCGAGAACATTATACGGGGGCGATTGGGAATGCACGTGCAGAATTCATTTGTGAGATGTATACGCATTTGTATAACGAGCCTTGTTTCATCGATGAAGACCAATTGGTGCATATCAACAAAACTCCCAAAGATATTTTGGATTGTTATCATCGTTATCCCGACAATCCGGCAAGTTTCGTCAAGCGTTTATTGAAAGATTAGTGGATATGTTCTCTTATAACCCTCCAAAATCGTAGAAAATTGAATTATTTTCACTGCTTGTTATTAGAAGCAGTGAAACAATAAGAAGAATAACAAGAACAATTATGCCTATCGATATTAACGAAAACCACCAACTCCGCTTTATTTGGTCCAAATACCAGAACGTGTTGGCTGATCATCAGCGTTCAAGAAGAGCACATTGGAAAAATAATACTTTGGATGAATGGGAACAAGTTCGCCGAGATTTGGAATCCCAGCGTCGCAAGGAACTCTATGAGATGCAGAAAATTGTAAGAGCTAAGAAGGCAGAAAACGAAAGACAATTGCGCGAAGAACATAAATTAATGCTTGAGAAAAGACGACAGGACAGTTTGGAACGCAAGGAGGCAAACGATGCATCACCTCCTCCTCCTTTGAGACGTTCTGCTCGTGTTCATAGTAAAACGTCCAACGACCCTTTAGCGCCATACAGACGTGGTAGTATGTATACAAAGACAGCATAAAGAAGTATAAATAAAAACAAAAATAAAAGTCACTTGACTTTTTATTGATTTGAGAACATCATTTTTATTTATTTTTTGGAACTGTTTCTCCCTCCTCATTTGAGGCGTTCTGCCCGTGTTCTCCATAATCAAGGAAAATTGATAGTTATTTGATTGTTTTCTATACAAACAGTAAGCAACAACAAGAATAAGATAATATGTCTGTTATTAACATCAACGAAGACCGCGAAATCCGCATCATTTGGGCAAAATTCCAGCATGTATTGAGCGACCACAAGCGATTTTGTCTTAGAACCGCGTTCTGGGAAGAACACAATATGGATGACTGGGACCGAATCCGTGACGAATTGGAAGCAGAAATGCATGCGCAGATAGCACTGGTGCGTAAGCGATACAGACTGGAAAAGCGAGAGAGCGACCGATTGGCGCGTGAACGGGTAGAAAGCGAGAACAAATCAACCCTCGAAACTATCCCTCCGCCTCCTCCTCGTCGTTCCAAGCGTATTCAAGAGAAAAAGGAGTAAAATATAAAAAGAAATAAAAAAGAAAAGGTCGACTTGACTTTTTTTCTGGAATATAGTATACATAAGTACGGTAAATACAGTTGTGATAATTGTATTCAAATAATGCATAACTAATTACAAAAATAAAAACCGACAATAGTATTGACTGTATTATGTAGGCGTTTCCAAAAAATCTATATTCAATATATAGTATTATGCCTTATCACAATTCCAATAATGGAATGAATAAGAAAACAAACTCCAATGCAAAAGGAGGACGCAAACACAATGCTAGTTCTAAGAGAACTTACAAGAAAAAATCAAAGACGAATAAAAACAAGAGCAAGAATGCTATGAAGTCTGCAAGGAAGACCGCAAAAAAAAGATTACCTGATTTTGGAAAAATGAGAGGATACAGTGAGAAGCAGTTCCGCGAGTTGAGAAAGTTGAGTGTTCTATAAGTTGCGCGAGTGAAATAATATTGTATGATGAACGATTACAATATTATTGATTGAGAACATATGAAGTTTATTTTTTGGAAGTTTTTCTCCTAGTGCGACGGGCGGATTTCTTTCTGCGTGTCTTCTTACCACCAACCACCTCAATCTTCATGTGCTTATTGGGTCCTAATGTATATTTCTTGCCTTCGTGTGTGAATGTATCGCCTTCTTCGTGTGCCTTCAGTTTGTCTGCTAATGTGGTGAGGGTTTTAGTTGTGTAATGTTTCTTTTTACCTAACGTGTATTTCTTATTGTCGTGGGCGAATGTATCGCCTTCTTTGTATGTCTTGAGTTTATAGGTCAATGTAGATTTGGGTTTGGAACCGCCCTTTTTGCGAGAACGACGTTGTTTTTTGCCTCCATCCATACGTTCTGTATTATATTCTAATGATATATTTTTTTCACCTTTATCAGATGGAGATGAAACTGATTTTGCACCATAATAACCAATATCACAAGGGTTATGCAATGCCTCGCGTTTGTTTACTGTGTGATATAAATAATAAATAGCTCTGCATCCTGATGGTTGGTCACCCATAGTGCCTCGTCTGTATATGTTTGGTGACTTATACTCATTATAACCACCATTTTTAACAATAACATTCATTTCCTGGAAAAAATCACCGATCGCTTTTTGATGAACTGCTCCCAATAATGTATTAAATGTTGGTGGAGCATCAAAATAACTCCATCTAGTATTCCAATCCATATTAGAAGGTCCAGTTGACCAAATTTGAATGAGTGTATTAACAAACGAGGTAAGTGTATTAGATGCCGATAGGACTTGGATACTCATTAATTTATTTTTCCAATGTATGGTTATATTATTATGTATGGAGATATCCTCGTATTCCACATCATACGTTATGGTACCACTGTTGTTAGTTTTTTGATAAAACCCTCCATAATAGTTGTGTACATCATTATTATTTTCTTCTAATTCAAATTTAAACATTTGGTCTTCTTGTTTGGGAATAATCTCATCTTTGCATAAATTTGACCCTTGGGCACCTTGGGCATCCAGAAATACAGGCCAACTACAATAAGCGTGTTTTGGATCATTCACTCCAGGCCATATTTTTTTATCTGCGGCATTATCAATAATCGCTGGGTTTTCTGATAGTTCATCACCAGTTTTAGGTTGATAAAATAAATAAGGTGGTTGTGGATCTATTCTTTGATCAAAATATTTATCCATTATAGTTATTAGTTTCTTATCAATACCTGAAGTTACACCTCTCATAATATCATTTGCTATATCCATCATATTGTTTAAAATAAACATATCATTACTATTTTCATCCAAACTTCGCTTATATTCTTCCGCATAGGTAAGAAACTTAGATGTAATTATTTGTAGAACCTTGGACACGGTTGCTTTTGTTTGAGGTAGGATATCGTCCTTACTTTTAACACTTGAAGTTTCATTTATTTTGATATTGTATTCGTTTATTTTGTTAATCACGGCGTCACATGCGTCAGTTGGATAATTCGCTGCGAGATAATTAATTCTCTTTATTACTCTGTCTTTGTACTTTGGATCAGCTATAGTATCCCAATTTTTTTTCTCTTCTATGACCATGTTTATATGCGCTTGAAATCTAATAACTGCTTGTTTATACAATTTTGCTATTGTTTTAAAAATACCCTTTTTCGTTTCATTTAATTTTCTCTCCATAATTTTACTATGTTCAACTATTTCATCGGTAATATTTTGTGTGCTTTTCAGTAATTCCATAATATTTAATATAGTTTCCATATCTTCTGGAGTAACATCACCACCAACTTGAATTTCTTCTGGAACACGTGTAAAAACAGTTTGTGGTTCGGGTTCTAATTTACGATAATCGATTTGTCTTTCAATTGGAACGAATTTCTCCATAACATTCCATACAACTTCATAGGTAATTTCATCATAATGGAGTGAACAAAATAATGTAGTTTGTTCCAAATAATAAGAGTTAAACAAGATATAAGGAGATATAGATGGATTACTGGTACGCAGAATATTATAGGTTAAAAACATAGTATAGGTTGTTTTATATAGGTCGTCGTTCGGTTGCGTATTATTGATAACGTAAGCAAACGCATGCAACAATTGTTCATTCATTTTATTAAATATATCTCCTTTATTACCACCAGTTTGCATAGCATTTTTGTCAACCTGTTCTATCGTTTCGTCAACCGGTTCTAACGATAACAACCAAAACTTATGTTCATTTAGCCATTCGATCGCAAGATATAAACTATGACGCTTCGCTTCACTACCACGAGTAACATAACGTTTGTTTTCTTCTATATCTAATGCTTTATATAGGTCATTCATTAATTCCATATTATCTTCAAGGTCATTGATAGTTAGTTCATACAATTCATCCTCATATATTTCATTCATGTCCATGTCTGTTGTTTTTTTCGATGGTCTTGTTAGACTCAAGTCATCTTCGGCTTTTCTTTTTTCACCACCGTTCATCGGCATATTTTTGAGTAGTTTGTTTACGTGTTCAACACCTCGTAATGATTTCGTAAGCTTGAAATCATGTGCAGGGTCATGAACAAATAATAACCATAAACCAATAAAATAATGAAAGTTATCTAATTTCAATGGCTCGCGTTTTATTTTATCATACTTAGATTTACTTGGCATCCAAAAGTATTTCTTTTTATAAACTATCCTTATATAATATTGTATCTAAATACACCATTATATCATTCAAATATTTGCTACCTTTTTCACAGTGGAATTTGTTTTGCGTTTCTTAGAAACCCTTGTGCTTTTTGTCTTGGTTTTACGCAAAGACGATAAGTCTTTTCCGTAACATTTCTTCATATAGTAATATTCTTCGTCAACTTCTCCGCCTAAAAAGAACTCTTTGAACCCATACTTCGGATAATATCTTAACAAAACCTCTGGGTCACCATGTTCAGGCTCTTTTTCCACATACAAATACAATCCGTTCACTTTCTTGTATCGTTTCATTAATACATCGGTTATATACTTATCAATTAACTTCATCATACGCTGGACTGGTCCCTTCATTTTTTGCGTGCTACGTTTTGAACGACACACCTCATTGAGCCATGGTTGCTGATGAGACAATACATCTTGCGAACTCATTTGAATGGTTGCCGACCCTCCATCTACAAACTCTTTGTAATCAGTGAAATTAACGTCATATCCTAAAGAAAGAGCAACCGCCATGGTCTTATCTGTAGTAGCAGCGAAAAAATTATACAAACGGTCGCTATTTTCATTGTCGATATTCTCATCCTTGAAGCATATCTTCTGCATATTTGCGACTAAATCTGCGAATTCCCGTAAGTCTATTTCCTGTGGTAAGAAATCACAAGCATATCCAGGCAAACATAATTTTGACGCCACTTTTTTGGAACGATTGATAATATAGATGGCCGAATAATAGGTGATGCTACTCATTTATATAAGGATGAGAAATTATATGTTGTTTTCGTTGTTGTTTTCGTTGTTGTTTTCGTTGTTGTTCTCGTTTGTCCGGATAAAATTGAATTAAACACTTACTTCGTTTCCTGTTCCAATAATTCACATAATCATGAAGAACCTTAGCGACATCATTTCATCGAACCCCCTTGTCCAAGCTACAACATCGAACAAAGAGAAGGATGCAAACAGTCTCTCCTCTCTCGTCATACGAGATATGTCCCAAAGTGACTGTATTAAATTAGGACTTGGCGTCGAAAGTGTTTCCGCCGATATAATCGATGATAGAACCAGTTTGGAAAATATAAAACCGAAGAATAAGAAGGGTAAGAAGGAAAGGGACCACTTGTTCCTCGATGAAAATAATAAGACCATATATTACGCCGAATTCAAGGCAAACCTAAATTTGGATACTGAGAAGTCCAAGTCAACATACACCAAATGTATCGATATTGCCCGCGAGTTACAGCTAGAGTATCCTGGATACCAGGTCCAATGGTGCCTGGTCGGTTGTAGGTACACATCCGCCGACACGATCCCGGGGGTCATTCAAAAAAAATATGATACAATTAAATCCCATCTCTTTGGGATCAACGAGTACTTCAATTTACTGGGCGTTGACGTGTATTTCACCGAGGAGGACTACAGTAAGTTCATTAACGAAATTGCTGACGCTATGTTTGATGAACCTGTCTGATTTTAATAATTCTTGATAATTAGATGTTTTGTATTAATCTCGTCGCCCACGCGGCCAGAATGTAATTTAAATCGATACTTTTTATCGTAATCGCCCACAATATAATCTTTATACAACTCTTCAATAAACGGGGTCTTTCCAATAATCATCAGACATTTAATCTTGGTATTTTTGAAACACTCTGCTAATCTTTTCTGCTCCTCCTTTCCAAAACTACAATATCCATAATCCGTGAATTCACTATCATATGGTGGGTCCAAGAACATAAAGTTGTTTTTATCGTTATAGTGTTCAAATATATAGTCGAAGTCCTTGTTAAATACCTCGGTTCGCTTCAACAAAGCCTCATATGCCTTGTTTTTGATGTCTTCGTAGTTAAAATTTTTGTATCTTCCATAAGGAATATTGAATTCGCCTTTGCGATTGTATCTCAACATTCCTCTGAAACAAGTCTTTCTCAAATAATAAAATCTTTTTGCATTGTCCAATGGATCACTATGGTCATATGCTCTTACTTTATAATACGTCTCTTCCTCATTTGGGTGTTTTCTCATAAATTCATAAATATCGTCGCTATGTCCATTTTTAATAGATTGATAAAAGTCAGTCAACTCTTTGTGAACATCGTTAATAACTGCCTTTTCTGGGTTTAAGTTGAAATATACTGCTCCGCCGCCGATAAATGGCTCTAGGTAAGTTGTATAGTTTGTTGGGAGATGTGGGAGAATTTGCTTCAATTCATCTGTCTTTCCACCACTCCATTTGATAATCGGCTTTAGAGTTTCTCTTTCCACGTCAGGAGTAGATATACCCAATTTCTCTTCGACGATTTGATTAACCATCTCCTTGAGTTTTTCTTCCTTTACGCATGGTGTTTTTCTCTGTTTATGCTTATCATAATGAGATTTCTGCTTGAAATCGCGTCCGCACTTCTCGCAACTATAGTTACCCATTTTTAGTTATATAGTAACTAGACATATATTATCTAAATCAATTTTCATATATAACAAATCCACTCATGTGTGTATATTTTTTGTACCCTCGCCTTTTTGGCGTTCCGTTGATGATTTGTGATTGTCTTGTTTGCATTATGTTCTCCTATGACTGCTTGTGTGAACCAGGCATATTCCATGTTATCGGGACGTAAACTGTATTTTACAACACTTTTTTCCTAGGGGTTGGTCCCTTTGTATTCATAGGGGTCATCCAATTTACACCATATCGATTAATTAGTTTTTCTTGATAATTAAAGGGTACGTATAGTTTATTATTATTCCATATGTGCTGTATCAAATTATTAGAAGCATCATGGCATTTACTCCATATAACTTGTTCCCACTCATCATTGTAATTTCCTTCGTCATCTAACTTCGCCATATAAAAATCAACTGAACAATATTCATCCGTATCCTTTGTTTTTAGAATTTTTCTTGAGTCTTCTATTCCATATCCATACTCGATTAGTAAACCTTTCGCTATCAAGATTTCTTTTATCATATCGTAATTCTCACCGTCTATAATAATATCAATATCATCATCACCATCTATGCAGCTGTTGTTTCTTACCATTCCCAATAATGTCCCATAGCCGATAAACCAATTTTTTACATTGTGTTCATTCAATAATTTGATAATAAAAAGTAAAGTATTATTCAAAACATTCATATTCCATCTGTTTCCAGCCATTATTATCTATTACACCCTTGAATATTTAAAATGGGACAACTTTAAATCGTTATCAAATATAATAAAAAGATATAGATATTTTTATGTATATATTATATCATAATGGATAAAGATGAAATAATTAAGGAATTACAAGAAAAAAACACTAAATTAGAAGAACAATTAAATAAATATTTGTTAAAAAATAAAAATTATTATGAAAAAAATAAGGACGACCATATACAAAAGGTAAAAGAGTATCAAAAACGAACCAACTATACAAGTAAATATATCGTATCTCCTGAAAAGAAAAAGGAATATGCAAGACGAGCATATTTGAAGAAAAAAGAGAAAATACCGAAAGAAATGGAAGCCAAAGAAAAATAAGGAAAATCCAAAGAAAGAAAGAAAATACGATGATATGCGGTTGGTTCACGGACTACTACGCTGTAAGAGCGGTTGTGGGTCGTGGAACAGAGACCGTAATGGTTCATCAAACATCTATAAGATGTGCAATCTTTACACCCTTGAAGATTTAAAACGCCGTTTTTTGAAACAATTATAATAAAAATTATATAAATATTTTTTATTATGTATAGTATCGTAATGGATAAGGATGAAAAAATAAAAGAAATGGAAGAACATATTTCCAATTTAGAAACAGAACTTCAAGCAACCAAAGAGCATCTCAAAAAATATACAGCACCAGCAAGTAGTAAGGTATATTATGAAAAGCATAAAGAAGCACAAAAACAAAGAGTTAAAGAATATCAACAGAAAACAAATTATAAAAGTGACTATAAACCTACCCCAGAACAAAAGAAAGAATATAATAGACGAGAATATTTGAAAAGAAAGGAAAAACTCAAAAAAGAATTGGAAGAAAAACTGAACGACGAGAATATTTAGGAATATTATTAATAAATAAAATTACTTAAAAAATAAAATATTTAGTAAGTATATAGAATGGGGAAAAAGAAGAAGGAAACATTCCAAGAGTTCCGTTCTAATGAAAAAAGTGCTTACACTACCATCAAAACCACACTCAAATCTGTATTACATAACCATAAAGAAGTTCAACCAGTCATCACTAATTTGGTTTTTGAAATGAATGATTTGATGATACACTCTTATCAGTTTATCCGGTTATATGTATTGAAATGTTATAACAACAATCAACCTTTACCTGAAATAAACGAGAAGTTCATTTTGTATTGTATCAAAACATTAGGAGTGAGAAGTAATCAAGGAGCAAAAAGTAAAGATACTGACCTTTTAGAAACACTACAAGAGTTTTACAATAAGGAATACCAACCTTTACTCAACCACGAAAAGACCAAGTTAAAGAATACTACTTTTTTATTACCTTATTTAGCAACACAACTACATACTTCTTTATCCAACAATACACAAGAACGATTTATCCAGCACTTTCTTCGGTTCATCAATAAAACAACAACTAACATAACAGAAGATAAAGCAGTTTTATTCAAGTTCAAGAGGCAATTATTAGAATGTAATGAGGAAACTGATACCATGTTTGATAAATGGAAAACCACTCATTTACCGAATATTGTTCCTGAAAATATCAAAAAGTCAGTTCATTATGATGTGAAAGTGAAACCATTTGACTATTTGAAAGGTATGTTGTATATGAATGCTGTATTAGAAAAGGAAGACCACAAACTATTCCAACCTTTACCACTTCGCAATAACATTATTCCCAAGCATATCATTTTAGATACAGCATGTATCATCAGTTTATTCTGTCCTGAAAACGCAAAGAAGGGAGAGTTGTTAAAGAATGTGAAAGAAAATCAATACGATGTATGGAATAATCTTTTGAACCTACAGCATAAAACATTCAAAAGCAAACATTATCAATTTCATTACCAATTACAAACAGATGGAATTAGTTGTTCTTTGTTGTTTATTCGTAAAGATTTGAAAGATAAAAAATGGGGTTCAAGAGTTCCTACTTTACCAGCACAAGATTTTCATAACATAGAAGATTTATCAACAGAACAACTCAAAGAAGTAGCACCTCGTAATATTGTAGGGTGCGACCCCGGTAAAAGGTCGTTAGTGTATATGATGGATAGTAATGGTAAGAAACTCCAATATACAGCGCCACAAAGGAAACGAGAAAGCAAAGCAAAGACAAACCAACGAATATTATTGGTGGAAAAGAAACGAAACAATATCATAGAAAAAGAAACTCATTTGTCCTTTCAAAATAGCAAATCGGTTGATTATGAAAAGTTCAAAAAGTATTTGGTTGAAAAGGATAAACTCAACAAAGAAACATTAGATTTCTACCAACAAGAAGTTTGGAGGAAAATGAAGTTTCGTCAATATAGTTATGGTAAGAAAAGTGTAGATGTGTTCCTTAATAAAATCAGAGAAACCTTTGGTGAAAATATCCTAATTGGTTATGGAAATTGGAGCAGAAGCACACAAATGAAACATTTTATGCCTACGATGAATAAAGGATTAAGAAAGCAAATCCATAAAAAGTATGATACAATTACCATAAACGAATGTAATACAAGTAAAAAATGCTGTGAATGTAATAATGATTTATCCTATTACAGACATGGTGATGGAAACAAGCAGTTCCGTCTTTTAGTATGTTCTGGATGCGTGAGACCCCAAGTCAAACAAATCGTATTTAGAACACGAGACGCTAATTCGGCAATCAATATAATGAACTTAACAAAATGCTGGATAGAGAAGCAAGAACGCCCTGCGTGTTTTCAAATTTCGTCTTTCACCTCTTCAAATAATCAAAAGGAAGAGGAAAAAGTTAGACCATCGTAGGCGAAACTCCTACTATTGATTTTACATTCTTGATTATTTTTTTATGTTGTGAAAACGGCGTTTTAAATCTTCAAGGGTGTAATACTTAAACGGATAAAAAATATAAATAACATCGCATATATATACTACATGAATACTGACGAACAAAAGTATTGGGGTGATTTTTATAACAATTCCGCATATAATGTAGATCATGGGTCTAACTTTTGCAACTTTGTTATGAATTATTTTGAGGACAACAAAGACATTGTTAATGTATTAGATTGTGGTTGTGGTAATGGACGAGACAGTTATGTGTTATCTAGTAAATATAACGTAGATGGTGTAGATAGTTGTGGATTTATACCGTCTGATAAACAAAATATTCATTTCAGTTGCAGTGACTTTGTTACAATGGACAAAAATCAGTATGATTTAATGTATTCTCGTTTTACATTTCATAGTATAACGGATGAACAACATTTGTTATTCTTAGATTCAATCCAAGCAAACACGTATCTTGCGATTGAGACTAGAAGCGATAAGAGTGAAGCGGGTTTTGTGTACCACGGTAAAGACCATTTTCGAAACTATACGAATGTAGATTATTTAAAAAAAATACTGGCTGAACATAATTTCGAAATCATGTTTATAGAAGAAGGCCTCGATATGGCAAAATACAAAAATGAAAATCCGATTTGTATACGAGTAATATGCAAAAAGACAGCCATCAACTCCAAAGACCCTGCCTCCACCGCTATGGAAGTGATTGTGTACAATTAGAAGAACCAATGTCTAATATATTTTTATTTAAAATACAATCAATCCGACTGTAATAAATGCCTGCAACATCACAATCATTTTGCATACATTGGTGACTGGATATATATCGCCAAATCCTAATAGAGTGGCCGTAGTGAATGAGAAATAGGTTCTATTGAAAAGACGCTGTGTGAAAGACTGTTCTATGTTTTCTGAAATCAGTTCGTCTTCCTTGACGTCCTGTTTGGCTTCTTCCGTTGCTTCGTCAATAGTTTGTTCTAGTTTTGCGTCTTTGACCTCACCGTACTGGTTATCGCCGAATGCCTCCACAAATGTTTCATTCGTCGGCACTTTGGGTTCTTTCACTTCTGTTTCGATTTTCTGTTTGATTACTTCGTCTTTGATTTTCTCTTTGATCACATTCACTCCACTGAAATTATTATCATCCAAAATGGTGTAGACGATGGAAAATAACACAACCGACAAGAGCAATGTGTTGACCTTGGGATGTTTAAATATATTCGTCACGGGTTTCAATAATTTGATAGCAAAATCCATTCTATAATATAGACATAGATATTTATGTAATCGCTCGTAAAAAACAATAAAAAATACAATATAAACATTATCCTTGTGTATAATGTATATACACTACACGCGAGAATGCCTTACGGAGAACATACAAAAGCCATTAATCGTGGTATCAGAAACGGCGACGCAGGTGAATTGAAAAATAACCAGGCTGTCCGCAATTATGCTTACGACAAATACAGGGAAATGGGATTGAATGACCAACAGGCACACGCGCATATGGACCGCAAAGATGCGGGTCATATTAAGGCTCGTAACCATGGTGGACAAAACGTTGCATCGAATTATATGTGGGAGGACCGCCACGACAACCGTGCGCACGGAGATGTGACGATTGCAAAGGCGGAGATGAAGCGCGCAGGTCGCTAGTAAACGATACAATAAAAAATAAATAAACAGAGTATATCGCTCTTTTTATCAACATAATCGCTCGTAAAAAACAATAAAAAATACAATATAAACATTATCCTTGTGTATAATGTATATAACTACCCAACTATGTACTGGCGGACATTAGCAGACGGAACATTTCAAAAAATGACATCTCTTCGTGTCTATCCTTGGCCTCGGGTTATGAAGAAACCAGTCACTGTGACAAAGTGTCCCAATGAAGAATTAACCAAAAAATTAGCCAATCATAAACTTATGATGGACTCTTTGAAAAAGGGAAGGCAATAAGCGATTTTGAATAAAAAAGAGGACGACCCCCTTCTTTTTTATTTTTTATAACGGTTTTATTTGTTAACCATGACCTCTTTAATCACTCCGCGAATGATTTTGTCCTTGAATTGTTTGCATTCTTGTTCTCCAAATCCTCCTAGGACTGCTTGGGTCAGTCTTACAAATTCCATATTATCAGGCGAGTCAAATACTTGATATTCTGGGTGATCATCTGTCCATTTTTGAATGTTTTTGCAGTTTTTATTGGCGACTTGTCCGATAATGCTCGACATTTTCTCTTTGGAGTTGATTTCTTTCGACCATTCGTCGTTTTCTTTGATATACAACGTTTCGCGTTTCATATCGGTACAGTGAAGAGGACGCTTATATATGTCCATTTCTTGGAGTTTGTTCACCAAAATGCGTGAAATGCCGCCTACATACCCCAAACGACCCGTTTCCGTTAAATCTTCCAAGTCTAATTCCATATTTTCGATGAAATCAGACATATTTATCGCATCTTTGCATTGTTCATTCAAGAAGAATTGCAGATTAAAACTCTGATTGTTATTATTGATAGTCTGGTTCTCGATGTGGGAACCACTTACTTTGACTGCTTCTATCAATTGTTTCTGTAATTGCTGGTTTTCTTCTTGCTTTTCTTGAATATCGAGCTGCATTTCCTGCATTTGTCTAGATTGATCGAGCATGAGTTGTTTGAACTCTTGGTTTTGTTTCAACAATTCGATAAAAACGTCTGGTTCGGGCATTTTTATAGGTGTCTCTATAGGTTCATCTTGGAATTCTTGTGATTTTGCACATTTTTGTTGATGTTTCCACAGTCCAGACGCGGTTTTGAAGGTTTTTTCGCAAATTTCACAACTGGCGTTTTTTGATTTCCAATCATTTCCATTTAGTTCCATCTTATGTTTACGTGTGGTTATATGTCTTGACCAATCACTATTTTTGCTGCATTTGAAGTTGCATTTATTACATTGAAATAATGTGGCGTTTTTTGGCGTTTTTAATAATTCCATTTACACTATAATATGGAAATATATTTTACGCCTAAATCCTTTCGCATCAAAATAATAAAAAAATATATGCAGTCAACTTTTTTAAGGAAATTTTGAAATCACTGCATTATCGTGTGAACGTGTTTTTTTAACTATGTTTTTCGGAAACTTTTTCACAAAAATGAAAATTGGACATTTTTAAAAATGTCCAAAAGTGTAAAAAATTCTAGAGAGTTTGAAAATATTATTGAAATTGTCCCATTTTACACCTTCAAAGGTGTATAGGGATATGTCTTTATTTCTGAAAATAGCGCCTATTGGATGTACTTATTTGACCCAAGATTTTTCTTAATAACTTTACAAATTTACACAACAAACATAAACAGATCTTATTATATATTAGCAATCACACAATGGACAAAGACAAGAGAATTAATGAATTAGAAGAAGAAGTGTTCAAATTAGAAGAAAAAGTGTCCAAATTAGAAGAAAAATTGCAGTCAACCAAAGAACATTTGAAACGATATACCGCACCCGCAAGCAGACTGGACTATTACCAGAAGAATAAAGAATTAGTCAAAGAGCGAGTTAGCAAATGTAGGTCGACACCTGAGCAATTAAAGGTGTATAATCGGCGTGCCTATTTAAAACGAAAGGATAAACTCAAAAAAGAAGAAGAAGAACAGGAGAAACTCAAAAAAGAAGAAGAAGAACAGGAGAAACTCAAAAAAGAAGAAGAACAGGAGAAACTCAAAAAAGAAGAAGAAGAACAGGAGAAACTCAAAAAAGAAGAAGAACAGGAAACACTCAAAAAAGAAGAAGAACCGGAAACACTCAAAAAAAAAGAAGAACAGGAAACACTCAAAAAAGAAGAAGAACCGGAGAAACTCAAAAAAGAAGAAGAAGATCCCCTAAGAAAAAAATATAATAAATCGGCATCGATCGAATGGATGGATATAGTTAATAGAGAATGGAGGAAGGAGTTACGCAAAAACGAAGGGTCGGAGCAGGAGTTACGCCAAATATTTAAAGAAAAACTTGAACGGTTCCGGGAAGTTTGGTTGGAGGAACGCGCCGAAAGATTTATCGAATGGAAGGAGCAACAACTCAAAAAAAGAAGCATCGAGAAATCCGTGGAAACTCCAACAAGAAGATACCTAATGGTTGATGGATCCATCTAAAAAATGAACCAGCAATCCTTTAGGCATTTTAATTGTTATTCGTAAATAACACTTAAACCCAAATATATATCTATGATAAGAATGACGATTTATAACGACCCAGATTACATATCACATACAAATGATAATAATGAATGCGAAAAATCGCTACATTGTGTTTCACATAAAAAGGAAGTGAGAAATAAAAGATGCATTCATGAAGGATGTGATGTTCAATCTATTTATAATCTAGAAGGCAAGACATATGGGGTATATTGTCTAAAGCATAAAAAGGAAGGTATGGTGAATGTAAAAAGTAAAAGATGTATTCACGAAGGTTGTAAGGTTATACCCGCTTATAATAATGAAGGCGGAAAACCCCTATATTGTGTTTCACATAAAAAGGAAGGTATGATAAATGTCCGAAATAAAAGATGTATTCATGAAGGATGTGATGTTCAACCCAATTATAATGTAGAAGGCAAGACAAATGGGGTATATTGTACTTCACATAAAAAGGAAGGGATGGTGAACGTAAAACATCAAACATGTATTCACGAAGGATGTAAGATTCGACCCACTTATAATGTAGAAGGCAAGACAAATGGGGTATATTGTACTTCACATAAAAAGGAAGGAATGTTGGATGTGAAAACTAAGAGATGCGAACATGGTAAACTGAAATCACGATGTAAACCTTGCGGTGGCAGTAGTTTCTGCGAGCATGGAAAACTAAAAGCACAATGTAAACCGTGTGGGGGAAGTAGTTTCTGCGAGCATGGAAAACGAAAAGCATTCTGTAAACAATGTCATGGTTCCGGTATTTGTCAGCATGGAAGACGAAAAGTAATTTGTAAACAATGTGATTGTGGACACCATTGGACAGATGAAAGTGAATAATATTTATTACAAAAATAAATACGATTATTTGTTAACCATGACTTCTTTGATGACCCCGCGAATGATTTTGTCCTTGAATTGTTTGCATTCTTGTTCTCCAAATCCTCCTAGGACTGCTTGGGTTAAACGAATATATTCCATATTATCAGGCGTGTCAAATACCTGATATTCTGGGTGATCATCTGTCCATTTTTGGATGTTTCGGCAATTTTTGTTGGCCACTTTTCCGATAATGCTCGACATTTTTTCCTTCGAATTGTCTTCTTTTGCCCATTCATCGTTCTCTTTGATGTACAACGTTTCACGTTTCATGTCGGTGCAATGAAGAGGACGCTTATATATGTCCATTTCTTGGAGTTTGTTCACCAAAATGCGTGAAATGCCTCCTACGTAACCCAATCTGCCCGTTTCGGTCAGATCTTCTATGTCTAATTCCATATTTTCGATGAAATCAGACATATTTATCGCATCTTTGCACTGTTCATTCAAGAAAAACTGTAGATTGAACTTCTGATTGTTATTGTTGATTGTTTGGTTCTCGATGTGGGAACCGCTGATTTTGACTGCTTCGATGAGTTGTTTCTGTAATGCTTGGTTCTCTTCTTGTTGTTCTTGAATTTGGCGAGATTGATCGAGCATCAGTTGTTTAAATTCCTGGTTACTTGTGAGCAACTCTTGGTTCTGCTCCAAAATGGTTAGAATATCGCGCTTGGATATTTCGGGTTCTGGTTCATTATGTGGGAGATAGGGCTCGTTTTGTTGCAACATTTGCTTATTTGCACATTTTTGTTGATGTTTCCACAGTCCAGACGCCGTTTTGAAGGTTTTTTCACAATTTTCACATACGGCATTTTTTGATTTCCAATCATTTCCATTTAGTTCCATATTATGTTTACGTGTGAGTAGATGTTGGTCGTAATTACTTTTCTTGCTGCATTTGAAGTTGCATTTATTACAATGAAATATTTCGGCATTTTTCGGCATTTTTATATTTCCAAAAAAGTATAATATATGGAAATATAAAAAATGCCTAAATCATTCCGCGCTAAAATAATAAAAAAAGTATGCAGTCAACTTTTTTAAAGAAAAACCGAAATCACTGCATTATGATGTGAACGTGTTTTTAACTATGTTTTTCGGAAACTTTTTCACAAAAATGAAAATTGGACATTTTTAAAAATGTCCAAAAGTGTAAAAAATTCTAGAGAGTTTGAAAATATTATTGATCTTTTTGGAAAATGATCAAATAAAAAGATGATCACCTCCTTTTTATTTTAAAATTTATATCACTTTCTCAATTTTGACAGTCAGCACATATCCAATGATGATTGTCAATGTCGAGTGAAACATTCGGATGTTGTAGTAAGTACTCATCAATGCAGCGCTCGTGAATACGACCAGTCACGCAAGTCGAGTGTTCGTCTTCGGTATCGTTTGCACATACGATAATGTCGTCACCCTCATCCTCATCCTCATCGCTCTCAGGAGCAACAATCTCTTCTTGGCATACAGGACACCCTCTAATTTGATTATTGAGGTTAATATTTTCTCGGTAAAGATAATCGTTAAGATGTTCAATCATGCCTTCGTTATAATCAAATACATCGATAGTATTTGAACCATTATTGTTTTGTATATCCCATCGTGCGTAGCGCAATGAAGTTAAGAAGCTTCTTATTATCCGCTTGGTCGCTTCTGCATTATATGGACCAAGATTACTGACAAACAGGTGATGCGTTTCTGTATAATCTGGAAGAATATACTCGGGGGTTGGAGTATCACTTACGTATAATTTCATTATTTCATTACCATGTATATCATGTTTGTATGTTTTTACCCCGAAGTAGGGCATACGATATACGCTCATATTTTTAGAATCAATTTAACAAGTAATAGTGTTTACCAATTTTATATATAGATTCAATTTTATCTGTGATATTTATATAGAATGCCCCGTAAAACCAGAAAACAGTCATCTGGTAAGAACGCCAGAAAAACATATCGTAGAAAAGGGAGCAAAACTTCGAAAAAAATAGCTTCACCCAAAGCAAACACCAAAGAATTAAGAGAAATTGGGCACCCAAAAACTTGAAAAGGGTATCATAAAGGTATTTGATAAATGGTTTGATTGTTCTCATTTTGAGGACTAATCATGTTTATTACAAAAATAGATATGATTATTTATTTACCATGACCTCTTTAATCACTCCGCGAATGATTTTGTCCTTGAATTGCTTGCATTCTTGTTCTCCAAATCCTCCTAGGACTGCTTGGGTCATGTTCATATATTCCATGTTCTCTGGAGAATCAAATATTTGATATTCTGGATGGTCTTTCGTCCATTCTGGTAAATTCTGACAGTTTTTATTGGCGACTTTATTGATAATGCTGCCCATTTTGTCTTTGGAATTTGCCTGTTTCTCCCATTCATCATTATCTTTGATGTACAACGTTTCGCGTTTCATATCGGTACAATGAAGAGGACGCTTATATATGTCCATTTCTTGGAGTTTGTTCACCAAAATGCGTGAAATGCCTCCTACGTAACCCAATCTACCCGTTTCGGTCAGATCTTCTATGTCTAATTCCATATTTTCGATGAAATCAGACATATTTATCGCATCTTTGCACTGTTCATTTAAGAAAAACTGTAGATTGAACTTCTGATTGTTATTATTGATAGTCTGGTTCTCGATGTGGGAACCACTTACTTTGACTGCTTCGATGAGTTGTTTCTGTAATGCTTGGTTCTCTTCTTGTTGTTCTTGGATTTGTCTGGATTGATCGAGCATCAGTTGTTTAAATTCCTGGTTTTGTTTGAGTATTTCTATAATATCACGCTTTGAAATATCTATATCGTCGGCATTTTTAATGGGTTCCAACTGTTTTAGTGTATTTTCATTACATTTTTTGCTATGCCTTGATAATCCGGAGCGATATTTGAATATTTGAAAACAATGTTTACATGTTAATAGATCATTTTTGGGAACATTATTGTTACCATTTGTTATCTTTTGATGTTTTGCTGTTGATATATGTTTATTAAATACACTTTGTTTACTGCATTTATACTCACATGGTTCACAATAAAATTGTCCGGAACATTTTTGGGACATTTTTTGTTATCTCTGTTATCTTATATTAGGGTAACAAAAAATATCCCTAAATCATTCCGCATCAAAATAATAAAAAAAGTATGCAGTCAACTTTTTTAAGGAAAAATAGAAATCACTGCATTATGGTGTGAACGTGTTTTTTACACTTTGTTTTTCGGAAACTTTTTCACAAAAATGAAAATTGGACATTTTTAAAAATGTCCAAAAATGTAAAAAATTCTAGAGAGTTCTAATTTGAAAATTCATACTTTTTGGAAATAATAGAAATAATCGGGATATTTTTTCGTTGTCGTTGGAACATTTTTTCGTTGTCGTTTAAAGGTTAAATATTTATAAACATTTATTTTGTTTACTGTATTTATAGTGTGATAATTAACAATATATTTTCGGGACATTTTTACCGTTGTTATACACCGACAACGCAAAAATATTCCAACTATTTTCGTGTTATAAATAACAAAACGGATAAAACAGTTGAAATAATCCAAATGTTTTATGATAAAATTTAGCATATATTTATATAGTATTCATGAAAAAATATCATATAAAACAGAAAATATCAATTAACGAGTGTCTACGCTAAGGAATGCGTTAGTTTTGCGACATCCTCTTTGATGAGCAGATAAACTCTTTTTGTTCGGAGCATTAAATACATTACATATGTCGCAAACAATACCAGTCTTACGTGAGGAAGCATATTTAGTAGATAAATATTTGTCCAATGAAACGAAATTGAGGTTCTCCAATTGGATCAACATTTTTTTATGATTCTCCTTTGTCATCGAAACAATCGCATCTCTTTGTGTGATAAACGCTTGGAATTCGCGGTTTATGTCGTCAAGAACCTCTGTAGTAATAACGTTTTCTTCATTTTCTGAATAAATAACATCTAATTTATCATCAAGGTTCTCAATGATGTCGATAGCAACCTGTATCTTCTCGGGTGAATACTCAACGTTATGAACGTAAACCAGAATAGAACCCTTGTGGAGCTCGATGTGATAATTGGGTTTGCATGTAATTCCTGTATGCTGCGACAAGAAAACAGAGTGCATATGCAGTTCTTCTGAGTCCCTGATAAATTTTTTCACTTCGTCGGGGTTCACATTCCTGTCATATGCCTTGTTTTCCAGCATAATCGTGGGTTTGTTATCCCTTTTCAGGATAAAATCGCCTGATGCCTTGGTGGTAGATGTATTTATGACCTCTCCGGAAGGGAACATCTTAGTTAGAACACTTTCAAGTTCACTTTCGCCCATATTCCCCTTGAAACTGCTGTTTTTGAACTTTTTTAAATAGTCCGCCAGTTCATCCATAATATTTTCTGATTTTATTCTAGATACATCATTAGAACTCTTTACTGCACTAATAGTGTTCTGAATTCGCTCCTCTGAAGAAGAAATGTAACTGTAAATCGGTGTATGAACATTCTGGAATAATCCTGTACATTTTACATCGAAGTTATTGATGAATTCCTTGATAGAATCATTATTAATTGATTTCATAAGTTCTCGTGTATCTTGATTTAAATCTGTCTTGAAAGAATTTAATGAATCAGTAATCACATTCGAGTAGGCATCTTGATTTTTTGGTACAATATCGTGAATAAGAGAACTGGTTTTATTTAATAGGTCTTCATTTTGTTTTTCAACATAGTTTGTTAATTTATCATTGTTCTCGGAATTAGTCATATAGATGATCGTCTTCATCTCGTCAACATACTGTTTTTTGATATCCATGAACTTAACGAGAATATTATTGGTAATATCGTTATTCAGTTGCGAAACTGTATTTTGCATATTCTGTAGAGAACCTTTTAATTCCGAAATATGCGAATTTTGTTCGTTGATCGTAGATAAGATTTGAGAACTTACACTTGAATTCATTGTTTTGGACATGTCTTCAACGAGGTTCTCCAATATATCATGGAAAAGGATGTTCATCGTCTCGAAACTCATATGTGGATTTTCATTATAGAAAGTCCAAATTTTCTTATTGCTAATCGTAAGAGAATAGTTAT